>Ga0307515_10006580_pt1 | contig 23195 bp, 18 predicted proteins | sample 17_EM_MG_FD_194513 | JGI IMG/M metagenome (GOLD analysis project Ga0307515, IMG submission 194513) | Populus trichocarpa ectomycorrhiza microbial communities from riparian zone in the Pacific Northwest, United States - 17_EM | ecosystem: Host-associated > Plants > Roots > Unclassified | place... | reverse complement strand
CAGCTCGGCAGGGCTCCTACCCGCTCGCGCCAGCTCGATGATCTGTTCTCGAAATGCCGCCGGGTACGGCGGCCGGGTCTTGGCCATTGCGGACTCCTTCTTCCATAACGGTAAGGTGTCCGTGAAAAAGAGGCAACTTCAAAGAGCCAGCGCTCGGCACCTTTGACGAGCTCGTCAATGGAGGCCGCATCATTGGCTTGGACGCGGAGCTGCGCCTTCAGCGCCGCGAGTTCCTTGTCACCGCAATTGCCTAGGCACAGTTGCTCTCGCGCCCAGCGCTGGTGATCGTAGAGGGTTTCCCGGCGTCGATACATCGAGCGCAAGGAAGCAATGCTGGTCTGCGTGACGCCAAGTTCCTTGGCCAAGTGCTGCAGCAGCGTCTTTGGCACGACCGCAAAGCGGTCGAGCGGGCGGCCGCTCGCGCGCAGAAACACGAACTGCACCGCGACGCCGAGTCGCCGGTCCGCGCGAAATCGCTCGCTGATGGCCTGGGCGTCAGCCGGGGCGAGGTGAAAGAACCGCGCAACGTCGAACTCGGAGAGTGTCCGGGGCAGGTGATCGGCGCCGACGAAACGCAGGTGGTATTTGGACACGCGGCCCTCTGGCGGTTCTTGCCAGGCGCCGGTATGGCCAGCAGCGCCGGGCCGAAATTCTGCGCTTGTCGGCGGTGCCCTGGGAGCAAAGCGCCACAAAATGCACGAAAACCGAGATCACCCCGCCATGGCCAAAGTCGGTGATCCTTCGACAGTGAACGTCGTGTATTAAGCCGGCCCTCCAGCTATGGTCTTATGCGCGGAACGCTTGATCCGCTCTCCCGCACGCTGCGGTATTGGAGATGCGCCACGATCTCGCAGTGGCCCCTGAGGGCAAAGTCAGAGCGAGCTTTATCTTTGCCGCCTCTCGCCAGCACGCATGGGTTTTCGTCGGCCGTTGCGCAAAGGTGGCTTATTTTTCTTCAGGTCTTGTCCGCTGGAGTTGTGCACATTCAGGCGAATTTTGACCCGTATCAGTATGTTTTGAAGAATCATGGATTCTGTCTAGTACGGCCTGAAATACTTTTTCATATGTATTCTTTAATGTATGATAGTAAAGGAGAGGAACTTCGATAGGTGGTTGAATGATGGCAAAATAGCGAAGTTCAATATTTTTTCCGTCAATCGTCTGGATTCGCCAGTAGCCTTGATTCGCTGTGGGCGCACTCTGATACTTTTCGACGATCATCCGATCATCCCTTCGAATCTGATTCCAGCACTGCCGATAGTTTGTGCGCGATCGAGATATTTCGACTGAATTTGTGAAGCGTGACTCGAAAATCCACGCCTGAAACCGAATTCCAGTATAAACTTCTCCCGCTTTCAAGCGCAGCACACATATCTGATTGTAGTTTGGAAGAAACTCGGCATGCCGCTCCAGATCATCCAATACGTCCATGGATTGATCTGCATCCGCAGAAACACGCTTGACAGCAAGGACGAAGTAGACATCATTGCGCTTGCTAATAAAATAGTCTGAAAAATAATCTGACGTGATCCGATCCTTTTCGTCAAACTGATCTTGTCCTTCTAGCTGCTCGCAGATGGACGAGAAGGCTACGAGAGGCGCCATGCACACGAAGGCTGCGAGAATTCGGAGGCATCTACTGCTCACGAAGATCTTCCTGCTCATGATGATCGATTAGATTTTCCGTGAGAGCGGAGAGCGAAACAACGACGAAGACGGCCGCGATGATAGCGTAAACAGGCCAAAGGTCGCGAATCAGCATAAATGCGTCCAGGAATAACTCGGGTCGAAACTTGACGAGCGTGGCAGCACCTAGCGAAACGATTCCACCGGCAATGGCACTATATTTGGTAATATCATTCTGATCCGTCTTGATAAAGACGATTAGAATTACGCCAATTAGAAGTGACACCGTCCCAAATAACACAATTGGTGGTATTCCAGTCAGGATGATTATCCCACGAAACCAGTACGAGTACATGATTGTTGGAAACCATAGCGATATAAGAAAAGAAATCCAGATGACCAGATTTTTAGTTGACGATTTTGCGAGATCCTTAACCTTGATCAGAAGCACTATCTCCACGGCGAAGACATATACAAACAGTGCGGCCACTAGACTTAGGATGCATTCGAGCATGAACAATTTGGACGCACCAACCCACCATTCTCCCAAGCCGTGCCATCCTGTGGCAGAGGTAACGTTGACGCCGTTGGTTCTAAGTACTTGGCGGTAATTCTCATTAGCCGCTGAGGCTGCTAGGCCTGCCGCTGACACTGCTGCTGCGATTGCTTTTGAAGATGTCGATGGGGAATCTGCCGCTGCTGCCGCTGCTGCCGTTGCTGCCGCCACTGATGCAGCAGAATCCGCTGCCGAAGCGGCCATCGATTCCGACGCGGGTGCAAATATTGATGCTGGTGGGCAAGGCTCCCATCCCTTCTTACACGCATAAAACGAGATGACTGCATTCTCCTTTTTCGCGTCGGAGAATTGGTATGCGTACGGCGGTAAGGTGTACTTTCGCTCATAAGCGTCCGCTAAAATCATAGCAACGCAAAGCGGCAGACAGAGTGGGAGGAGAAGTCTTTGTCGCGAGCGAATCTTAGCGCGCGTAGCATCATCTAGACGCTCACTTAGTTTTCCGCTGAATCGAATCGTTTTCTCTTCAAAAGCCAGATAGAGAACTCCGGCAGCGAAGAACGGGAGCACAAAGATATAGAACAACCAATAGTTTGGAATACTCTCCAGATATTGACTGCCTAGATGATGAGGATCTTTTTCCCCGGCACTATATACTAGCACGCAGTAGAGGCATCCGAGAATCGACAGTAACGCAGCGATCAAATAGTACCGTGCCCGCCTTTTCAGCTTCGCACTATCGTTGGTGGCACACACGATTCGACTTCGAGCAGGTAGAAGTCTCATAGCGCCTCCGGTCCCTTTGCTGGATGATACGGCCGAAAAAGCCCTCTTATGATTTGTGCTGAGCGCGGCACTCTTGTGCAGAACTACTCAATTATTCCACGGCCGCCTCGATAACGCATCCGCAAGATTGATGATGCCTAAGGCACTCACAACGACGACTACTTCGTCGGCCCTGCAAAATTGATCCTCGCGACCAAGCGACCCGCAAAGCGCCGCGATGGCCCTGCGAGGCAGACGCGTGGAGCGCAGGAGCAGGCCTGAGCAACGCCAGCAAGCGCAATAAAATGCCTTGAGCCCCAGGCGCACCATCGCACTCAGCAGCCAGCGGATGTTGTAGCCCGCCGCGCACAGCACCGCATGCAGCGCATCGCCCGTTAATAGTCCGGCCAGCACCGTTCTTGTTGAAGCTGGCCTGATCTCGGAGCATCTGACCTGAAGAGTGCGTGCCTCGGGTGATCGTACTATTGGTGCAGTTTGATACGGTCAGGGCAAAAAAACCCTATGCACGACAAGCACTTGCAGATGCCATCTGTGCGCGAAGCATGCCTGGCGTAAGTTGTTGACTTTCAAACCGAAATTCTCGCGACCATATCAATCTGCAGGGAAAGTCCGATTACCTCAAGTAGCGTCATGGAGCACCGCAACAGCACTCGATGACTTGCCGCTGAATCTGTATCGTGCTGTAGAGCACCGCGCGTACGCTGTTGTCGATCTCCGCGTCGGTCAGGGTCTTGCTGCCCTGCACCGTGACGGCCGCCAGCACGACCCACTCGCTGGCGGGCTCGGGCGGGAACGCAGGCAGCTTGTGTGGGATGTCGGCCTGGATCGCGCACAGCGTCGGTATGACCGCGGTTTGAGTCGTGGTCTTGGGCACGGCTCGAATCTCGAAGCCGTCGCGAATGCGCGAGAACTCGCAGGCCGCGTCGTCGCAGCCGCAGCCGGCAGGCAGCGTGCGCACGGGGCGCGTCTGACATTCGGCGTAGCGGATCATGATCATCAGCGTGCCCGATTCCAGCGCCGCCGCCGAAATGCCCACGTTCGCGCACGAGGGTTGCGCCAGTTGCTGCGTGATGGGGGTGAGGTCGAACACCGCAGGCTCGTTCACGTAGATCTCGTCGCCGCGCGGCCCCAGCGCATAGCCGGGACAGATGGTGATCGCCAAGGGCCCGAACGTGGGGTTGGGCTGCACGATGAGTCCGCACACGACGCCCCAGCCGTGGAGGAAGCGGTTATGACGGCGCTGCTTCTCGCGGAAGTACTCCTGCTCGAGTCGCATGTCGTCGGCTGTGAGCAACTGGCGCGGGAAGTAGCGCAGGCGCTCCATCCCCCTCGCGTCGACGCAGCCGCGCTGAAAATTGTCGATTGAACCCATGGCCAGCTCCTTTGAGAATGTTCAGCCCGCCACCTTGGGCAGGAAGTAGATCGACTTCAGCAATGCCGCCTTCGTCGTCCTTGTCTCGCCTTTGACGATCGCCGCGCCTCTTGAATCGATGGTGGGCGTGAGGTAGAACCAGCTCTCGAACAAGCCGCCTTGTACGCCATCGCCGGTGTCGACCCTGTAGCCCTGCCCCGTCTTCACGCTGTCGGCGCCGCGGAAGTTGCCGTCGACGAGCTGGCCTGCTTCAGTCTTGAGGTGGTCGCAACGTACCTGGATGCGAACCAGCGCCTTCTCTTGCTTCAGCTCGCTCATGATCAGCATGAACAGAGAGAAAAAGATGCGCGGCAGCACAAAGGTAGCCGTGGTGTAGGCAGGCGCGCCCAAGTTGGCGAGCTTGATTGCCTGAGCTTGCACGAACCAGGGCACCGTCCACCCCAGCGTGGGCACGGTGTACTCCACGCTCAACGTCATCCAGCCCGTGCCATCACTGGGCAAGGCCGAGGGCACGACCTTCTCGCCGAAGGTCACCGTGGGCCCGGTCCCCTTGTCCAGCCACTGGGCAAGATCCTGCAGGGTCAGCGTGCCGTTGTGCGGCCAGTTGATGTAGGCGATTTTGGCGAGATTGGGGTCGAGCCCGGTGCCCGGCGGGCCCTGGTCGCCCTTGGCGCCGCGCAGGCACAGCAGCAGCTCGAACAGCAGCTCGTTGCTGCACAGCACGTTGCGTTTCGTCACGTCGTCCAGGCCCGTGACCGGGCCGTTGGCCGTGAGCGTCATCGTCGCGAGCACCACGCACACGTCGCCCTGTGGCGTGCTGCACGCCGGGGGCGACTTGTCAGTGAGGATCTCGCAGATGCGTTGGCGCTTCTCGGCCGCATTGGCGCCGCTGTTGAGCGCCTCGCACAAGGCTTCGCTCGCCAGCTTCGCGGCCGGTGCCGCGCCTTCATGCACGACCAGCTTGAAGCCTTCGATGATCGTAGACGGCTCGCAAGGATCCTCGGTGTCGCAGTCGGTGACGAGCGCGGGCATCAGGTCGGTTTTGCGCTCGCAGTAGCACAGCGCGAGGTACACGTCGTGTGGCACGGTCGGGTCGATTGCCGTCGTGGTGTCGCAAGTCCCCGGGGCTTTCCAGGGGTCGATGGTCACGGCCTGCGGCACGATGATTTCGCGCCCCGGCGCGTCAATGGCCACACCAGCGGCCACGGTGACCGTCTTGCCGTTGGTGCTCACGTGCAGGCCGCACAGCACGCCCGTGCCCAGCGCCAGCCGGTTGAGCGTCCAGCGCTTATCGTTGACGTATTTCTGCTCCATGGTTAGGTGCAGTTCGTCGAGCAGCTTGCCGTAGAAGTAGTGGTTGCGTCGCGGCGAAGCGAGCATGTCGGGTTGTGGTGGCACTAGCGTGTCCATGACGCGTTCTCCAGGGGTCGGGTGTCGGTGGATGGCTGAGTGGTGACGACCTCGGCGCCGGTCGCAGCGAGGAAGCTGTTGCGCCCGAGCGAGGTCTCGTCGAGCCGCGCCGGCGGCGGGCCGTCGGCCACGATGGCATCGATGCCCAGCCGCGCCTGGAACCCGACGCGCATCCGCGGCTTTAGGAAGCACAGGTGGTAGTCGGTGTGGGCGGGCTTCTCGGCGTCGATGACTTCGTGCATGCGGCGGTGGCGCTCGCCGTCGCAGTCGCGCGCGGGGGGCACGAGAACGGTGAAGAGGTGGGCGGTCTCGCTGAACAGGCCCTGGCCGAATTCGTCGGGCGTTTGCGGGCCGGTCGCGCCGACGACCGCGCTGCCCACGTCGAAGCCGGAGGCCTGCGTGAGCGAGGTGTCGGCGCGCTCGTCGGCAAGGGCGTACAGGCAGGCGCTCGGCACGATCTCGGGGCGCTGGCTGCGGCTGCTCCATGAGAGCGACACCTTGAGCGACGTGGCGGTGGTGCGCACTTCGAGGCGCAGCGGGTACCAGCGCGGCTCTTCCATGCGCAAGTACACGTCGCATGACAGCTTGGGTGTGGACGGGATCTGGCCCACTGAAGCGGACGCGTCGGCCCACAGGTCCTCGATGAGTGGCATGCCGTCGATCCACAAGCGCACGCGGATGTCGTCGGTCGTGGCAGCGCCTTCGAGCTGCAGCAACAAGGTGTAGCGCTCGGGGTAGCGCGGCTTGATCTGCCCCGACCAGCGCAGCGTCGCCACGCCCACCGCCTGGCCTTGCGCATTCACGGGGCTCAGTGTGAGCGGCGTGGAGATGAAGTCGATCGAAGCGTCGATGCGTGGCGAGGCGTTGACCCAGTCGAAGGCCGGGCCGCCGAAGGTCTCGCGCAGCAGGCCCACGTAGCCGGGGTCGGTGAGCGGTGTGCCCGGCACGACGAGGCCGTCCGATGCGCTCGCGGCGAGCATGGTGTCGAAGCCCAGCAGCGAGGTGCTGTCCAGCTGCCACACGCGGCGGGCGCGGTACGCCTCGACGATGGTGGGACGCAGGCCGGTGTAGACCTCGGCCCAGTCCTCCAGGCCGGCCACCGTGCCGCGTCGTTCGTACAAGGCCGGCACGCGCAGCAGCAGCTCGCGCAGGAGCGCGGGTGGGAGATCGGGGGGCGGCTCGAAGCCCAGGCACTGCGCGACCCAGTCGAGCTGATCGGCAGGGGCGACGCGCGGGTCGAACAGCACAGGCACGTCGGACAGCGCTTGCTCGAAGCCTTCCATGTCGCTGCGAAACAGGTCCAGCCAGCGTTGGAGAAAGCGCGTGGCCTGGTCGTTGCGCCGGTAGATGGTCGGCAGGTCTTCGATGTAGCCGCGGCCGATGGTCTGCGCTTGCACTTGGCGCAGCGCGGGGCTGGTTTGATCGTCGAGGCGGTTCAGGGTGATGCGCAGCCACAGGTAGCGGCGCGTGCCTGGGGTCGCGGGTGCAGGTGCGGAGTCGCGGTCGAGCAGGACGTTCAGGCCGGGCTCGCGGCGCCACCCCGGCGTTGCATTGGCATCGTTCGACGTAAAGGTGTCGAGAAATACGTCGCCATCGGCAGGCGCCTGCGCTTGAACGGCCACGCGTTCCCAATCGCTGTCGACGCCAGCGTCGAGGCGGCCCGATTCGAGGACGGCCGATGTGGCGCCGTTGGCCAGCACAAGCGAATCATCGTCGGCGACCACGGCGGTCGGTGGTAGCACAATGGCCCAGGCGGGGCCGTCGCGCAGCAGGGCATATCGCACGGGGGGGGCCATGGTCATTCGACGTAGAGGTTGTAGAGGATGCGTCCGCCGTTGCCTGCGCCGGTGACCGCGAGCTCGAGGCAGTACTCGCCCTCCTGGAATGAAAGGCCGGGCAGGAAGCTCAGACGAATCGGGCCCGCCCCAGCCTTGACGAAGACATGATTCCCGTCGTCAGTGGCGCCGAGTTTCTGCCCAACCCAGGCGGGGTCCGCGTTGGACAGATGCAGCAGCACGTTCTGCGTCAGCGGAATGCGCGTGGAGTTGTTGACGATCAGCGTCAGCTGCAGCTGATCCACATAGCGCAGCGGGCTTCCGCGGCGGGCGTGATAGTCCGGCGGGGACGGGTCGTCTATTCCTGTTTCGCCAACGCCGCCCGTCGGTACGACCGTATGCTTGTGATCGTAGGTGATGCTCTTCAGCTGAGTCGTCGCGGAGAGGTAGTGGGAGTGGGCGCCCCCCACAACCGATGCGCCAACAACTCCCAAGAGGCTTGCGTTCCACCCGGAGCCGCCAGGATTCGCCGGGTCCAGAACAGCCACCTGGATCCACCCGTCTGTCTCACCGCTGCCCTTGCCTTTGATGCGGGCGTCCAGCGAGTGGCTGTGACCGTTGCCATTGTTCTCTTGAGAGGTTTCGATTGGCCCGCTGGCGCTAGCGGCGTTCAGCACCTCGTGGCTGTGCTGCTCCACTGACACGCTGGGGTCGGGCGAATCGGTGACGATGCCCGCGTCCGGCGTGAAGGTGTGCTCGTGACGGCCCATTTCGGTGTAGGCGTAGGTCGGGAACAACTCCGAGCGCAGATACAAGATGACGTCGTAGGGCTGGCGTCCGCGTATGTGGAAATAGATGTGTTGTGGATTGCTGGAGTCCAGATCACGGAATCCTTCAAGTGCATATTGGGTCACCCTGGAAGCGGATGCATTGCCCACATAGCGCCGCACCCCCGTGTCGATTGAAGCGATGCTCCCGCAGCCAGCCGCCAGCACCACCCTCCCCAGCAGAACCTTCCCGCTCGCCTCCTGCGGCAAGTCGGGCACGCATTCGATCACCGGCTCGGCCAGCACACGCGAGGGCCCACCCGTCGCGGCCTTGTCGCCGCAGTTGCTCGCGGGCGAACAGTTGGCGTCTTGCTGCGCGATCAACTCTTCGCTGTACCGAATCACGATGTACGAGCCGGCAAATTGAGCGCCTAGGCCGATATCGTGCATCACCGGCACCTCGCGGGCCTCGAGCAAGATGATTTCGCGCCCCAGCGGGTCGATGGCCAGGCCCGGACTCACGCGCACCCTCGGCGCGCCCGCGACCGGATAGATCTCCAGCCCCATCGCGATGCCCGCGGTGTAGAGCGATCGGTTGAGCCAGCGCCGCACGCGCATGTGGTAGTCCTGCTCCAGCTTGAAGTCGCCGGCCTGCAGGCGTTGGCCATTGAAGTAGTTCAGGCGTTCCAGCGGTTTCTCGCTCATGGGGTGAACTCCGGTGAAACAGTGATCTGGTGTGTGCCCGTGCGCACGAGGCCGTGCGGGCAGAGGGCGATGTTGTTGCACAGGTCGTCGGGGTGGTCGTTCTCGACGAGCACCAGGCCCTCGACGGCGGCCACGCCGGACAGCGAGTCGAGCAAGGCCAGCACCTCGGCGCGGAACACCGGGCGGCCGAAGGGCCAGCCGGTGTTGTCGGGGCCGCCGGTCAGCGGGTCGAAGAAGGTGTCGATGCGGCGCGCGGCTTGGGCGCGCAAGGCGGCAGTATTGCTGCCACGCCGGACACGCAGCGTGGCCTCGACGGACACCGTCGTCCACTCGGGCCCGGTCACGTGCACTTCGGTCGCGACGGGTCGCCGCGTGTCGAGGAAACAGCGCACGGCGCGGCACAGACCGGCCGTCGGGTCGGGCCGAGTGCGCACGCATGGCGACACGATGACGATGGTGATGCAGCCCGCGACTGGCAGGCAGCCGAGCGTCGGATCGAACTCCGCCACCGCTTTGGCGCGCGCCACCGGCGCACCCGGCACGCGCCGGGCAGCGTCTTCGAAGTCTTGCAGCGTGACGGCACAGCGCGCCTGCGCGATGGCGCGCACGGCGCGCGCCTTGGCCGCACCCAGGGTCTCAGCAACCGAGCCGCCCCATGCCGCGACGGGCTGCGTCACCGTCACGGCCAGGCCCGGTGGTGCGGTGGTGAGGGCCCCTGCCGGCAGATTGCCGGTCGGTCCGCTGCCCGTCTTCCAACGCGCCGACAACGTGCCCGACGCGTCGGGCACGCGGCCTGCGCGGCCGTCGCCGAACACGATCTGGCCCCACGTGGTGTCCACGATGAAGTCGCGCGCGAGCGGTCCGCTGCGGTTGAAGTCCGGGCGTTCCTCCCACGTGCTTTGCGTCGCATCGGGCTGCTTCAGCGTGACCTGCGTGCAGCCGGGCACCATGGGATCGCGCGACACGTCGAAGCGCTGCAGCGCCTGGCCGCTGCTCGTGCCGATGGGGCGCGCCGGGTTGTCGGCGGCGTGGCGCGCCAGCACGGCATTGAGCAACAGGGCATCGAGCTGCGGCGCGCAGTCGTACGCGCCGCATTCGAGCCGGCAGCGAATGAACCATTGGCCCGCGTGGCCGGGCACGTCGCCGGCCTGCATGTCGGCAGGCACGCGAAAGCGCAGCGGGCCCGACAGCGACAGCGCGCGGGTGGCATCGCGCACGCCAGGAAGCGCGACCCATTGCGTGCCGTTGTGGTACTGCCACTGCACGCGCGCGCCGTGGAGATCCCACACGCTGCCAAGGCAAGTGCATTGGCGACGGCAGCCGGCGCGCGTCTTGCGCCGCGTGCGGCGATGCTCGGCGTGCAGCTCGTGCCAGGTTCGCTCGTCGCGCGACGGGTCGCCGGTGAGCGCGAACAGGCGCACTCGGTTGCCAGCCGTCAGCGCATGGTCGAAGCCCACGTAGAGCGCGTCGCCCACCGTCGGGCCTGCGCCCAACGGCAGGAACCCCGTAGCCGTGAGGCTGTGCTCGATCCATACCGATGCGCTCGACGTGAGCAAGGCCGTGATGTGCGCATCGACCGCGTCGAACGGCGTGCCGGTCTGGAAGCGCACGCTGCCGTCGCTGGTGGCGACCTGTACGTCTGCCGGCATGCTGACCGCGGCGCCGGTGGGCTGAAACGCGAGCACCGCACGCGCCACTTGGGCCGCCCGCATGTAGTAGCCCAGCAGCCGCAAGAAGCTGCGCTCGCTGCGCGTGGGCACGCGATCGAGCCGGTAGCTGTTGGCCTCGGTCAGCCAGGCCAGCAGCTCGATCAGCGTGATGCCGGGGTCATGCGCGTTGTAGTCCGTCCAGTCGGGCGCGCGGTAGGGCAGCAGGTCGGTGGCTTCCGACGCCAGCGTGTCGTAGCGCAGCGTGTCGAGCTTGGGCAGCGGCAGTGTCATGCACCGCCTCCGATCTTCAACACGAGCTCGTGCGCGCCCGCGCTGGGCAGCATGTCGGGGCCGGGTCTCGCGAAGTCGGCGTACAGCGCGCCGTCGGCTGCGAGCACCAGTCCTTGCGCATGCGAGACGCCCGGCAAGGCTTCCAGCATTGTCGCCAGCCGCGACAGCGGCACGGTTTCGCCGAACTGCCAGCCATTGTCCGTGACGCCACCGACAATCGGGTGCAGGAAGCGGTTGATGGCCGCACGCGCCCGCTCTTCGACCAGCGCCGCCTGGTCCGCGTCCAGCGGCACGATCACGGCGCGCACCGACACGCTCAGATAGCGCGGGCCGACCACACGGATGCGCGCGGTGGCCGGCGCATGCGCCGCGAGAAAAGCTTGCACTTCACGCGCCAGCCCTTCGGCGGGCATGGGTCGAGCCTGTGTACTGAAGGGCGCGATCAGCACCGTATAGCAGCCGCGTTGCGCGCGTCCGTCGGGGCCCTGCAGCGGCAGGCAGCGCACCCGCGCGAGCTCGGGCGAGGCTTCGCGTGCGAGCCACTCGATGTCTTGCGCTGAGAGCGCACGCTCGCGGTGGCGCAGCGCTTGCGGGCCGCGCAGCAGCGCGCGGGGCAGGGGTTCCACGTCAGCGCCTCCCGCAGCCGGCACGGGGTTGGTGACGGCGGTGACGAGCGGCTGCGCCATGCGCATCTGCGTCACATTGTTCGCAGGCACGTTGCCGCCGAGGCCGCCGCCTGCGCGGTAGCTGATCACCACGCGTCGCCCCGCGAGCGGCACGCGCGGGCCGAAGCGCAACGCGCCCTTCGCGCGCTCCAAGGTGTAGACGCGGTCGCCGGGTCCAACGTCGTGGAGGTAGGGTCGGGCTGCCCAGCGCACCCACGCTACCAGGGCGTCGCCGGTCACGGCGTCGCGGTCGATGCGCAGATCGGCGGGGTCGACGTCGGCGAGCGCGAGTCGCCAGGTGTCGCCGCGGCCCGCCCATTCCTCGACCTCGACGCGCTCGCCTTCGAGCACCGGCGTGTGGCCGAGCGTCATGCGCTGGTTCGGGTTGCCGTCGCTGCGGCCGAGCAACTCGCGGTCATAGCTGCTTTGCTGCGCGGCCCACATGGCATTCAGCCAGATGCCCGAGACGGGCAGCGCAGCAAAGGCTTCACCACGCTTGAGGCGGGCGCGAATGCGGTGGAGCGCACCGTGCAATCCCTCGATGGCGACGGCATCGCGCGGGCCGATGAACTGGATCATGCCGCTGCGCTGAAAGCCCGCGGTCTCGTCGATCACGCCCAGTTCGCGCCAGCCGTCGGCGGCCCGATATTCCCATTGCCACGGCGACGAATCGCCGGCGCCCGCGCCTGCGGCGGGGCAGTGCACGAACAGGCTCCCCAGGCCATCGGGCAAGGGGCGGTTGAAGCCGAAGTGGATGGCAGCGGCCTCGTCTTCGACCGGCGTGAAGGGCTTGAAGGTCTTGTCCGGCCACAACGCTGCTTCCGTCACGTCGGTGTAGGCAAAGTCGTTATACGTGAGGGCGTGTTGAACCGCTTGCGGGTCGGTGAGGTATTCGAAGTCGAGCTTGGCGCTGGCGAGCACCGGCGCGTGGAACGACTCCGGCGTAAAGGGTGGCAAGTCCGTGGCCCTGTAGGTCGCCGCGGTGCCGAAGTCGCCGGCGGTGAGCCGCACCCGCACCCAGCGATTTTTCAAGCCGTTGACGGGCGCTTCGACCCAGTCGTCCGGACACAGGAAACCGACGGTGCCCGTGTAGGGCGTGGTCGTGTTCCCGGCGGAGTCGCTCACGAATGGAAAGCTCTTCGACGACGAGCCTCCGTTGGGTGGCGTGGGAAACAGCGTGAGCCAGCCCTGATCACTCAAATATTCCCAAGCCAACTCCGCCGCGCTGCCCTGGCCGGCGGTGCTGACCTCGAAGTTCATGCGCACGCGGGCACCCGGCCGCCCGAATACTTCCTTGCTCGCGAGATAGAAGCAGGCATGGGCGTCGGGCCGCTGGCCGAAGGGAAAGAAGTTCTTGCTCAGATCGAGTGCCACGACGTCGGCGAAACCGGCATCGGGCAGCAGGCATTGCTTGCGGAACATCACGCGCACGCGCACGTCGTTGATGACCGGCATGGGGCTGGCCATGCCGCGGATCAGCGGCGAATCGAGGCGCGCGCGGACCCAGAAACTCTCGTGCCCCGCGATCGTGTCTTTCTTCGCGTTGGGCCCGCACACGCGGCGCAAGGTGAACTGACCGCTGCCGGTGAGCCCGCCGGTGGTGTCTTCTTCGAGCGCATGCGGCAAGGGCAGCCAGCCGCTGTCGGTGAGGTATTCCCACACGATGGTGAGCGGGCTGGCGGATGCCCGTTGCAGCTGCATGCCGACGATCAGCGTGATGTCGTCGCCGCCCAAGGCGAACAAGGTGTCGTGGCCGAGGTAGAGCTCGTGCGGCGCGAACTGCATGTCGGTGAACAGCTCGAAACCGGTGGCGAGCCGGTCGCTGTGGTCGGCCAGCATGTCGGAGCCGACATCGAAGCTGGCCAGGCTCACGAGGCGACCCGGCGTGAGCGTGACAGTGCGCTCGGTGGCGAAGACCGGCGGCGCCGCAAGCGGCGGCGGTGCGGCACCGGGCTCCAACGACGGCAAGGGCGCTGCTTGCTTGGCGGCGACCTGGCTGCCTTGTGCGAGCGTGATGTCGAGCGTGCTCTCGGGCGAGACCGTGAACACCAGCGGCACCCGCGCGCCCTGTGCCGGCAGCAGTCGCGCGCCCAGCATGTCGAACAGCGCCGCTTGCTGCGCGGTGGGAACTTGGGCGAGGCCCTGGTTGAGCAGGCCGCGATAGCGCGCGTAGCTCTGCAACACCGCGTCGGCCGCGCTGCCGGCGCGCGGCGACCACCTGGGCGTGAAGGCCGGCATGTCGGCGATGAGCGACGCGGCCACGCCCTTATCGTCACGCGCATCGAGGACCGGCGGGATGCTCACAAGGCAACCTCCGTGCTTCGCACTGCGGTTCGAGCGCCTTCGGGCGGCCGGGCGGCGCTCATGCCAACCCTTCCTGCAAGTAGAACGGGTACACGAGGTTGTAGAAGGTGTTGGTCGAGCGCACCTCGTACTCGATGGCGATCTCGAGCATGCCCAGGGCTGCATCGGGCGCGGTCACCTCGATGCTTTGCACGCGGATGCGCGGCTCCCAGGCGATGAGCGATTCTTCGACGCGGTGGCGCACCAGCGCCATCGTCGTCGCGTTGATCGGCTCGAACACAAACTCGTCGAGGCCGGCGCCGAAGTCGGGCCGCATGACGCGCTCGCCGCGCCCTATCTGGAGAATGATGAGCACCGCCTGGCGAATGTCTTCCTCGTGCTCGACGAGTGCGACATCGTCGTGTGTGGCGTTGGACGAGACGTGGAATGCCCAGCCGCGGCCGAGGAAGGCTTTGTCGTCCACGCTAGCCGCCGATCTCGACATTGGTGGCGCCCATGACAACCATCGCCGAGCAGCCCGCCGGATCGCCTACGCGAACCGCGGGCCGCCCGCCGATGAGCACGGTGGCGCTGCCCTTGACCATCACGGTGGGCGGGTGCTGCGGCGTGCCGGGGAAGCTGCAAGTGTGCGTGTCGCCCACCACGCTGGCCGGCATGTTGCCGATCAGCACGGTGGCCACGCCGGGGCCGGCGATGACGCCGGGGTGTGAGGTTTGATCGCCGACACGCGCTGCGAATGCCATGGTCATGTCCTCAGTTGATCTTCACGAGGCCGGCCGTCACCTCGCACAGGCCGCCGCCCGACAAGCTGGCCTTGGCCGACGACTTGAGCTCGAGCTGGCTGCTGCCGGTGACGCTGACACTGGGCGCTTCGATGCTGATGCTCTGAGCTGCCTTGATCGTGATGTCGCCCGACGAGCCGAGCGTCAAGGTCGACTTCCCGTTGCCCGCTGAGACCTCGATGCGGTCTTGCGCGAGCGTGATGTGCTGCTGACTCTTGGTGGTAAGGCTCACGAGGTTCTGCTGGTCGTCGAACAGCAGCTCGTGGCCGGCCGGGGTTCGGATCACGCGCACGTTCTTCGGGTCCAGCGGTGAGGCCTTTGGCGGACGCCGCGGCGAACTCCACAGGCAGCCGATCACGTAGGCCTCGGTGAGGTCGGCCTGGTTGAAGGCCACCAGCACTTCGTCGTCGGGCTGCGGCATGAAGTAGGTGCCGTTTTGCGAACCGGCCATCGGCACGGCCACTCGCGCCCACAGCGTGGAGCCAGGGTTCCAGCGCAGCTTGATCTGCACGCGGCCCAGGTTCGCCTGGTCGGTGTTTGAGACCACCTTGGCCACAGCGATGCTCGACGACGATTGCATCGAGGCAGCAGGTTGGGAGGCGAGTTGGGTGAGTTCGCTCATCGCGGCAGCCTTTCTAGAAGTTGACTCGCACCGGGACAGCGCCTTGTTCGGGCGCCGGGATGGAGCCGAACCAGATGTCCTTGCGGCACTCGAACGAGGTTCTCCAGCCGCCGCCGTCGAGCGTGTGCTGCGCCGAGGTCACGCGGTACCGCCCGCCGAAGCGCTCGCCCACGCCTTCGATCTGCACGACGGTGCCAGCGCGGATACGCGGGTCGCCGACCGTGCTGCCCGTGGCCGTCTGCCGCTTGTTCAGTCGAGGCAGCAGCTCGCCGAGGATGATGCGTGGCGCATCGGCGAGCGTGACGGGCTTGTCGATCAGCAGCAGCTGAGGCGTGTCGTCGGGGGCATCGGCGGCCTCGGCCGGCACGATGTTGAGCGTGAGCGACTGGCGGTCCCAGTCCCAGCCCACGGTGACCGCGAACGCCGACTGCTGCGACGGCTGCCACACGAAGACGCGCACCGCAGCGACCTGGCCGACATCGGAGATGCGCGGCGCGAAGTCGACTAGGTCGCGTCCGTACTTCAGGTTCACTTCGCTCTCCAGCTTGTCGGCCGGCGAGCCGAAGCGCAGCAAGCGACCACCCAATCCGGTATCGTGGTCCATGCTCATGTCCCAGCCGTTCTCGCGCGCGACGCGGGCGAGGAAGTCGAGGTCGCTCTCGCCGGATTGCACGCGCATGGTCTTCTGCGCCTTGTCGGGGTCGGAAGGATCCGATGCCGACTGCGCCTGCGCGATGGCCACCTGCACGCCGCCCAGCAGCACGGCCATGGCCGCGCCGACCGGGTCGGTGATGGGGATCAGCCCATAGGAGCCGGCCACACCTGCGGCGATCAGCGGGTCGATCACCGGGACGTTGGCGTAGTTCGGAATGCTCACCGCGAACCAGCGCGCGCGATTGCCCTTCTGCATGCGGCGTCGGCGGTCTTGCGCGATCACGTTGAATCCGGGCAGGCCACTGCTGGGAAAGCTCGCGCTGTGTCCGACGATTTCGCCCACGAACATCTGCGCCAGCGGGTCGGGGGCGTAGCCCATCGACAGCGTCATTTCGCGGTCGATGCGGAACAGCGGCTCGTCGATCCAGCGCAAGCCTTGGTTGGCCAGCGACAGCTCGACACGATCGGCGCCTTCGAGCCCGGTCTGCAGCGACACGCTGCTGATGCTGCTGCGCAGGGCGCTGGGCACCGACGTGCCGTCGATGGCGATGCGCAGCTCGGGCGCGAAGCGGGGCAGGGCGCTCACTGGAACACCTCGCCGGTCGATGGGTCGCGGTACGGCAGACGCGGAATCGCCAGGCGACGGCCCGCTTCGAGTGCGCGCGGGTCGGCCACGTTGTTGCGCAAGGCGATCGCCCGCCACAGCCGCGCATCGCCATAGGCTGCAGCTGCGATAGCCGCCAGCTTCTCGCCGGGCCGCACGACGTGGAACTTGGAGTAGTCGGCCGTCTCGCGCTTGATGTCCTTGGCCTCCAGCTCGGCATTGTTGTATTGGCTGAAGCTGGCCTGCACGCGGGCGCGCACGGGCGTGCCGTCGGGCTGAAACATGATGAACTTCTGCGTGGCGCGCGTGAGCACGCAGGTGAAGGCGAGCGAGCCCCAGGTCAACAGCAGTATTGGCGGCGCGTGCGTGGCGGGCTGGATGTTCATGAGGTCGGTGATGCGGCGCACGTGCTTGCGCACGTCCTCGCCCGCAGTGGCGATCTGGCGGCTGCCTTCGCGATGGCCTTCGTAGGTGTCGAAGAACAGTTCCATCTCCAGGCTTTGCTGGTTGCCGTGGCTGAACTGGATGATGGGCGCCGACAAGCCAGGCACGGCTACCTGCGCGAAGTTGTTTTCGCGGCTGAGCGAGTAGTCCTCGGGGTTGAACATCACCGCGATGCGCTCGGCGCTGGCAGTGTTGGTGATGACGGCTTTCTCGAGGGCCATTCAGAACCTCCCTCGGCGCTCGCGCTCGGCGAGGATGCGGCGGTCGATGCTGCCCAGCACGCGCTCGGCGATGCGCTCGACCTCGTGCGGGGGCAAGGTCTGTTCAGTGGTCGCCGCGGGCGCGCGAGTGATGACGGCGGCGGCGGCCCGCGCATTCGGCTCCACCACCGTCGGTCCCGGCGGGCTCACGCGCGGGCGCACCGTAGGCATGGCATCGGGCAAGCGAACAGGCGGTGACTCGGTGCCGATCGACTTGGGCTGCGCTACGACCGGCATCGCCTGTTGAAGCGGTGCTCTCGCGTCGATGGGGGAGTCGATCCGCGCACTGCGTGTCGCGATGCGCCGCGAGGCCGTCGACGTCTCTAGCAGCGTAGCGCGCGGAACAGCGGCCGCCATGGGTCCGATGGCGCTCGCCATGACGGTGCGCACTGGAAGCGTCGGCGCCTCCATGCATTGCCCCGCCTCGGAGTGCGCGGCCTCGGTGCGCACGACCACGGTGTGCAGCGTCACGCCGAAGCGGTTCTCCGTACGGCCCGCGTGGCGGTGCAGCACCCAGGTCTTTGATGGTTGCGCCAGCAGTAGCTGCAGGTGCTCCTCTCGCCTGGCCACGCGACGGTAGCGCGCCAGCACGCTGCTCGCAAAGAGCGCCGTGCCCGACAGGCGCGGCGCGGCGGCGCGGCGCCATGCGCGCGCAAAGCCTTTGCCGTTGGAATCCGTGCCCGTCATGTCTCGTTCATCCTGCGGTTGATGGCGGCGATCTCCTGCACCCAGCGCCGGCGGTCGGCGTGCTCCAGGGCCATGATCTCGTCGTGCGGCCAATGAAAGTGATAAGCAAGGTAGGCCACCTCCTGGTGGAGCCGCTCCAGCGGGTAGCCTAGAACTCCCCCGATGTGTCTGGCTCCACGTCGAACTTCGCCTGGCACTGCGGGCACGTCACACGAAGCGCGCGGCCGCCCACCTGGTTGATGCGGTTGTACAAGTCCTGCAGGTACGCCAGATCGGCTGCAAAGAGTCCCTCGATCACCTTTGGATTGATGTGCGACACCGAGCCCAGCCGAGTGACCACGCGCGACAGCAGGATCACGATCAGATAGGCCGCGTTGGCCTGCACGCGCATGTCCTTTTGCGGGCCGATCTCGTCGAGGGCCGTCGCCAGCCGCATCACGCCCTCGCGGTGCAAGGTGCCGTCCCCGGGGTCCTGGTAGCCCACCGGCAGGGTGAACGGGTGCTCCGTCCGGATCATGGTCACGCTCTCTCGAGGCCTTCATGGGCCAGCTCGAAGGTTTCGATCGCGACCTCGTTGCCCTTGGCGGTCAAGGCGGGCGCCTCGAACTTGGCGGGCCAGGCGTTGAAGAAATTCCAGCGCACGACCTCGGTCACACCGTCTGTGTCGAGCACGATGACGCTGCCGTTGCGCCGCTCGGTCTTGCCGGTCACGACCAGTCGATACCAGTCGTAGAGCTCGCGCGAGTCGGAGAGGCCGTGCTTCAAGCTGATGTTGGTGTATTTGGTGAGTCCGGGCAGCTTGCGCACCGTTGTGTTGTCACCGCCTTCGCGGTACTCGATGGGGTCGGTGCTCGCGCCCAGACCCGAGCAATCGGTGAATCCTGCCTGGACGATGCCGTCGATCTCGACCAGGAAGTTGCAATTGCGGTAGGGATCTTTTCTTGCCATGGAAGCTCTCCGTTCATTCGTTGGATGGCCGCATCACGACTCGCTGACCGACGAGCCGCCTTGCCAGATGCCGATGCGAACGATGATGAATTCGGCCGGGTACGAGGGCCGCACGCCGATCTCGATGGTCAGGCGCCCGAGCGCGCGTTCGCTGTCGGGGTTGAGCACCTCGTCGATGCGCACGTAGAAGGCGTCCTCGACCCGGGCGCCGAACAGCGCGCCGTCGCGCCACTGCTGCGTGAGAAAGGCGCCGATGGTGCGCTTGAGCTTTTGCCAGAGCGAGGTGTTGTTGGGCTCGAAGACGCTGCCGCGGATGCCTTGCTGGATCGACCCTTCCAGAAAGATGAACAAGCGGCGGATGTTGACGTACTGCCAGTTGGTGTTCGATGCCGTGGTGCGCGCACCCCACACCAGCGGCTGCCCCTGGCCGGGGAAAGTGCGCAGCACGTTGATGCCCCTGAGGTTGAGGCGGCCTTGCTGTTCGTCGGTCATCAGCCGCTCCAGCCTCAGCGACCCGCGGATGTTGGCGTTGGCCGGCGCCTTGTGCACGCCGCGCTGCGCGTCGGTGCGTGCGTAGCAGCCGGCGATGTGGCCCGACGGCGGCCAGGTGTCGTTGTTGCCGGTCTTGGGGTTCAGCGCGACGATCCACGGGTAGTAGAGGGCCACGTAGCCGAGTTCTGAGGTGACGCTTTCGCGCTGCGTTTCGATCTGGTCGTGCGGGTTGGCGTCCATGACCGAATCGAGTATGCCGAAGCGGTTGCGCAAGCCTTCGCAGTGGGCCACCACGGCTTGCTGAGTGGCCGTGTCAGTGGCGCCGGGGATGGCGACCAGCGAGATGTCGACGATGGGCTTGAAGAGATCAAGGTAGCCGTTGGGGTTGGTGCGGATGCCGGCCCACGCGGCGGCGCGGTCGTCGGCCGTGCCGCCGCTGAGAGCAAACGTGCCGGCATTCGGACGCGGGTCGGCCGGCGTGGGAAGCGGGGGCGAGGGGGGCACGGCGAGTCTGATGCGGGTGGAAAGGGCAGCGGTCTTCCAGTAGCCCGGGTGGATGGGGTTCATCGACAGCTCGGTGAAGGTTTCGCTGTCGCCGGTGCTGGTGTCGGTGACCACCAGATTGAATTCGAGTGAAGTGACCTGCGGCAGGTTGGTCGGGTCGGCCAGTGCATGCGTGCTGCCCAGTGCTTGCGCGATACGGATCGTGTCCGCGCTGGTGCTGTCCACCGTGCGCAATTCGGCCGGCGTGCTGAGCGAGAGGCTGATCAGGCTGCCCGCGGGCAGGGCTTGGCTCAGCAAGACGCCCGAGGGCACGTCGACGCGAAACTCGCGCTGGCCGGCAATCAAGTCGGCCGAGCGCACGGCGTCGAAGTTGGTGCCCGACAAGGGCGCGCGCAGCTTGAGTCTGTCGGGCGCTGTGACGAGGTCGATCACCGCAGGTTCCGGGTTCGCTCCGCCGAGTGTGAAAACCACGCGGTCGCCGGGCGCAAACCCGGTGGTTGAGACGACGGTGATGTCGCGGGCGTCGGTGCCCGAGACCGCACTTACGGCTTCGGTGGCCAAGTGGACCGCTAGGCTGGTGGCTGTGGAGTTGACGCGTGCCAGGCGTGACGTGAGCCGGCTTGACTCGATCACCTGCAGCGACAGCGCGTTGCCAGCGGTTCCCTCGACGCGCGCGGTGGCGACCAGTGCGGGCTGCGGGTTGCCACCGCTTTGCCGGCTCGGCAGATTGGCGAAGGCCATCACGCCGACGCCGGCACGGATGATGTAGCACGTGGTGCCGCCATTGAGAAAGAAGCCGTAGACGGCAGGTGCGAGGTAGGTGTCGGGCGCCTCGGTGGCGAAGCCGCCGAAGACGGCAACGAATTCGTCCCAGCTCTGCACGAGCTGCGGTGTGCCGATCGGTCCGGAGAGCGCGGTGCCGACGAAGGCCGCCGTGTTGGTGCCGATGCCGGCGATCGGTGCCGCGGGCGCAAACTCCTCGATGTACACGCCGGGGTAGCTGACTTGAACGGACATGGGCGGTGCTCCTTGGGTAGGATCAGATGGCGATCAGGGGAAGGTCAGGTCGTACTCGCCGCTGGGCGAGGGGATTTGCAGGTTGGCTCGGGTGGCTTCAGCGGCTTGGCCCGCGGCCCGCGCGCGCAGGGTGTTGCCGCCGCCGCGTGGCGCGCGCTGCAACACGAAGCGGCCGAGCGCATCGGTGACGGCGATGTCGCCACGCGGCTCCAGCCTCACCCAAGCATCGGCGACCGGGTTCTGCTGCGCGCTGCGCACGGTGCCGCCGATGATCAGGCGCTCCTCCACGGCCTGCGGGTCGGTGGCGTGGTGGCGGCTGGCAATGGTGGTGACGATGCCGTCCTCGACCGTCTGGTGGAGGTCCATCGTGAGGGTGACCATCAGGTTGAAATACGGTCGCGGCGCGATACCCAGCGCATGCCAGAACTCGCCGGCGCTCTTGGCGCCGTCCATCTGGGCGACCATGGTCGGAGGCATGAACTCCTGGCTGTCTTGCATGCCCGTCGAGAAGTAGGTCAGTGGAACGACCGGGAAGCGGGAAAGCCAATTGAGCGCCTGGGCAAGCAGCAGGTGCTCGGCCGCGATCTTGTCGACCGCCTTCTTCTTGGACCAAGTGGTCACCATGTAGGAGCAGTCCACGCGCAGCGGCGCGCGACGCCGCGCGCCGACACCTTGCTCGATGTGGGTGGAGGGCAGGGCCTCGCGCAGCTCGCGGTTTTCCTTCGTTTCGTAGAGGAAGAGGTCGACGGTGTCCTTCTCGTAGGGGAAGCTCTTGTCCGGCGTGAGGAAACTGATCTCGGCGTCGTACAGCTCGGGCAGCAGGATCTGCAGGCGGGAGTCGTCCAACAGCTTGCCAAGGGCGGTGTCGAGTTCATCGAACATGGCTAGCTCTTCGTGGGCTTCTTGCGCCCGATCTTGACCGCTTCGTCGGACACGTATTCCTGCATGGGTTCACCAGTGAGGTCGATCACCTTGTGCTTGGCGAGCGAACCGGCCGCGGGCTCCGAAGGTCGCAAGGTGCGGGTGTAGACCTCGCCTGCATCCACCGCCGCATTGAGCTTGGCGTTGATCTCGGGGCCAAAGCCGAAATCGCGCACGCCGCTCGCGTTGGGCGGGAAGTCGTCCTTGAACTGCTGGTACCAATCTTTGTGCGAGCGCTTCTTGTTTTTGATCTGGTCGGGCGTGGTGGCGTCGTTAAGGTAGATCCTGGGTGGGTCGCTCGACATGTCGGCCGTGATGTGGTCCGCCCCTTTTTCGCTGGCATTGCCCGCGCGCTTAAGGCCCCGTTCCTTCTTCTTGACCAGCTGAAACTTGTACGACTCGTTCTCCTCCAGGCTCGGCGCAACGGTGCGGATCCAGGCGCCTTCGCTTTCGGCTGGCGTTTGCTTGGGGCTGGTGCGGCCGGCGATGGGGTGAGAGCCGGGGCCCGCCTTGCTGGACTCCATCTGCACACCGTCGCGCTGGTAGGGCGTGAAGACGGGTGCGACCGGGTCGGGCTCTTGCGTGCGGGCCTGGAAGGCTTGGTTCTCGTCCGTACTCTTGAATGGCTTGCCCTGCTCGACGAAGCCCATCGCACGCGCTTGGCTCTCGGGCAGCACCACGAACTCCGGGTTGGCGGCGGCGGCCTTGAACTCTTTGCTGGCACTCTTGAGGTAGGCGCTGCGGTCGACCGCAAATGGGTCTTGGCCCGGAGGCAGCTCGGGGCCGGGGATGAAGTGCCCTTTGGTCTTGGGGTCGGCCCGAAAGCGCACCGCCACTTGCTGCTCGGTGGTGGGCGGCTTGAGTTCCAGGTTGGGCGCCGGCGGCGCTGCCTTGCCGGCCGCAGGCACCTCGGCGGGTCGGGCCAGCTCGGCCGCCAAGTCCTTGAAGCTCTTGTCGCCCGCGGCAGGTGTCTTGGCTGCCGCGGCTTGGGCTTGCGCCTTGCCCTGCGTGGCCTTCTTGCTCTGCGCCCACTCGGCAGTGGCCAAGGCTCTCTCCTTGGCCGCTTGAGCCCGAGCAAGGTCGACCAGTGACGGCGCCGGCGCAGCCGGCTTGCTGGGTGCGGCCGCACGCATAGTTTTGCCACCGGCCGCAGGGTTGTTCGCTACAGCGTTGCCACGCGCAGCGTCCAGCCACTCGTCGACCTCGTCGCGAATGCTTTGGTCGGCGATCACCTTTCGGCTCGGGTGGTAACTGGCGTAGTCTTCGACCTTGTCAATGGTCTTGGAGACGCGTTGCCCGTCTGAGCCGATGAATTCAATGGTGAGCTTTCCCTCGACCGTCACGGTGTATGCGGCGCGCCCGCGCTTGCCGTTGGGCAAGGGGTACTCGACGATCT
>Ga0307515_10006579_pt1 | contig 23195 bp, 26 predicted proteins | sample 17_EM_MG_FD_194513 | JGI IMG/M metagenome (GOLD analysis project Ga0307515, IMG submission 194513) | Populus trichocarpa ectomycorrhiza microbial communities from riparian zone in the Pacific Northwest, United States - 17_EM | ecosystem: Host-associated > Plants > Roots > Unclassified | place... | reverse complement strand
AATCCCGCAAAGATATGAAAACAATTTTACTGAGTATATTTCCAGCCAGAGTACACTGCATAATTGAGAAAAGGTGAACTTGAATTTCAAAATGCTCAGTATACTGAGAATGCCATTTCATTTTTTGCCGATGTACTTTGAGTCTGTCTCCTCCTATTGGCGGCACCAGTCGGTAATATCCGGTATCCAAAACAAACCGGTAATGTACATCGGATAGGAGAGGCAATCATCGTGATTTAAATTACTTTCCCCCAGATCTGTGGTGCTTCAGGCGGTGAATTCAGATGGATCCTGCGAGCAGTCGATCTGTGCGCTGCGTGATCGCGACATCTGGGTGTCGTTTCAGCCACCTCGTCAGGTGTTCAGTGTTTTTCATCATCTCTGGACACATCATATGGATCAAAGGATGAATGACCGGATCCTGAAGGCGGTGCCCTGTGGACGAGATTGTTGCTCGGGACACTTTCAGGTGTATTCACCGGCACATGTCGATGTTTGTCACAGTATTCATTCTCCACATACTTCAGCAAGGCCTCTTGAATTTGGGTAGTATAGGATGTCTCATCCTCAGAATTGATATCCAATCCCTTGTCCCACTTGCTACACAATCACAACTTCCGGAAACGATCGAGGATATGTGCAGAAATGAGAAGCATACTCGTCATTGGAGTCAGTTTACCAGAATATTTGGACAGCTTCTGTTGCGCTAACTTCATGGCGAAGAGCAAGTCTTGTGCGATCCTCATGATCAATCATGTCATTGTAGACTCTGACAATGTAATTCAATGTGACTGTATGCCTCTGCGACATCCACAGGGTCCAATAGCGGAATGGCCTCAAAACCTCCATGACGTACTTGACAATGGTCCATTCATCCTGTACTGTGAAGAGTGGCCAGTACACACTGTATTTTTGATTTTGGAGCCACTTGCAGGTGAATTCCCATAATCTGTAGGCCCTCTCAAGCATCTCCAGTGTCGAGTTCCAACGTGTCCCAACATCCATGATAGTTAGTACCCCGATGCACACTTTCGCTGTTTGACGGAAAACGAAGACGTTTTGACGACCAGGTGTCACCGTAATCAGTACAGCACTCATTCTCTGCTATATTAAGGTCAGGTTCAGGACTCTCAAAATATTTTGAAATATGTACTTTCTCAATTATCTTTGCTAAACCTGGTCTCATGGATGACACCTTATTAATTCGAGCATTGCCCTCATTTCAAAGTGTTCGACTCTCCCCAACATCAATGCTTTCACTCTCTTCAAATTGCTGATCGTGCTCATGAGCGTCCCAAGACTTGGTGTGGCTTTTTACACGCAGACTGCTCATGAATGCACCCAAAGCAAGCTGTAGGACATGCGTCATGCATGGTGTGTGGTTCCTCAATGCAGGCCACTCAATTCCGGAGGCCTCAAGTGTTGATTGCAGCTTGCGAGTTATTGAGTAATTTGAGGAAGCACTATCAGTCGTCACTCCTAACAAACGGCCATCAGGAAGCTCAAAACGATCAAACACGTCCTTCAACAATACGGATAGCCTTGCTGTAGTATGTTGCTGCTTGACCCTTCATCTTTAGTTAGCTTTCGAAACCGGAGCAAAATAGGAGATCAACATCATTGAATGCGAGTTGTACTGCACCCAATGCCCAATTGCGATCCATACAGTGTGCAATGACTCACGTTATGGCGAGTTTGTGTGTTGATGTCCATCCATCCAATTCTAAACAAACTTTCGTTTGTGACGGCAATTGCTTGTTAATTGCATCCACGGTCAGTGTATATTCCCTCCAGCAAACGTTTCTAAGGGTCGTGGCATAAGGCAGCACAAGGTTACATCTTAATGCTGTATACAAATGTCATAGCTGGAGATTCGATATCGTGTTCCATGGAATGTGCACCCAGACAAATCCTAACACGAGGAAGCGATTCCACGTGTCTAAGTGAAATTAGACAGTTTCAAAGTCTTTAGCTGCCAGTGTGAAGCATTTTGTCTATCATTACAGTCAATTGGGATTAACCTGAATGTGGGATATAAATTTCCTCTGCAAACTTACTATTGTAATTCCTCAACTTCCTTGCTTCTTCAGGATGGCCACAGCTGTTTCATCGAGTGTCGAACGAGTCAATTCTGTAACTTCTGACTCTGTTAATTCGTTTGACTTTGCAATGTGAGCCTCGCCAGCAATTGTTTCCCCATTGAGGGGTCCCATCTTCTGATGGATGGCGAAGAACATGATGACAAACGATACATATGATTACAGGGCTACCTGTCTCCTCAATTCTGCAGTGCAACTATACTCACCATGGAGACGCGTGTCGAGAATTATTCAAAGCAATAGAACGTTTAGAGGCTACAACCATTGACGCCCACCAGGCATCGAAGATGGCTTGTAAAGTGATGTCGTTCAAATCACGAATAAAGCCAAGTACATTTTTGGATGAGAACATATCTTGTAGCCACGAGGTATTTAAAGATTTTGGAACCGACATGGCGTTAAGAAGTTGAAAGCTGGGTAATCCGACTCGAGAGACTGCCAAATGTTACCTTATACTAATGCAGCATGCAGGATCTTAAATATTGACTCTAGAGCTACAAGCAAACAAATCAGATCTGTGAGACATTGCATGCATATTTGCAAAGTTGTATACAAGCACATATTGAAAAGACTGACCACTTGAAACTCAATTTAGGAACAATGCAATACAGTTCATTGCTGTGTAGCATACTGAGCCCCCACAAATATTGTTGACGCTACGGTGGCGAACAATTGTACGAGGTTTACGTGATATTATCACCAGCATTGTTGCCCATGAGCGCTGAAGAGAGGCTGATTGTGAGTTAACGCCGTTCCATAGCCCTTGGAATATCCAAGATGCAAGATTGAAAATCGTTGATGCTCCGTTGACACTCATTGTAGCACATAGTTATGATGATGTTGCACGCATTTCTGCCTAGAATGGCGGCTGACAGTTTCTTTATGGATTAACGTGGTCGCACAGCCCATTTCTGTTCCAGCATGCCAGGCCTAAAATGGTTGACGCTCGGTTGATGCTCATATGTGGGGCATATTTACGTTGTCGTCGAAACCTTGTCTGCCTAGAATGGCGGCCGATAGTTCCATTATTAATCAATTTGGTCACAGAGCCCCTCCATTATCCAGGATGCAAGGCCTTAAATCTTTGATGCTCCGTTGACAGTCATTTGTAGGACATAGCGGCAATTTCGTCCTAAACATTTTTGCCTTGAAACCTGGCCGATCGTTCCAGTATGGGTCACTGTTGCCACACAGCCCTAGGAATTCCCATGATGCAAGGTGAAAAGTTATTGGCACTCCGTTGAGGCTCATTTCTAGGACATAGCAGCGATGTTATTTCAAAGATTGTTGTTTGGAAAAGTGGCCGATGGTTCGATTATGAGTTAATGTCACTGCACAGCCCATGACTCTTCCAAGATTCAAGGCCAAAAGTCATGGACGCACCGTTGCCGCTCATTTTCAGGACATAGTAGCGATTGTGTACCAACTATTTTTGCCTAGAATGGTGGCTGATAGTTCGATTATGAGTCAATGTCGCCGCACAGCCCTTGAGCTTTGCATGATACAAGGCCGAAAATCATTGACGCTCCGTTGACACCAATTTTCAGGCCGGGGCAACGAGCTTGTCTTTTTCACTTTTTGCTATAACGCAGACAAATTCATCCACTTTGTAGGGATGTGACAATGCAGCCCTTTGATTGTCAAGTGTGTCAGACTGAAAATTGTTGATGCACTGTTGATGCTAACATTTATCACATTGAAACAACCTTCGTACACTCAATAATTGTATCCAACAAATCGTATACTAATTTTTGACATCCTGTATTGTGTTTCTGAGTATTATCATGTGCATCCAGGAGCTTTGTGGCCTCTCAATGTCTGATCAACCTCTATCCATGTTGTCTGACTGCGAGATGACGTGGCCCTATCACATTCCTGTGTTTTCGGCTGGCACTTTATGGCATGTAGATTATTTCACTAGTTTTTTGTAAATATAGGTTGACTTCCTCACCTTTCCTCATCCAGCTCCTTCTGCTCGATTTCCATGATGTTCCATTGGCAATTTCAAATATCTCAACCATGTGCACCAGGTCTGTGTGGAGAGTTGTGCAGTTGGATGCATGGATGAATGCAGTATGACGGTCGTCATTCAAACAGATTCATATTGCGCACTGACCGCTCTTTCTATGACTCGTATGACATCACTAAGTGATATTTTGTTAGTATATTTTGTCGCTAATATAACTTTTGCTATCTCACTTAACAATCACTGGCAAAGAGAAATTGAATTTATTAGCCATCGTAAAGCCAGATTTCGATTCTATAACTTGCGCATGGTGCGTTCCTCCCTTCCACATGCACAGATGAATTATCATGTCTAACAATATAGTCACTGAAATCAAGAAAAAGCCGTCACGTAGCAATATCAGTATACAAAGTACTTTTCACTGGGACATGCCGTCAAAATTACCAATTTACCTCTCTCTTCCTCCAATGATGCAGGAGCCGTCACCATGTCTTCGTCCAAATCCGATTTCTATATGGTGATTAGTTGCGGAGGCTATCTGCAGCGGTCAATGCGTATGAGTTCAACAAGTTTCGCATTCTGAATGAGTGAGGAATCGTGCTCCACAGCAGGCGCAAGCCCGGGTAAACTCATGGCCCACTGCGGCTTCCCAGATCCTAGCCTATTATGACTACTTCCTGGTCGAGAAGTCCTTTGCAGCATTTGCGGTATACTGGGGACAATGTTAAGACACTCCATAAGCTCTCCAAATGTTGTCAGTGCAGGTGCAGCTGCATCATGGTCCAATTGGGGTTGAACGACTGTGGGAACCCTCAATTCGGGTGTGCCGTACTTCTTATCGGTTTCACAGAAGTAATCCACTGCGTCCTCCAATCCTGATCATGTCACTTCGTTAAGCTTCATCTGCTTCTGCCGAAACCACTCCATGCACTGCTGTAGTGTGTTGGAGATTGGGCCCATCACCCAGCCAGGTTGTCTTCTTCGCTCACCTGGAACCGCTCAGTCTCTACATCATCCTCATCATCCCCATCCTCCCCAGCGTCCGGACTTGCATGATCACTCAGACTGTCTCCGATAGCATCCAGCATCTCTTGAAAAGTCTTTTTGGGCTATCTGTTCTTCAATCCCTGGTTTTCAACTTTCCTCATAACTTCCTGCTCTTGCTGAACGGCTGCCTCTGCGTAATCAACTCGCTTTCTTGCCCCAGTGGTTACTCGCTCAACATAAACCTCGATCAATTGTTCTTTCTCTTCATTGCATCAGAAGAGAGTTTCAGGTCGTTTCTCGGAGACAGGCTCCATTTCGGATCGCACACTGTGCTATGCCCCAACCGCTCGGACTCTTTCTCCTTCAACGCTGCGCTTGCCTTCATTAGCTTGATGACGTCTATTTGTGGACCGCTTTGTCAATTTGCCATATTCGCCCGCTAGAAGTGGCAAAATGTTCTTTTTCAGAACATTAACCAATGTAGTTTGCGTTGACTTTGTTGTTGGGCGAGATGTTGAATATCGCAAGATCCGGACAAAATGGAGGCAAGCTGCAACTTTTGTCAAGGTTGGTACGTTTAATCATCTGGAACACAGGAAAATCATCCTTTTGACTGTCAATCAAATGGGAATAGTTATGGTAACCATGCAACACAACTTGATTGTTAGCGTCTGTTTCATGTAATATCCCAGGGATTATGTGAGACCAACATCAGCAGATATCCTTTCCCTCAAACAATGTCATATTTATATCTGACAATCACGCAATTTCGGCTGTTGTACACCGCGATTTGTCCCTGTAAACAAACTACCAACATCGGACCGACTGATTGCCAATCGCGGGGAGGTGGGAAACCCCTGCCAGTTGCAGCCATATGCAGCAGGATTCATCTTGAGTATAATGAACATGTTGGCTGCTACTTATTCCATTCAGACATGAAGCTCACTATAAAGTCCTCAGGACTTCCCCCTTCTTTTCATTATCGTCGTACTCTCCAATTGTACACCAGCAAATGATTGATACACAACCACCCCAACCGGGTGAGAACAAATCTGAATCGAGCTGATTGACAGGCACTACATCAAATCCCTCACTGATTGGCACACAACAAGAACACGGACACCAGTTAGTCCACCGCGATGGTGCCAACGCAGCCACCAACAATATGACCCAGGATGCACATTTCAAAATCGTCAGTACGACCAGAAGAAGCAAGAATAAAAAGCAGCATGCCGTTGGATCTGAGTATGTACATAACGAGGGATTCAGCCATCAATTCACCATATAACGTACAGCAGGTGTACGTAGAAAGCGACGTGACCACTGCATCGCTCCCCGTAACGGGAAACCTCCAGGGTCGACCAAGGCATCAGCCTGCAAAGTCCGCGAAATCGAACATCACAATGTTGTCAGCTCTGAGATTGTCCTTGTCAAATTTCCTGACAACCATCCACGTGAGTGGACGAAACAGGCTGGAATCACCTTCGATGTGGCCACCGCAGCATATATGGTTGAGGAAATACCCGAATCTCATTGTTAGAAGCAGCAATTCATTTCTTGTAGCTTTTCAACATGTCTGCCACTATGTCAAGGCAAGGAGGTCGGGTCGAGCTGGAACAGTGCGACAAGCGCCTGGCTTGGAATATTGGTGAAATGGCCAAAGGAGGGTTTATGCGTGCTGCAATAGAGGAAACAGAATATCTGATCAAGAAACCTCCGGCAGAGGTCGGAGAAGGGGAGAAGCGGGGTGTTGAGCTTCCCGGGTATAAGAAGGTGAAAGCAGTGATATAAGACACCGGGCTATGCTTCTTCACAACCAGACGCCCGGATGCCTCCCTTGCCAAAATGGCATTGCAATGAATCCGGAGACACGCTACAGATGCAAAGGAACGGTTGCACCTTCACCCAACCGACGCAGATAACTGACTCCAGTGCCTACTCCGCCTATGCACAGAATGCTATCCGCCCGAACCGGTAGCATTTCCGCATCTCAACATTCCCAAATCAACTCTTTGCCAGACGGAGATGTGTATTCACATACTTCCCTTCCATGCGCTGAATTTTGTTACTCTTGATGCATATGCCCAGGATAGGCAGCACAATATACATTGTAATCCAGAGATGCTGACTGATGAAGGAACATCCCCTGGTTAGTACACTATCTGCTGGGTGGTAATGCTGCTAACATCCATTTTGAAGACGACAGCAGCCTATTGAGCAAACATGCAAGTGATGACGAGCATTAATTGAAAAGCACGGGATGTTGGAGATTTTCATCACCTACAATTAGCGGACACTATAAAGTATATTTTAAAGGATATATTTATATGTATTATTGAAGAACAATGTAGTGATCAAGGAGAAAGTAAATGAAAACGCTAGAAAGGCTGCCAAAACAATGTGAATGATAGACTACGCCCAATCAAAGGATTGCATATTGTGGATACACCCATGACAAAATGAGCATCAATGGAGAGTCAACAATTTTAGGTCATGTAAGTCTGGTAATTAAAAATTGATTAAGCTGTGGTTATACATAATCGAAGTATTGGGCGCCTTTATTTGCAAAAAGTATCGCGACACGCTCCCTACCTCATCTTCAAAATGAGCGTGAATGGAGGATCAATCATTTTCTGTCATGTCTCCTGGGTAATCAGATCGCGGATGGGTTGCAGACAGGCATACAGGAATTATTGGCCGCTTCTATAGGTATAACAGATAGTGATACCCTCCCTGCCCGATCTTGAAAATGAGTGTTAATGGAGCGTCAACGATTGTTGGTCATGCATCCTGGGTAATCTGGGTGCCGACAGGTTGCAGACAGTCATATAGGAATGATTGGCCGCGTCTATAGAACAACAGGTTGCGATACCCTCCCTGCCCTATCTTGAAAATGACGATCAACGCAGCGTCATCGATTGGTGGTCGTGTATCCTGGGTAATCTGGGTGGCGACAGGTTGCAGTCAGTCATCCAGGAATTATTGGCCGGCATTATTAGCAAGAGAGCTAGTGATACCCTCCGTGCCCCATCATGAGAATGAATGTCAACAGAGCGGCAACCATTGTTGGTCGTGTATCTTGGGTAATCTGGGCGGTGACAGGTTGCAGACAGTCATGAATGAAGTATTGGCCACCGTTATAGGAAAAGGAGAAAGTGAAACACGCCCTGCCCCAGCTTGACAATGAGCGTCAATGGAGCATCAACGATTGTTGGCCTTCTAACATGGTTAATCACAGCGCGATGTGGCCGTTATAGTCTATATACCTCATTTTGACTGTTTTTGTATGCTAAAAGGCTCAAGAATATCAAGTGGTAGGTCTGCAAATGAAATATGTTGTTACTGTCCCGGAGGATGTGGCCGGAATATACTGTACATATCTACCCATACAGGCTGCCATATCATTGTTTATGGATATTTGTGATCAAGCACCACTCATATTACGGAAGATGCCAGACCAAGAATCATTGATGCTCCGTTGACGCTCATTTTCAAAATGAGATAGGGAGCATTTCGCTTTCTCTTTTTGCTATAAAGGCGGCAAATACTTTGTTCTTGACTGCGTGTAACCTGTTCCCCCCCAGATTACCCAACATACATGACCAACAATCATTGACACTCTGTTAACTCTCATTTTCAGGATGTGGTAGAGCATGTGTCTCTATTTGTTTTGATCATTAAGGCGGCCAATATGTCCAAAACACACCGTGACGTACCAATGTCAACATTTTACACTTAACAGTAGCATATCTGAATATGACCATAAATGCGAAACCGGAAACGCAGAACCGGTGATTGGAAACAATGAGTGCCCCAAATGCCATGATAACCCACGGGTTGATGGGCAAGCGTCCAGGGTTGGACTGCCAGGCGTCAGCAGGTCGGGTTTTTGGACGGGTCAGGAACCAATCCCACCCACTTGTGCAGTCCTAACCCGGACTGCTGGCTGGTTACCCATCGCTAACACCAACCACAAGCACTGCCCAATGGTCCAGTCTGTCTAAGGATATTTTCAACAAATCTCTGAAACTGCCCACAAACTATACACTCATGTTGCATGGTGCAATGGTACAGAATTATTCCCAGCCCACTGAATTATGTATGGTAACTTTTGCAGATAAATGTGTAAATAATCCAGACAGGTTACCTGATATTTGTCCTTACCATCCATGTCCACTGGAGGGTGAAGAGGTATATACTGTCAGGGAAGAGCACTATCCAAGACATGGGTTCAACAGTGAACCAGGTTGAACAATATCATTCTATGCTGCAACAGGGAGGTACAGTTGATACTCATATGTCGATAGCTGACGAACCCCAGTATCTGGCCCCAACCATTCTCACTAAATCGTGTGTGAGGGGTGAGTAGTATTACAATACCTAGTATCCAGCCTTACTATTGATCCTACCTCAATATTCAGTACCAGTGTTCATATATGATTTATACCTTCCTCCTACATTGCTTGATTTCATCTCTTTTCTACTCTGAGATTCTCACTGATTGTATTCTTTGTTTCATGCAATACATTCAAATCAACCTGTCAATGATCTTCTCTATGTCCTTCTCAACCCCCAAATGTCATCAGTAGATTAACCCCATCAACGGCACAGAAGAGAGTACACTTCAATCTTTGAGATTGCCCAATATTTACTAGGAACTCGGCAATAGGTAACAATTTCACTTCATCATAGTGTTAGTTGTGTACAACAACTTGAAGGTATTCTTCCATACTAGCAATCATTCGTTCTGTTTGTCCATCAGTCTGATAGTAGACCACTGTAGTCAATTTCCATTCAACTTCGACACATTCCCGCAAATGGTCCCATACACCCACACAAACTCGAGTCCTCAGTCCATACAATCCTCCACAGAGTTCGTGTAGGCAGGTACAATCCTCCAGTGATAAATGTTAGAGTTCATACGTATCGATAATTCTATGGCAGTGGGGTATTTGTAGCATTGTCGAGAAATGAACTACAACTACCAGAATTACATTCTACCCTCGACACTCTGGTAATCCCGCTATACAATCGATTCATATATCCTCAAGGGGTTTTTGTGATAGTGGCAATGTGCATGGCACAACAAAAGGTAAATGTTGAGAACTCAATGCTTTTCAACTTACATTGCAATTCCAAATATACCAATTCACATCCTTTGACATCTTGTTCCAATATTCCACCTTATCCAAGTAGTCAAAGATCTTTACCCATTCTGGATAATCTGCAACAGCTGAATTATGAAATACCTTGATGAATTGCAATGTTTATTCATCATGATCCAGAAGAAACTACTTTCCTCTGTCCTACACACTTCGATTTCCCTCAATCTATTCAGATACTGATATCTCCCTCAAACTTTTCTTCCAATATGTCGCTTATTTAACCATTTCAGGAAGCTCATATGTCAAATATGTTTCTTCGAAGAGATGAACAACTGTATGACAGCCCTGTATGTGTGGACCATCCATCAACTGATGGCATTATTCTGGTAAGTTCTGTGGTTTGGAAATACCTGTTCATTATTTGTTTTTGATCTTTCTTCCTCCTCTCTGGGAGGTCTCCAGGCCTCCATCTCAATCCATCTGCCTCCCTATTTGATTTTTGTAGTCTGTAGACAATACTATCATTCAAACATATGAAAAACTCCTATTGCTAAGCCTGTCACCAATTCAGATGTTACATAGTCCCTAACTGCATGTAGTGATTACATTCCATTAATAAATGGAAAAGGAGCTGAGTTCCTTCACATTCCAGTCTCCATTCCTCCGAAAAATTGATACTTGCCATATGCTCTATTTCGTACATGTCATAATTGTATTCTGCTGGTGAATTAACCTTCGAAGAATATCCCTCTGAATGTAACTCTCCCTCTACAACATATTGTGACAAAACTCCCATTCAAATGTAATCAGATACATCCATTTCAATAACTACTTCCCCCTTATGTTCAAAATGTTACCGTACTGATACTGTTGTAAATGCTATAACCATTGTTTCAAAGGCCAACTTTTGATCCATTTCCCACCTAAACAGCTCATCTTGCTTTGAAAGTCTTGTCAACAATTCCACTGTTTCCAAATACTTAGGAAACTACAATCAGTAATAGTTGCCAAATTCCACCACCGTCATTCCTCTAAATGATTAATCATTTCTCTGTTTGATTTCCATATCATGCAACACCTATTCCTGACCATTTCCAGCTTATCCAGGTCCATTGATATATTGCTCTAAGTTGTAAGGAGTCCGGAATATATAATAGTATCTATGTTGAACTCACTGTTCTTTCGTTTCAGGTATAATCCAACCTCCCCCAAACATTTCCGCACCCACTAATCATGTTTAATCTGTTCTTCCTCTCAATTGCAATATTATCACAATATCATCCAAGTATGTATATGAAAAGTCTTCCCACACTTCCCACATGGTATTTTAATATACCCTTTAACATCAACCATACAATTGCTTGTCCCAAACAATCTTCAGGGAAATGTAAAATTTCAATACCGTGTCTGAAAGGCTTGTCTGTTTTCATCGCCTTTCTTCATTTGTATGCAGTTATTGGCCCAATCCCACATCAGCCTGGGTATATTTTGTTGCACCCCAGGCAGGATTGAAAATTTCGTGTATTAACAGCAGAGGGTATCGATTCTTGATGGTCTTGCTAATGATGTCCATCACATCAATTCAACACTGCACACCTATGTTTGGTTACGTAAAACACTGTACTGGACTCATGGTTGGTGAGAATAACTACAGAATAAATCTTTCGAATGCATTGTATGCAATTCATTCCTTTGGGAACACTATTTTGCCTTGTGACATTGAGTCAAATGGTCTACTAGTTGGTATTTTTTTTTCCATAAGTCATTCCTATTATGCAATCCTTGGTCCATGTGGTGGTAATTGATATGCAAGCACCTGACTAAAACACATGAGGAATGCAAGGTACTGCATAGGAATCTCAGCCATATAGAGTCATTCCTCAAAATCATTCGCCTCCATATCGGTTTTGATTTGGCAATGCAAAACATTGAAGATCAACAACTTTCATTTCTGAGCTGTTGAACAACATGATGATTATTGAAGTGCAACAATATTTCCGGGGAATGGTCCAAAGGTCTGATCTGTGGTCGAAAAACTGCCACAGGTACAACCTAAACAGATTCTGCTAGGTCATATGATACTCCCTGAATTGTGACAGGGCAATGAGTGCAATATAATGTTTAATATAGTATATCCAATGTGACTGTATTAGATGAAAACTGGACTGCAGTACAATGTAGTCAGACCCAGTGAATTTCTTATACAATTGTATAAAATGTGAGTTACTTCACCACTATCAGGGGCTGTTCAATATGATTCTGAATGAACAGTAATTCTGTAGCCAGATGTGAATTATCACATGATTTAATAGGGCTTCCGACAATAACTCTCACTTATCCTTGCTTGGTCGCTTCTTGAAATATTATCTGATGCGCATAAGCAACATCCTGAACAATTCACACATTGCCAGTCACTCCACAGCTAATTAGAGCATGTGTCTGTATCACTTCGGCTTGTAAGATGAGTATTCAGGTTATAACTACATGTTTCCCTTCCATTGATTGTTTCAACACAACAATCTTGCTAATTGAAAACTGTTAAATTCTGGAACATTGTACAGCATTTAAATCAATGCTTTACCCACCAGGCAAAAGGCCAACTTTCTTCGATTGAGCTAATCTTTTCCCAATCTTTTAGAGGACATATCTGTTGCTCCTAACTCTTCTTCTGCCTCTACAGCTCAAATTATCTGTGCTTTCGTCCTTGCTATATATTCTACTGTCTGGGGGTTGATTCTACAACATTACAAACCTCTTCTATCTGAAAACCTCTTTTCGCTTTTGTCTGCTGAAATTTTTTTCCATCCTGCACTCGCATCTATCATCATGTGTTCTGTACACTCGAATACTTTACTTGTCTATACTGGTGATGAGTTCTTCAAAGGTGTGGAAGATTTCAGCAAGAAAGTGAAACTCACATGGCCCTCGGTTGTGGGAGTTCTCTCAACTCACCATCATCGGATCTTATTATTCTGCTACAGACAGATTACAAAGAACATTTGCAATCATTCCTGCAATTGAGTCTGCCAGATGAAATGCTTCATAATTGGGGGAAATTCTGATCTCAAGGCATTCCGGAACACTGATGGGTTCCAATTACGTTTGGCAGCAATAACTTTGAACTCAGTGAAGTCCTGAGCGAACTTGCAGTCATGCTAATGGATATTCCTGATTTTCCAGACCACCATTGCTATTCGGTCAGGGTCCCCAAAAGCTACATCCATGAGTTGTATACGAGCATTTTGGCGCCCCAAGCGGATCATTTCATCCATGTCGATGTATGGCAAGTCCTGCTCCAATGTGTCACCTCTCAAGCAGTTCAAAGTATATATCATCCTAAATCACTGGTAGGAGAATCTCCTTGGTTTATGTCGAATCTCCATCTTCACTATTTCAAATTGTCTCTAGAACTGAGTTCATTCAGACCCAGTACTGTCTGAAGAGTGGGAAAACCTCCAGTCTTTAACATCAGAGTTCTGGGGTGCAGCCACTCACTCTCTGGCTGCTAATGTCAATGAATTGGCCACTTTATCCCGGAGGTTTGGAATGTCCTCTCCAAATACTTATGTATCTCTAGTCATAGGTGTCAGCTCATTGTATCTTATGTTCCATCTATGGTCACTTGTTGGATGTTGTCGGTCTGGGTCATATTGTGCTTTGTTCTCTATGACCTTCGGCTCCAGACTAGTATGATCACAATGGGGTGCAAGAAATTGCGAGGCCTCAAAGTCAATGATTTCCATCAGTAACTGGATTAATTGGGTAGGCAAATAGTGCCCCTCCATAATTGTTCCCACCAACACTGTTTACTAGGCCACTCTCAATACTTGCTCCAAGCTTTTGGCAAACTGTTCATTGACTTCCTCAAACTAAATGCTGTCTTTTTCAAACTCCTCTAACTTCCTAATCATTGAATTATCTTCCTTGAATACTTGAACTGCCCAAGGAATAGAGTCCTCTAATCCAGACATTGCTGTGAATTGATAACATCTACTAGCGCCAATTATACTGATTGATCTTTGGGGGTGTCTGTATTGGAGGCATACCAACAATCAACAGAGCCTCCGCTGATGTAGCGGTTGTTGTGGCTGCTGGCATGTTTCCACAAGGGGGGGGAATTCCGAGACCACTATGGCTCTCATAATAACAGGGTTTCTCCAAATCACTGTTAGTGAACCAACCAAAATGTAATCCCAGACACTTCATCCAATGTTGTGCAAACAAAGAATTGTTAATACTGATTAAGCCTATATTACCTGCAGCTTGGGTCCAACATCAATCCCAACAAGTGTGGACTTCAGACTGTTTCCAAAACTTCTGTCGAAGTTGTTGCTTTGTCTCAGGACTGCCAGTGTTGATACTGCTACACTCATTCAATTGTTGAGGTTCAGATTGCAGCCAGGGTGTTCCTGAATTTTAACTTAAGTTTTTTTAGGAGGTGCAATTGAAATTGTGACTAGGGATCCACATATGTGAATTGATGTGGGTACTGATGGATATTAGATCCACTAAATTCTAATATCTTAGAGACACTATCATTGAAGATATATATCCAGCAATGAGACAGTGCTATGCAAACCTAATAAGAAACAGAGCAAGATTCACATCAATACTTCTACCCAGATGAGGGGTACAAGCACAGTCAATACAAGACAAATGTTAGCTCCACCATTGCTGTTACTAATCCAACATGCAAATGATTAAAGTAAGATCCTCTGAAAATGTAACGAAGATGCAATACAATGTGGACAAACAGACAAATATTGCATTCCAGATGAGATATATATTGAATTGGACTCTGCCTAGTGTTACTGGCATGGTTAGACACAGACAACATCAGTTACAGGAGATAATCAAATTCAAAACTCAAACTGAACATTCATAACAAGAAACAGAACTATAAGGTACAAGATGTTTCCAACTTGATTTATTGTATAGATATTCTAGATAACAAACAAAGAGAGAACGAAAGAAAATACAGCAATACTGACAGCTACTCCTTATATACAGTTCATCTCCCACATTGAATTCATCTTCAATACCCCAATGTAGTATCTGAAATCTCAATTGTGATCTTGCAAACCACTTCATCAAGGCATAATACGTTCTTATTACCACAACCTCTGGTGTCATAATACATCCGACCACTTCATAAGCTTACTATATAATCCCACCACCACTACATGCACAACACATGCCATTCTAACATCTCACAATATCAGTTTATTTCCATAATTCCCACCGTCACTACCTGCTTCTTGCAACTGGTATCACTACACACATTCGGCCACATGACAGTGGGTGCTCAAGAGCATAATATGGAATTAGAAGTATAACAGATCATTAAATGGTATAGTACTGAGAGAGACCATAGCAAAAAGACTACAACTAGTAGTTGTCGTGAAAGTGGTGATCTACCACAACTTTTCTATCTCACTACAATTGGTTTTTGATGCAGAGTGGCCATAGCTGCAGTCATGAATGTAGCAGTGTTCAAGATAATACATCAATGCAGCTATTGTAAGAACATATTATACTTGAAATTAGGTGGTGAGATACCAGATTGAGAATGGGATTGGATCTTGTTACAGGGGTGCTAACATCTAAGTAACTATACTTATACACAAATATCAATAGATACGAAAGTAAGTACTAGGTACACAGCCGTAGTAGTTAGGGTAGTTCCTTATGCGTATCTCCAAACGAAATGTATTAGCAACCTATACAGATCATATATTCAAAGAGGATAAATATGTATAGTCATATCAGACACTACTAAGCAAATAGTAACGAAATTGTATTGGTGTGTAATACAATACTGACAGTACATATATATTAAATCTGTACTCGTATAACTAATCTCAGTGACTAATTAATGTGGTTAAGTATGTTCATATAATTAATCTTGGTGATTAATGAATATCATAATGTATATTCATATAATTTTTCTTGGTGATTAATTGATATCGTTGGTGGTAATATTCCTCCCGCTAATAGTGCTATCTCAAATGACACGTATTTTCACAACTCCCTCAATTATCTCCTTCATAAATCTGGTGTTCAGATACTATGGGCAATATTGCCTCTTATGTGTAATCTTCCTCAATATTCAATTCTGCACTCCTGAGAAGCTCGCACTTTCTTCTTCTTTGCTTTTTGCTGTGATTCCGAAACCTAACTTGTAGCTGCTGTATTGATGGTTCTGGATACTTGGCTTTCTTTTTCAACGCTCGTCCTGACTGAGCAGTATCTTTTGGTGCTAGCTTCTGAATTCTATTATGTAGAAGTATTTCATCCCTAGTGGGATGTATTATAGTATTTCGATCGATACTATTATCATCAATATCCCCAGAGATATCCAATTCAGAAATATTGTCTTTTGGAATAAATTCGTACTTGATGATTTGACTTGGTAGAGGTGTAACTACCAAGTTCTCAATATATTCTGAAGGGAATATCTCATAATGTCGATAATAGATTAATATCTCCATAAACTGAATTATACTTGCTAGCCACCAGATTCACTGTGCCGCAAACAATTGATCTTCATTTTCGAAGTTGTCCAACAACTTGGATAATGCGAAACACATCTCACCGAATTCGTTATTCAACTTAAGATCGTTCATGGGGCGGGGGAACCACGTACAATCCTAATTGATAATACTAATATACTTCACCTAATAATAATAGTAGAATCAGAACTGAAAACAACAATGATATTTCACCTTCTTCTTCGCAGGTAGGTATCGTTTGTGTTTGTGGGCCTACCCTTCCAACGCCGGAGCATTGTCATTGTTTCATAGCCTTTGTTGGGGTGCCAGAGCTTGTTCCCAAACCTGAGCTATGAATTCATGGGACCAAGCCATATCGTATTCTTTTATTACGAGCCAGGCTCTATGACACGGGACCACGCTTCCCGAAGCTTATCATGTCATTGCAGGATTCGTCTTAAAGAATTGCTCTCCTGATAACAATCAGGCTATCATCCATAATAGAATTGAATCAAACAGTAACTTCAACATAGATAACTTGCAGCTCGGATATTTTGAATAGTTGCAACATCTCCGTCGCCTGACGTGGTTATTTGGAGTGCTTTAGAGAGATAGCGTAATCTATCACACAACCTTCAGCATATAGGCTATTTGGTTCATCTGCTTCAGAGTCTTAGGTGGCGGCCCGCCACTTGCGCTGTCAACATTTAATCTCGATAAACCACACCGGTATTATTGAACTGAGAGTTGTATGCTCTACTCGTATCATCCCAGCCAGGGAGTCAGGTGTTATGAGACTCATATCATTATCCCACGTCTCAATGAATCAGACACACCACGCCTAAGCTGAGCTATCTCTTCGGCCAGGGAGTGACCTAGGTGTTCCAATCCCACAGGGGAACGGCTTGAGGTCCGGCTTACTCGCATATTGGGTATCATCTGCCTGACACGTCAGTCGCAATAATGAAGTTGACGTGTCTAGTCCCACTTAGCATAGTTTAGTGAATGAGGTAAGAAATTTCTGCCATCTCTTAAGCCGTGAAGGCTTACGACTGGCCAAGGTTATTGCATCATCAAATCAGTTCTACCATAGTATGTGAACTTTCCATGAATCCGCTACAAATGAGGCTCCCTATCAGATCGACACAAGGCTCGTACTCCCCCAATAGGGTTCGTACAGGGAGACTTGCAACTTCATAGGATCGGTGTTCTGTACCCAGGTATTATAGACCCAAATGTAGATCCAACGTGTACTAAGTACCAATACCTCTAGTTGGGGAGAACCCCTATCAGATCACTCCAATGGATAGTGTGCACAAGATAGCATGTGCACTGTAGTAGAATGAAATATCAGACAATGCAAATCTGACCAATGGCTGGCTTAGGGACATACTGAGTTCTACAGCAAAAGGGGTTGTTCTGAAGGTAATTGACTGTTGGTTGAAAGTGGATTGTGAGCAGAAAGTTCAAACGAAACCATCAAAGGTTCATCTGGCAACATTACCATAAATTGTTAAAATATTGATAGTGTTTCCAACCAACAGTCTATGGTTCCAAAGTTATCCATAATACACCAATTGGACACAGAGCAGCTGACCTCGTACAAGCTATCCAAGTGTTACTGTCAACTGTACCACACTCTGTACGACATTTGCCAGAATGAAATCCACTCATACACAGTCTCCAGATTTAGTTTCCAGCATCACATTTCAGTAATATCTACTTAGAAGCCATTATTCAGAATCCAGGTCAACCTAATTCTCTTCAGTTCCAGGCTGCTAGAGTGCAATTTATCCTGTCTTGCAATGCAGAGCCTCCCACTGCTGAATCAATACCTAACTAAGTACATACCTCAAAAGTCAACGCCAGTATATTATCACTAAATCAACACACTCTCCATATATTGAACCTGTCAGACTGCAACCACTACAGTAGTGTTATCCACTGCTCAGCTTGAGTACATTCATTCTAAACTGGTTCTACTCTCCACACATTCACCCCACTAATCCACACCAATTCACCACTACCACTGCCAACAGCACAGATGATTTAATCCCCACAACTTCATACAGAAACACTAATAGTTAACCAGCCTCAATATTCTCAGGTCCACCATATTGGATTCCTCCACAACAACCTGCACTCCCACTTCCAGCAACTCATCCCCAGCAGAATCATGCTATACCATCCAGATTCTCTACAGATCCAATCCACAGTGGGAGTACTACCACCACTACTGCAGTCACATCTTTGCTCTCTGCAATTGGAATGTATTGTATTATCATTATAACCTCTAAATGTACAACCGAGCCAACCAGCCAGATTGCTGCCACAATAATATTCCTGGCCCCAGGCCATAGGATGTTGCAAAATGTCTCTCGAACAGTGCTATAGTCCTTACATCAGGCCTGTAGTGAGACACCCACTATAAATGATGGCCTAGAAATCCCTACTCAGCCAATGGCATATATTCCAATGTTAGAAATCTTCCAACTCTGCAACTTCATTATCACCCTTGTTCTTTAATTCTCCCTTCAATTACATTTGGTCCAGCATCTTCCAGGTGAAATTCCTCCTCCTATTTATCATTATTAACAAAGTTGTTTCCATCAACATGTTGACCACATCAGCAACAACTCTAATTTCTGTCAGAAACACCCGGGTGTTCCGGACGGCTCTGACGGCTGTGACTGAACCTCGTACCTTCTGACGGAGAATTACACGCTGCCCGTCGCCCAGGTGACAGGTCGCGTTGCATACGTACTACTTTACTTTGTGGTGACGTTTACGCACCATCAGAAGGACACGTGTGTTACACTCTTCGCAGGGGCTGCAGTTATGCTGAAGCCGTTTACACAATGCCTGGCGATGTTAAATCATAGCTACTACTTATCATTCAACGATTTTCAAAACTTATGCATTCAGTTTGTATTCTCATCTATGTGTCTATGTATCTATATAGCTAATATGTAATCCCCGTCGTTCAGTCCACCTCCGTTATGCCTGTATCTCTGTACACCCGCCGTCGCTCAGCAACGATGTACTTGGAGGCCGTGATCGAGCGAGTTGAGAGATGCACTTGGAGGCCGTAATCAAGCGAGTTTGGAGATGCACTTGGAGGCCGTGATCGTGCGAACTTGCAGGCTGACATCGAGCGAGTTCGCATATACACTTGGAGGCCGTGATCGAGCGAGGTTGGACGAGTACTTGGAGGCGGTCGATGCACGGTGCGCCAGGTGCTGAGACTGTATTTCATCAGTTAGTTAACTCGCAACCGTGGGAATGTGACAGGTGACTTTACCTTTGAGCTCCCATGGAGAGCTGGCTGATGGCGGTCGATCATGTATGGAGGCACGCCGGAAGCTGAAGCTACATTCAGGGGTCAACTCGTTATCACGAGAATGAAAGGAAGACAAACAATCTTTGAGTGCTGTACTCAGTGTATGCAGTACTCGGTGTATGCTGTACTCGGTGTATGCTGTACTCGGTGTCAACTCATGATCATGCCATGGAGAGATTGAGAGGGATGACTTAACTTTGTGTTCTGCGATGATGGTTGAGATGTGGATGAGAAAGAGAGAGATGGGGGATGAAGATGGGAACGATGTGGAGGATACGAGCGGATATGAGAGATCAGGGGTACGACTTGCCTGATTGTGTTGGGAAGACCTTGTATCGGTGTCATTACAGGCCGGATCAGGACTCATCCCTGCCGTATCGGGGATGGGAAATTGACTTGCACACGAAATTCTCTTAAGTCCCAGTTTCTCATGATGATTTGTCCCATCTCCTCTGCCATCACCTAAGAACAAGAAGTTAAGTCATCCCTCTCTATCTCTCCATGCCATGATCAAGAGTCAACCTGGCTCGAGGAGCGTAGGATGAGTGTGAGAAGATATAATACTACCCGGCCGCGAGGATCCACGCAATTGCGTAGATCCACGAAATCGTAGAAAGAGCGAGTGAGATCAAAAGATGGGAAAGATTGAGTGTGTATTTCGTATAGACCGACAGGGCGAGAAGAAACGGCGAAACGGCGATCGGAGTGCAATATGCTATGCAACACGTGGTATTGACGCCGGGCGCGAAGTAATCCGTCACCGGCGTGTCTCTGACGGTTCTGACGGAGTGTGTCCACTCTGATGGAGCCATTCCGCCCGGACAGAAATGTCTTTTGCTGATGCACTTTATGAAAGCCATTGGCATGTTACTTGTGATAGATATCTATTAATGGAACTGCATTCAAATAGTACAATGTTTCCTGACTGCAATGAGTCATACTGTTCCAGAACCTGACCACCTCCTTTCTGACTAAGTCCCCATTCCAAATCCCAATTGAATACCTTGGCCCTGATCAATCTTATCTCAATATTCATAGCATCTGATTTGTTTTCAAGTTCTAACCTAGTATCATAATAGTCTGTTGCTCAAACCACTTTTCAGATGGCACGATTGCTTTCGCTTGCTGATTGTATATTCTATGCAATATTTATTCAGAGAGACAACTGGTCTCCTGAATTGGCTAATATGCTCAGCTAACTTGGATCAATCTCTACCCAGTATCCCATAGCTTGCATTACGAATGTTATCCTCATTTTCTCGTTAAATTGATCCCGCATCTCTCCATACTGCACAGGTTATGCCAGGTTGCCCATTTAGATAATTTAGGCAGTTTTCCAAACAAGTCTTCTTGAACTCATGTTTCCATGTATAAGTTAAGCAAGTAACTAGGTATATACACTCAGTGACATAGTTTGTAAACTTGCTCCCTGTAAATATACCTGTACAAATCTAACATAATGTTCTACTCTTTTGCTTACTTTATTGCAGCTAGCCTCATTATAATTCAGCTGTATTATTGCAGAGTTCAGAAACACGCAGATATTCTTCAGAATTATATTTCAAACTTTGCAATCAATTCCCTGCAAACATCTACCTCCACTTCAGACCATGTTGACTGGTTTGTGATTTTCAGCTTTGGTACTCCCATTTGCTGCCTCTCCCACATCTACTCAGTCAGAGATTTTCACCAATCTTATCATTCAACTCCCACACCTGCTGAGCATTCAATTTGACTTTGGCCGATACAGCTCCCATGATTAGGATCCGAAATGGTCCATGCGTATACTTCATGACCTTCTGAATAGATTTTGGCCAATCTGATCCATTAATATATTTGGTCAACTGCGTCATGAATTTCCCATTTCTAAAATTCGTATGGTTGCCAATTACATAACCATTGAGTACAATCCAAACAATATTATTATAAGCTTGAAAATGTGTAACATAATTATTAACTGCCATCAAATATTGGATTGTGTTGAACCTTTTCAGTGAATCCTCCAGAGAATGCATACATTGTTTCAGAACATTCATCTGCAGGTGAAATCAACCTGCAATGATTTCTTTCCACCCAAAACATAAGATGGGATCTGGCTCAACAACTCGAGACATCATGGCCTGGGTAATATTGTATACTGAGAGGCAATCTCCATCAGGTGAAACCTGCCAGTTAACAATATTGTCTGTGTCTAGCTACAGCTCTTCTACAATGCATTTCAAAATCTCCACTATTCCACAAATTGATTTTTCATCCAGATCCGATGTTTTAACAGTATATATTATGAGAACGCTCTGCTTAACCAATGGCTTGGATAGTGGAGAATCAGCAATGTGGTATTTAGTATGTTCAGTGATCATATTGACTTGCTTAAGCATTCTCGGTTCAAACGGCTGTGGTATGGGGGTTTCACCCAGATGTACATCAGCCTGATTTACATTCTCTGAAGCGGGGCTGGTGAAATCAATATTACAATCTGATAGCAGCTGTAACAGCGACAAGTAACCAAAGACCTGGTGAGCTCCAGGAATATGAGTCGTCACTTCGGCACATCAATCTCTACCGAAAACCTTCCTATTCAACACATCTAAAGATTACTTGAATCCACATTTGCAACCTTATACTATCTATTCCCATTCATTGGCACGCTTGGGTGTATGTGCCTTTACTGCGGCCTATCCAATCAACTGTCAATAGTATCACTGAATTGAGAACCCCAACTGCAATTTACTGTATGTTCACATCAGCAAAAAGTGGAAAAGGTATTCTGAGCATTCTGAGCATTTTGAAGGTTTTTGAAAGTCAAGTTTGCGTTTAGTCGATTTTGTCAGGTGCAGTTATACGAATCACACTCAACGATATTGCATCCACAATATGACGGTATTTTCAATCTTGGTATAGTGTTCCAAAATAGGTATAGCATAGTTGGATACATTTCTTAATTGATTAAAGTCAGCTACTTTTATTTTTGAAAAATGTAATGAACATAGAATACTTTGCTGACTCATGACATGAAACTTGACATTACCATTTCGAAATGACAAATCAAAAACAAACTAACTCAAATAGGAAATATTATCAAAGATATTCAGTTATTTGTTGATTATAGCTGGAGGTATTCCAAATATGGTTAGTTTCATTATGATTTGTCATGAAGATATATAAACCAAAAGTTTCATAATATTACTAAGCAAGCAATAGTACGTC
>Ga0307515_10006578_pt1 | contig 23196 bp, 2 predicted proteins | sample 17_EM_MG_FD_194513 | JGI IMG/M metagenome (GOLD analysis project Ga0307515, IMG submission 194513) | Populus trichocarpa ectomycorrhiza microbial communities from riparian zone in the Pacific Northwest, United States - 17_EM | ecosystem: Host-associated > Plants > Roots > Unclassified | place... | reverse complement strand
GCTTATTAAGCTACTTAATATTTTCTTCTTATAGGTCTACTGCCTAGGCCGTAAAGGATAGATTATAGGCAGATTTAGGTTAACAGACTGTGGCAATATAGGCGCCTCTTACACGCTATGCAGCGTATTAGTCCTTTATATTTACGGTCTTATAGGTCTCTCTACGGGAACTAGTAAGGTCCGTAGGTTTTACTATAATAGGCTTTAGGTTTTAAGCTTAGCGTTCCTAAGTCAGCTTAATTAGGTTACCCTTTTATATAATTAAGCCTCTATTAAACTTAATTAGAGTCTACTTAGTTAACTACTCTCGCGGCTTTACCAAGAACTTTGCCTTTTATAGTTTAGTTTCTTTAGCATCCATAAAGGTTTGGTCTGCTAGGAAGAGGGTATTATTGGTTTAGAGTCCAACAATGCCAAGGCCGTTTAATGGGGTGTATAAGAGGTAGGGGTTATAGGTCGACTGTTCCATTTTAAGTTTACTAATATAATGCTAGTGGTATGTCTTAAACCAATGGTTTCTAGCTTCTGGTACTCTATAAAGAGGTTTTATAACCTATAAAATTATTCCTAGTTATAGGTTAAGCTCGCGGGGTAGTTATATAAAGATGTCCCTACTTAGGTAGGTATTGGACTACACGTAGGCTTATAAGATATCTCGTAAGTAAAGGGCTATAGGTTTAATTTGCTATAATCCAGGCATAAGTGCAAGTATAATCCGTTAACTAACTCGTTAAATTATAGGCGATTGCGTAAGAACTAAACCCTTTCCTTAGTCGTTGTAAGCTTATATAACGAGCCTTAATTTCTTAAAGGCTTTATTAGTACTAGGGTGCTTAATTTTATTAATAAAGCGTAAGTTAAATATACGGACGCCTTACGGAACGTCTTTCTCCGTTATAACTACAAAGACGCCCTTTTTAAGTAGTCCGTTAATCTCTTTACGTTATAAGTCCGTAAAAGGGGTTTCCTATACTAGAACTAATATATCCGTAGGCGGAGATTACCTTACGGATATTCCTACGGAGGTTAGGTAATTCTCTATTACGGGGTTTTTAGTTACAGGGTGCTTTTAGGGGCGTCCTTAACCGCGCTTTATAGTAGGCTTAGTAGGTTCTGTGGGTTTCTAGGGGACTTCTAGGGTAGGTAAGGGTGCTTCCAGTTCGTCTGATTTGGCGGTCGCTTTTAGTTCGTCTAGTTTGGCGGTTGTTTCTAGCTCGTCTAGCTTGACGTCATTAGTGTTTTCGGGCCGAAAGTAGGGTTTTACGGACGTGCTTCTAAAGTTAGTCGGTCCGCTAGGAAGTTATACGCAGCACGTTTCGTCTTCTATAGCCAGTAAACAATAAGGTCTAGTCTAGTTGCCGCTCTTACGCCATATAAGGACTTTAGAATTAAGCGGGAGGTTATAAACTAAGGTTGTATTAGGTCCGTTGCGGTAATATAGGGCGCTATTAACAGCTTGTTTGGCCCGTAATTTGACTATTTCGGCTATTGCCTTCTATATTGCAGCTACTAGTTCCGTAATAGACAGGGCAGGAAGGCCTAGGTTGCTTATCCTTGGGTAAGCTCCGTAGACTAAGAGGGTGGGTACTAGTCCGTTAGGGCCAGTGGTGTTATTAACGGCTTTTACGGCCATCTGTAAAGCCAGTTTCTTTTAGATGTTCTTGCATTTATCTATAATAATCTGGTAAGCTCTCCGTAAGGCTAGGTAAGCTCGCTTAACAAGCTTAACAGACTAATGCGCCTTAACTGGGACAGCTTTTGTTAATATAGCTATAGCCGTAGCATACTGCTAGAATTTCTTACTAATAAAATTCCTATTGGCGTCGTGGGTAATATACTAAGGGGGTCCAACGTATGTGTCAATCTAGTAGGTCTGTAAAATATCCTAAGTGTATTTTGTGGATATATCTTATAACTAACGGGCGGCTTAATAGCGGGTTGCCTTGTTAATTATATATAATACTAGGCTGCCGTTAATGTATATAATATCCACGTATATTAAATGGTTGAAATTAAGGTCCTTATAAAGGGTGAACTTAAATCAGCCTAGGGAACGTCCGTATTTCTGGCAGAAGGAGTAGTATTTAGTTAGGTGGTTAATTGCCTTCTTATTAACGTTATGTCTAGAGCGTTTAAGGACTCTATACAGTTTTTCGGCTAACGGGTGGCCGAAATAGCGGTGTAGGCGGTGGATCTTAGTACTGGTAAGGTAGCACGGGTTATAGTTAAAAGATTCCTAAATGTAGGTTTGTAAAGTCTCTCCCTATATAAGGAACGGGTGTCCAAATCGTTATATAATTGGTAGGGTAATATACTTGCTTTCTAGGGCAGTTGCGGGGCCAATTAAGGTGTCTGTAACATTGTTATAGTAAACCTATAACCTATCTATATCCGTAAGACAGAGTAGGAAAGGGGTGTCCGCTTTTATTATGTGGAAGTTAACTAGGCTAATTAGGGCCTTAACTACAACTAATTTAATTAATGTGGTTAAGCTAATGCCGAACTAGACGTTTATAGCCCTAGTTTACGTAATATCGATATCCGTATTATTATCTATGGTGGTCTTATATACGAGGTATTATCTATAGCCTACGGTAGACTTTTTAAAGGCACCTATGTCGATTATAATACCGTAGAATTCCTTGGGGGTATAGCGTTCTATAGTAATATATGTAAATAGGTCCTGCTTATAATCTATAACGTCTATAACGGGGGTGCTTATAGAATGGTTTTTGGGCGTAACTAAGTGTATAAAGGAACGGTCGGCTAATACGGTCATAATATTAAAGGCTTGGCTGTCCGTAAAAGGTCCAAAAGTGGTTAGGAATGTCTCTAAGGTCTCTTATTCCTAAGCGTCTAAGTTAAAGTTAATTATAAGTGCTTTTATTAACTTATTAGGGGGCTCTTCTACTTCCTTTCCTTCGTATTCCAAAATAAACTAGTTAATACGGCTATTAAGTCTCTTCCTAGACTTATTACGTTCTTCCTAGGTATGCCTTATAGACCAACATCCTTCCTTACCGCATACGAAGCACTTCTAGCTGGTTTATCTACGGGGGTATATTGTTGTACGGGGGTTACTGCGGGGGTTATAGGTAGGACTTGGTCGGTACAGGTACTGCTAGCGATAGCGGCGGTCCGTAAAGTAGACGTCTAAGTCTGTTTACGGATATTAAATATCTATAATAAAGGCTTAAGTACTACCTAGTGGGTTTAAGACTTTATATATTATAATAGAGGAGCGTAGATTATTAATAAGGCCAGCTAAGGTATCTGTAGGCTTGTAGTAGGCGTACTTACAGGGCTCTACTTCCTGGCAGGCCATAATAAGTTTATTATGCAGGAAGTCGTCTATTCGAAGCTTAGCGTCAAGGCCGTGCTGTAGGTGCCGGAGGTCTTTGATAAGAATTTATAGGCACTCTATAGTCGATTTTTCAGTATTCTTGTCGATTACGGTCCGTAGCTTAGTCGCATTCCATTAGGTAAGGATATCACGCTTATATTCCGGTCCTTTAAAGTAGTTACGGGTGGCTTTGTATAGCTTATTAAAGGGAACACCAAGGGGGTTGCTCTTAAGGTTGGTGTAGTAGTGGTTAAGTACTAGGCCGCGCAGCATAGTAGAGTAGGCTTGGCTAAACTCTTATTTAGGAATATTAGCCTTCTAGTAAAGGTCCGTAAAGATGGTTAGTTTAAAGTTAAAGTTATCGTTTTCACCGCTATACTTGGATTTGTCGGTGTAGAGCTTAGCTAGGTTAGCTAGCTCCCTACCGTAGGTCTTTACTTAGATAAGTTACAGATCTATAACTTATAGATCTATGGCTTGCGGATATATAGTTTACGGATATATAGTTTGCGGATATATAGCTTGCGGATCTGTGACTTAAATAATAGGGGTAATTTAGTCCGTATTTTGGTTTGCAGGGGTATTATAGTCCGTATTTTAGGTTACGGGGGTATTATAGTCCGTAGCGTGGTCCGTAACTTAAGAGTAGGGTATATTTTAGCCAGCGAGGTTAGCTCTAAAGCCGCTTAAGTCTATGGGATAAATTTGGTTAAGTAGGTTAGGTATAAAGCTGGAAATCCTATTAAGTTTAGAAGAAGCAAAGAGTTCTTTAGTGGTTTTAACCTGGTCTAGGATTTCCTCTTTAGTCTATTCTATTTGGTCTTTCTTATATATTATATTATATAAAGACTGTGCAACAGTAACTCGTTTATCCCTTTTAACCTATACACCTTAGTTATGTAAAAGGGTTCGTAGTTTATAGATAGTAACAGGGTTACAGGCCTTAAAAATAGCTTCCGTAAAGTCCGTAAAGTCTTCCTAGTATTGCTCCTATAGGTCGTTATTTATAAGCTTAAAGTATTTATATTTAAGGATTTTAAAACTAATATAGTCGTTAACGTCGTTTATAGACGTAACGTTGACTTCTTATCTCCACTTTTTTTAACCTTTGCTAACTTGCTTGCTAATATCTGCCATACTATATAGTGTAGTATAGTGCGTAGCGGGTGGTAGCAGCTTATAACGGGTGGGGGAGGTCTTATAACGGTCTATAAAATCGATTAATGGGTCTATAATAGTTCGCAGAAGGGTAAGAGGTTTCCGCAAAAGGTCCGAAGAGGTTTAAGGTTTAAGGGGGTTAAGGATAGGGGTTCCGTATAGGTCTGTATTCGCGTCTATAACTTTCGGTAAACCGTACTAAGACTTAAATAAGTATATAGAGTTGGAGATAAGTCCGTAATCCCCAACTTCCGACCTTCTAGTAGGTCGTACTAGGAGTCTAAACAGGTAGTTGCTGTCGTATATATCGCTCGGGGGGAGGTATTAAGTAATTACTAATCTGTGCGCGCTCACTGATCAGTATTTATACTAATTTAATAGTACGAGTAAGTTATATCCCGGGGCACGAAATACGTATAGTATCGTATACTCTTTGGGATGGTAGTGACTGTCGATTGTATGAAGCAGACTACGTAGTCTATATACTGATGCGCCTCCCCCCTGATTAGTTAGTGCTTCAGAAGTGCACCAGACGCGTAAGCGGGTGGTTGGTGCACTAAACGCGTAAACGCGTACTCGGCGTACCGAACGCGTAAGTACGCGGTTAGTATAACAGGTGCTGTAATTATACAAAGGCTATAGTAAATTAATAAGAACTGGAGAATATAACACAGTTAAGGTTATTTTTAGGGTTTTATAATTACTGCAGAAGGTTTATAGCGTAATAGTTAAAGGATATTAAACCATTTACGCGACTAATAAAGAAAGAAGAACTATAGGCATAGGGAAAGGAATAGTAAGAGTTGTTTAAAAAAGTTAAAGAATTGTTTACCTAGGAGCTAGTTTTTAAAATCTATTAACTAGGTCTAGAGACGGTTGTAAAAACGGATATATTAGACTTTATACTAGGGGTATACTTTATATAGAAATATTAAGATAGATGGCACCTAGTAGCGTATTATAGTCGGAAAATAACACTACCGGAATTAAACTATAACATCTACAATAAGAAGTTGCTAGGTATAGTTACAGCACTAAATAAATAGAGAGCATTCTTGTAAGGCATAGAAAAACCATTTATAGTTAAGACGGATTATAAGAACCTAATAGGATTCCTAATAATAAAGGAACTCAACTAAAGATAGGTTAGATAGGCAGAGATGCTTATAGAATATTATTTCGAGATTTAGTATACTAAGGGTATAGATAACACGCGAGTAGACGTTTTAAGTTAAAAAGCTAAACTATAAAATGACGAAAAGCCATTAGGGGCTTTACTGCGAAAAGACATAGACGGATTAATTAGGTATAATTATCTAAAAATTGCAGTAACTTAAGAGAATAACGAACCAGAAAGAGTCTATAAGATACTAAAAAGCTTTTAGATATAAAGAATCTTTAAGGTATAACTAGAGGAATAGCTAGAACATCTAGAAGAAGAAATATTATATAAATATAGGGAAGTAAAGTATATCTTAAGAAGTATAGCAGAATACTTTATAGAAGACTTCTATAAGGGAATAACTTAGGGACATAACGGAGCTATAGGCTTAGTATTAAGACTTTGGGAGGAGTATATTATTAACGGAATCTAGGGCTTAGCGCGAAAAGTTATGAAAAAATATCTAGATTGCTAAAGAAATAAACTAATAAGGTATAAGCCGTATGGAGGGCTATAACCTATTAAAATACTAGAGAGACTATAGAAGGTTATATTATAGGACTTTATCGTTAAACTACTAAAGTTAAGAGATCCTATTACCAGATAAGATTATAACGTAATCTTAGTAATAATAGACAAGCTTATAAAGTGGGGATACTTTATAGCATGCACAGAAGAAATATTAGTAGAAGATGTCGCTAGAATCTATATTAAAGAAGTGTTTATAAGATATAGGGCACTAAGTAAGATTATATTAGATAGAGATCTAAGATTTATAGCAGCATTTTAGGAAGTATTCTTAGCGGAGTAAAGAGTTTAAGCAGTAACTTCTACCGCATATTATCCGCAGACAGACGGTTAAACGGAAAGACTAAATTAAACGCTAGAATAGTATCTAAGGCATTATATTAATTATATATAGAATAATTAGGTATCGCTATTACTAGTTATATAGTTTATATATAATATAACACTATAAAAAGGTATAGGCACATTACTATTTAAGGCAAATTACGGATATAAGCTAAGAATATTATTATCACTACAATAAGTAAAGAAAATGAGTAGCATAGCTAAAGAAAGAATAAAGATATTAATAAATCTTTATATAAACCTTATAGAATTAGTAAAGAAAGTATAAAAGAGAATAAAAAAGTACTACGATGCTAAGAGATCTAAGGGACTAGATCTTAAGGAAGGAGATAAAGTGTGGCTACTATACAAAAATTTCAAAAGTTGACGACTAAGCAAGAAATTAAACTACGTTAGACTAGGACCTTTTAAAATCGTATAAAGGATTTCACTAGTTACGTTTAAGTTAAACCTACTAGCTAAAATAAAGATTTACCCTATATAGCATATCGCTATACTAGAGCCAGTATATAGGAATATTAAGCCACTGGTTTATAAAGCAGACACGTATAGAGGGTAAAAGGAAGATAAATAGCAAGTTTTAAAGATCATTAGTTATAAGGACATTAACAATAAAATATAGTATAAGGTTAAGTAGATAGGCTATACTAAGACTACCTAGGAACCACTAAAAAATTTAAAGAATGCTATAAGAAAGGTACAGGAGTATTAGAAGAAATTAGGTTAGATAGCATTAATAAAAAAGGATTACTAAAAAATAAGTCACCTAAGGGGGACCTAGGAAGAGCAGTTGCTAAACTACTTAGATCTATTTCCTTCTTAGTTAGAAGAGAATCTATTCTTTTATTACTAAGTTTCTATAAACCTTACTTTATAAGTTTCCACTCCTTAAAATAACCCTTTTTACGGACCTTTTTAAGACGGAGTAACTGAGCGGACGCCGTAATCTAGGCTTTAAGAGCCTTTTGCTCTACGTTATAAGAACGTTTTAACTTAGCAAGGGCTTAAGACAGTTTACTATCTAGCCGCGTAGCAGTAAATTAAATATAAGACCCTAAGACAGATTAGTTAAGGAACTAGACGACTATTAAAAGTAATAAGTTATATATATTTAGTATTAGAGACGGAGTAAACGTTATAGGATAAATAAATATTTACTTTAGTGCACTCTAATTAAGAGAACGGTTGTCGCGAAAATGGGTTCGCTAACGTAATATAAACTAACCCCTCTTTCGAACAATAAGAATATAAAGATAGTATAATCTCACTAAGAGATAATATCGCAGTAACAGTATAAGCACGACGTTACGCTTGCGAAGAAGAAGAAGCTTTAGGTATAATAAGTAACAATATTAACTAAATTAATTAAACGGACATTATACCTCTAGTGGACAACTTAGAGATATTTAGAATCTTTAAGGACGAAGATAAAGAGGAGGAAGATAGTGTTACGGACGCTTTAAGTATAATATTATAATTACTTAGGGAAAAGTCGAAAGAAGCTAGTTAGTTAATTTAGGCACGGTCTAGAATAGAGCCGATAGAGCTATATAATAAAGAATAGTAACTAAGGTTATATAACGTTGTACGCAGTATACGTAGTATATAAAGGGAACGTATGTATAATATGTATAATATATATCTTACGTATAAAGGGGATTTCTTAGGAGTACGGTTGTGTATTTAAAGGACCACAGTCCCTACCTAGATAGTTCTCTCCTTTGTAGTAATTCTTAAAATACAATTAAAGTTAATCTGTTAGGCAATCACTCCACCAGTTATTATTACGTTGTTGACTTTAATTTGCATCACCTACATACCTAGCCCATTAACGAGTTTACCGTAGTACCTACTATAAGGTTCCGTTACAATATAGATAAATATAGTTAACGCGTTTATTTATTATAATTTTAATAAAGTTATCTATATAAAGCTACTGCTAGGGTTTAATAAAGGAAAGACAGACAAAGTACTACGCTTAAGAAAAGCCCTTTATAGACTATAATAATTACCACTACTATAGTAAAAAAACCTTACGAGCTCCTTAAACAAATTAGGTTTTAAAGAGGTCCCTTAAGAGCTATACGTTATACTAAAAGGTAGAATAGTCGTCTTCTTCTACGTTAACAATATTATCTTCTACTGCTAAAAGACAGATAAGAAGAAAGCTTAAGAAGTAATTAAGGAGCTAAGCAAGGAATACCAGATAAGTACCCTTAGCGAGCTAAAATAGTTCCTAGGAATCTATATGCTATGTAATTATAGCTAAAGGCTCCTATAGCTATCCCAGAAAGCCTATATTAAGAAGATAGCTAAGTAGTATAAAATAGATCTTAAAGGGCGTCTTCTAGACACTCTTATGGCAGAATTAGAACTCCTCCCTACTAATTACTAATTAATCCGTTTAACGCGTCCGTCCCCTAATACAGACCTATTAGTCCGTCCTATATCCCTACTAGCCTCTATAATACTATATTAGAGAAAATTAGGTTTAGTACTCTATATAGCCACTATAACGCGTCTAGATATTACTTTCACAGTATTACAGCTAGTAAGGTTTAATTAGAACCTAAACTAAAAGCACTATTAAGCGGTAAATAGAGTAATTTAGTACCTATATAGCACAAGGAGTAGAGCAATCTACTATAGAGGAGATAGGAAAGGAATAAACGGTAGAGGGAGAGATAAAGGAATATATAATAAAGGACAAGATAACGGAAGAGACAGTAGAAGTAAAGCGTAATTATTTATCTATACTAGCGATATATTATTTTCGGACAACTCTATTAACAGAAAGAGCTTATAAAAATATATTATAAAGCTATTTAGGGGACTAATTGCCTAGAGAGTAAATAAGTAGGGTATAGTTATAACGTTAAGTATAGAAGTTAAGTTATTAGCCCTATTATAGATAGTAAAGGAAGCTATCTTTATTAGTAGGCTATTTAAAGCAATAATATTAAGGCTGAATAAGCCCTTAATTATTAACTATAATAATACCTAGACACTCTAACTAATTATAGAAGATATAATAAAGCTAATTACGAAGCTCCGACACGTTAACATTTATTAATACTAGCTACGTTAGGAATACGTAAGGAGACGAGTATTATTTTAGTAGATAGTAATAAAGGAGATAATTACTAATGGACTTATAAAGGCCCTGCCTAAGTAGAGGTTTTAAAGCTTTATTAATATAATCGGAATAGTAGATATTAAGGAGCAGCTAAATAAGGAAAAGCAACTAGAGGACCTACGGGAGAAGATTAAAGCGAGATAAAAGGATTTAGATAAGAGTATGGTTTAATTAACTTATTAACAAACACGAGAAGGTATTTAGCTTTAACCTTAAAAAGCTTAAAGCTAAGGGGGTGTATTAGATAATGTATATTCTATATAGCGTAGGATATACACAAGTTACGTATACGGAGTATATATATTATAAATATCTTTATCTAAGCCTAGGGGCCCTAGGTCAAGATAATTAAGATCATTAATTAATTAACCCATTTTATTAATAAATAGCTCTATATAAACTATCTAACAGCTATATAATTAGGGCCTTTAGTAAATATTAAAGCAGTATAAAAATGCTATAAGAGAAATACTAAAAGACTCTTACTTACCTATACTCCGCTAAATAGAATAAAACTAGTATATAAATAATAATAAAGAAAAATTAATATATTAGTAAAGAGGTTTTTATTAGGCGCGTGCTAAGCGGACCTATAGGATATTAGCAGTTAAGACTGCCCCCTACTTTTAAAGATAAGCTAGATAGTCTCTTTAAAGGAAATAAAAGATACTATATAGAAACTTCCTACTAGTAGGGCGGCTAAGCTAGATAAAATCTTAAATAAGGCTATTAAAGCTATATTAGAAGCTATAATAATAATACTAGCTAATACCGCGAATATTTGGCTCTATAAAGATAAGCTACTAAAATACTATAAAGAAATAATTATAATTATTTTATAAAAGGTAAATTAAAAGGCCTACTCCCTTCTAGGCAGCTATTATACTAATCGTCCTTAAAAATACGCTAGTAAAGCTTTTAGAAAAGATAGTTATAAAGTATATATAAAAGCTATAAAGGCTTAAGGGCTACTACTGTGAATATAAACAGGCGTAAGAAAGAAATAGTTAACCCTTTTAGCCCTTTCCCTAATTACCTTAAGCGTTTAGACGGCGTAGTAAACCTACTTAGTATTATAGAAGTAGGTATAAGCTGAAATACAACGTACTAAACGGGGTAGTAATTGAAGAAGGCTATGTACGCGTAACTATACATAGTTAATATAAAGACATTTAGATATAGAAAGAGAACAGGTTAGGTTAACGTGGTTTAAAAAAAAATAGAGGTGCTTATAGAACGTGCGTAGGTATTATAGAACGAATATGCGTAGGTGACTCCTACAATACCTAGGCTATATAGTATCTATACTAAGCCTAGATATAAGCGGAGCCTTTAACTATATATTATATAAGAGACTTTTATAGATTTTAAGAAAGAAGGATCTATTAAATTGGCTAATTAAGCCTACCTAAGCCTTCTTAATAGAGCGTGCTACTAAAATAGTATTTAAGGGCTTTAAAGGCGAAACAATACTAATACCTATTACATATTAGGGGGGCTAATTTAGCGTGGTTACGACCTGGGTTAATACAAGGTTAGGGCTACCCCTGCTAATAACGCGCCTAAACCCCATACAAGGTCGCGCAGTAACCGCCCCCAAGTACTTCCGTACGCGATTTTGGGCGAAAAGGTATATAATTTGGATTAGATCAGTACTTCTAGACGGTCGCGTAATATTGCTATAAATTTATAACACCTAAATAGGCTCTATTCCTATATTAAGGCTATAGTATAGTCCTATATTAGGACATCTTAATTAATGCAATATAGTTATATATTAAGGCGTTTCGGTCACTATAATATAGTTCTATATTAAGGCGTCTTAGTTACTATAGTAAAATAGGTATTATCTACTACCTAAAAGGGAGCCTTTTTTACCCTAGATATTCTTATAAAGCTAATCTAAAGAATGCTAGCCTTATAGATGTTCTAGCTAGTTAATAGCCTATCTTTTATCTCTTACTATACCGTCTTCTACGCGCTATCTTATATCCTTAATTATTCTATAGCGACGGCTATAGAATATAGCCTCGCCGTTAACCCACTAGCGTGCCCCCCGGCAGTAGTTAAAAGCTTTAATTAATAGCCTACCTACTGGCCCTAAAGTCCACTTAGTCTAAAGCTAAAAGACTAAATTATAGCCTTAAAGCATTTTATATTTTCTTAGCGGCGCCTATAGGTTAAGAATAAATAGGAGAGATAGTTAAGTATTAGCTTATGCTTATACTAGTAGGGGCGATGCGGATATAGTAGACGGCTAAGTAGGTGGTGTGGATATTGTAGATAGCTAAGCGGACGGTGTAGATATTATAGACGGCTATGTGGACGGTGCGGATATTATAGACGGCTAAGCGGACGGTGCGGATATTGTAGACGGCGGCTAAGTAGGTGGCGTAAATATAATAGACGTTATAGTAGACGGCGCGGGCTTGCTTAAAGGTAGACGTATAGACTCCGTAGGCCTTATTTAAATACTTATCTTCCCTTACTAGATCTATATAGGTGCGAATAATACTAATAACCTTTTTATCTTACTAAGCCATTCTAAGGTTGTCTATATATGTAATTAAACCCCCTTTATCTTAGAGATCGCGGCCTTATATTTTAGCTTAGCTATAGCCTTATAGGTAGGCTAGTATTTCTATATTATTAGCTTATTTAGCGTAACTATATTAGCTAGCGAGCTTTTTACCTATATAGCGAATCTCTAGTACTCCTCACAGCTAAAGAGGGGGTCCTTTTATAGGGGGTAGAGTAAGAACTACTTGCGTAGGATTACTAAGTCCTATAATAGGATTACTTTAAGTATATAGAGGAGGCGTAAAAATCCTAAGCCTATAAGATTAAGCCGTATAACCTTATTATTAGCCCTACCTAGGTAGTAGGCCTCTGTATATTTTAGCTAGACGTTAGTCTTAGGTTATATCTTTAAATAAAGGGCTTCCTCTAGCACCTCCTATATATAGAGAAAAAAGTAGCCCTTCTCTTTTTTTAGGAAGCTGGTAATTAACCATATAAACGTACGGGGTAGGTAGCTAAAGTAGGCTCCTATTATCGCGTCCGTATTCTAGTATCCGGCCTATTTAATTTAGGTCTCCTTAACGCCGCTAAGCTTAATATACCAGACGCTCTGCTATAGGCGCTATAGGTCTTCTCCTTTAAGTAAATTTATACCCCCTAAAATATCTTTTTATTCCATTTAAACTGCGTATAATAGCTTAGCGGCCGTTATAGTACTTTAATACTGCTAGGGAAGATATATAGGTTATAGTAGTCCTCCAGCTACTAAAAGGATGGGAAGCTCTTAGCGCTGTCTTTACCCCAGCAGTTAAAGAAGTAAAAGGCTATTATAAAGAGGGGGTAGAGAAGAGGGTTAGTGTTCCGTATATAGCCTATATACTTAACCTTACCGTACTAATTCTGCTTCCCTTATATTATTAATATAATTATATACGGCGCTAACTTATTTAGTTTAGGCCCTTTATTTTTTAGTTTAATAAGGACCAGGTTAGTAAGCTAAACGTTTTATCTACTTTTACTATAGGTAACGGTAGTATAGCCTAAGAAATGGGTTAAAAAACAATAGCTGTATAAACTAGGTAGGGTATATACAAACTTAATAAATGCTCGGCTATAGTTTAAAGATAATACTTAACTAAACCTAGTATCTTAAAGCCCGTCTCCCAGTACTTATTAGCGACTTAGTTAATTAAGACATAAGCACGGCAAAAGGGTCGCGCAAGCCTATATAATTAGATTGTCTATAAACGAGAATCTAAAGCTAGGGAAAGGAAAGGAGAAGAAGAGCAGCGCCGTTCGGTGTTTTATAAGATCTTTGCGTCACGTAATCGCAATATACAGTAATCTGTGGCAACTTGTCGGTACAAAGTTCTGCCAAGTTCTGCCAAGTTCTGCCAGTGCCGTAACATTACCCCCCCCTCTAAAAAAGCCTGCCCTTAGGCTTTGTCGCTAAAAGTCTTAATAAGAGAATCTAACTAATTAGACAACTTTAACCGCCGGTTAAAGTTTTTAAATATTTTAACACCTTATATAACTAAGAAATTTCTAGGGCGTTCTTGTTCTTATATTCTTCTAGTAGCTTATTATCTTTATTATACTAGCATTTTATCCACTCGTCTAGGTACTTTAGCGGTCTAGGTTTATTAGGGTAACGGCTATAGAACTCCTAGAGCTTATAGAGACTACCTATAAAGTTCTATATAGGGTACTAAGTGGGGTCTAGGTTATACCCTTTCTAACTAACACAATACTTTAACGTTCCCTTTACAAGTTTATAGCCTAGTATTTCTTTAATTTCCTATTTATTATCGCCATTAACTTAAATTAGCAGGGGAGGTTTATTTTTTTTATCCGGGCAGTGGGTTATTTATAGCTTTCCGTAGCTTATTTAGTAAAAAAATAGGGTGAACTTTAATTAAGTCTAGGAGCTTAACCTTATATAAGTTGCCTATTTTATTAAGAATCTTATATAGTCCTACTATCTTATAGTCTAGCTTACGGCTAGGCCGTTCTGTCTTTTAATTCTTTATTATAACCTAGACCATATCGCCTACAGTAAAGTTAGGCTCATGCCTATGCTTATTCGCCTACTATTCCATTAATTTCTGGGCCTTTTTTAGGTTTATACGGGCTACTTTCCAGGCTTCTTTTAAGCGCTTAGCGTACTACTAGGCTTCCTTATAAGATAGTCTTTCGCGTACGGTCTGGGGCCCTTTTAGTCTTTCCCAGTTAAAGCTTATATGGGGTAGGTAACCTATTTCTAGTTAAGTAGGGGCAAATCTAGTAGAGTTATGAGGTAGGGTCGCTTAGGCGTAGTCTATTAAGGGTAATAGTTTGGCCTAGTTATCCTAGAAGTAGTTAACAAAAGGCCGGAGTCTCTAGTCTAAGTATTAATTTATAATCTCCGTTTAACTATCTATTTAGGGATAATATGCTATAGAAAGCTTTAGCTTAATGCCTAAGATCCGGGTAAACTTATTCTAAAAGGCTAATATAAACTGCGGCCTGTGGTTAGATATAATAGTGTCTAGTAGTCCGTAAATTTAATAGACGTAGTGGATATATAGTTAGGCTGCCTCTTTAGCATTAATATTCTTATAACAGGGAATTAAAAACGGGCGCTTGCCGAAGCGGTTAACTAGGATTATAATTATATTATATCCGTCACGGTTTAGAGGTAGCTTATAAAAGTCTATAGAGACATATTATTAGGGGCGGTTGGGTATTAAGAGGGTTTTTAATAGTCCTAGGGTCTTATCTCGTATAATTATAGACCTACAGCAGTTATTACAGTTCCGTATATAGCGGTTAATATCTATAATTATTCCGGGCTAGTAGTAGCGGTCGCTAATAATTCTATAGGTCTTATTTTTTTTAGGGTAGGCCGTAGAGACCTAGGTATATGCTTTAGTAATAAGCTAAGTTTATAAGTTCTATTCCTCTACTACCACTAGCCGTTTATAGTGCTTAAGTAGTTTACTTTTAAGGGACTATAGGCTAGAACCATTCTTTACCTTTTCGCGGTACTCCTATAGAGAAGGGGCCGTATAGTTTACCTATAGTAGTTTATTAATAAGGTCCAGTTCCATAGAGTTAATAGGGCATATCTCGGCATCTAAAGAGTCTGTATTTAGTTCTGCCCGTATCTAGGAGTTAAGGTACTCTAGTTATAGTAGCGCTTAGGTCTGTAATAAGATCTTTATAGCTATCTAATTATTTATATCCTGTTTACGCCTTATAAGAGCGTCTACACGGTTAGTAGCGCCTAGCCTATATATAATTAGGAAGTTAAACTAAGATAGGGTGTCCGCTTAGCGCGCCTATTAGGCTATAAGGGCCTTTATTATTATAAAATATTCTAAGGCCTTATAATTGGAAACTACCTAGATAGACTTAGGGGTGCCTTTTAGTTAGGCTCGCTAGTACTAAAAGCTAGAGATAATAGCTAGTATTTTTTTTATCGTAAATTGGGTAGTTTAGCTTAGTATCTACTATAGTCTTTAAATAGTAAGTAATAGGGTGCTATTCTCCGTTTATCTGCTTTTGGGAGTAAACGCTAGCTATAACACTATTTAAGGCATCGGTTTCTAGCATTAAGGGCCATTTTAGGTTAAAGTAGGCAAGTAAGGGAGCAGAGACCAGTCATTTCTTAAGCTTATTAAAGGCCTGCCTATATACGGTGTTAAAGTAAAAGGGCTAGTCCTTGTAGGTAAATAGGCTTAGTAGCCAGGCAATCCTGCTATAGTTCTTAATAAAGCGTTAGTAGAAGTTATAGAACCCTAAGAATAACTATACCCCCTTTACGGTCCTTAAGGGTACCTATTAGTTAATTATAGCCGTCTTTTCTAGGTCTGCCTTAATCCCGTTTATACTAATAATAAACCCTAAGTACTTTATACGCTTAACACTAAATTCTAACTTCTTAATATTAGCTTAGAGGCCAGCTTCTTAAAGCTGTTATAGGACTTTATAGATATGCTCTTTATATTCCAGTTTGTTTTTAGAGTAGATTATAATATTATCTAGGTATACTATATAGAAGTCGTTAAGGTAGTTAAATAGTACGTCATTTATATATCGTTGGTATATAGCCAGTCCGTTAGTTAGTCTAAAAGGCAGTACTTTATATTTATACGTTCTGTAATAGGTCTAAAACGTAATAAGGTCTTTTAATTTAGGGTCTATCCTAATTTAGTAAAAAGCCTAGCGGATATTAAGCTTTATAAAGATCTTAGCTCTACTTATTTAGGCCAAAGTCTTATTAAGTAAAGGCAGTGGGTAGCGGTCTTTAAGGGTTAAATTATTAAGCTTATGGTAGTTAATATAGAAACAAAGTCCTCTATTTAGCTTTTTAGTAAAAAAAATAGGTAAGTTAAAAGGGGCTTAACTAGGCTTAATAAAGCCCTTATCTAGGTTATTAATAAGATACTACTTTATAGCCTATAATTCGGCAGTAGATTACTATTAGAGGGGGCTATAGCTAAGGGTAACCACCTTATCTGGCTTAATTTTAATCTTATAGTTATATAGTTAGTAAGGCGGGAGTATATTAGACGCTGCTTTAGAGAAGGTATCTTTAAATTTCTAGTATTAATGGGGCAGTTTCTATTCTACTAGCTCCTTATCTATAAGCTTACCTTTCTCTTAGGCTAGGGCTTCTTTCTCTTTAATTATTTAATTAATTTTATATAAGCTAGTTATAAAGGCAACGGTATTAGGCTAAACTAGGTTTTAGTAGAATTATATAGCGCTAATATAGTAGATATTAACTGGCGGGAGGTCTATGGGTTTCTTTACGGATATTCGTTAAGCCGTATTTTGCGGTATAGGGTTTATAGTCTTCCTTAACTTACGTTCTATTTTCCGCAAGTTATCCTTCTAGTCTATTAGTTTAGTGTGCTATTTAATATCCCTAGCCTTTCTTTATAGCTGCGTAGGGCCTAAGTTCTCTATTAGGGGCTTAGCTAGGCCACTAACTAACTTCTTAAGTCTTTAGTGCGGGTGGTATAATATAGGCAGTTTAGGGGCGGCGTAGTATACAGATCTGTTGCGGATTAAGCTGTATATCCTTCTTAAAAGCCTAGTCCCTACGCGTCGCATTAACCTAGTAAACGGTGTTTATCTACAGCCGTATAAGGTTTTCCATTATAATACTAATCTCTTTTATAAAGGAAGGCGTTAGGGGTATAGTTTTGGGCTAGATAAGCTGCCTATTCTATACGTTAAGCTATAAGCCTAAATAGGCTAGCCATTTTCTCCCTAGGATTATATTATAGCTTCTAAGGTCCGTAATAAGGAAGGGGATATTATATTACCTTTATCCATTAACGCGGAGGTAGATCTTATTAGATAGTTCATATAGAGCTATTTATTAATAAAATGGGTTAATTAATTAATAATCTTGATCGTTTCTTAACCTAGAGCCCCTGGGCTTAGACGAAGATATTTACAATACATGTAACCTATACACGTGACCAGTGTACGTCCTACGCCACCAAGAATACAGATTATCTAATATACCCCCTTAGCTTCGACCTGGTTGAGGACAAAGCTAGCTACCTTCTCGTGTCCGTTAATGCGTTAATTAAACTATAATCTTATCTAAATCCTTCTGTCTCGCTCTAATATTCTTCCTTAGGTCCTCTAATTACTTCTCCTTATTTAGCCGCTCCTTAATATCCACTATTCCAATTATATTAACGAAGCTTTTAAACCTCTACTTAGGCAGGGCCTTCGTAAATCTATTAGCGATTATCTCCTTTATTGCTTTCTATTAAAATAGCACTCGTTTTATTGCGTATTCTTAACGCAACTAGTGTTAATAGATATTAACGTATTAGAGCTTCGTAATTAGCTTTACTGTATTTTCTATAATTAATTAGAGTGTCTAGGTGTTATCGCAGTTAATAATTAAGGGCTTGTTTAGCCTTAATATTATTGCTTTAAGCATCCTACTAATAAAGATAGCTTTCTTTACTATCTGTAATAGGGCTAACAACTCGGCTTCTATGCTCAACGTCGTCACCATATCCTACTTATTTGCTCTCTAGGCGATCGGTCCCCTAAATAGCTTTATAATATATCCTTATAAGCTCTTTTTATTAATAGAGTTATCCGCGAACAATGTATCGCTAGCATAGATAAATAATTGCACTTTACCTCTACCGTCTCCATCATCTCGTCCTTTATCACGTATTCCTTTATCTCTTCCTCTACCGTTTATTTCTTCCTTATCTCCTCTATAGTAGATTGCTCTGATCCTCATGCTATATAGGTATTAGATTACTCTATCTGCCGCTTAATAATGCTCTTAGCTTAGGTTCTAATTAAACCTTACTAGCTGTAATACTGTAAAAGCAATATCCGGACGCGTTATAGTGGCTATATAGAGTACTAAACCCAATTTTCTCTAATATAGCATTGTAGAAGCTAGTAGGGATATAGGACGGACTAATAGATCTGTATTAGGGGACGCGTTAGACGGATTAATTGGTAATTAGTAGGGAGGAGTTCCGATTCTGCTATAGGAGTGTCTAGAAGACGCCCTTTAAGATCTATCTTATACTGGTTAGCTATCTTCTTAATATAGGCTTCCTGCGATAGCTATAGGAGCCTCTAGCTATAATTACGTAGTATATAGATTCCTAAGAACTATTTTAGCTCGCTAAGGGTACTTATCTGGTATTCCTTACTTAGCTCCTTTATTGCTTCTTAAGCTTTCTTCTTATCTATCTTTTGGTAGCAGAAGATAATATCGTTAACGTAGAAGAAGACGACTATTCTACCTTTTAGTATAACGCACAGCTCCTAAGGGACCTCCTTAAAACCTAATTCGTTTAACGAGCTCGTAAGGTTCTTCTGCTATAATAGTGGTAATCGTCGTAGTCCGTAAAGGGCTTTTCTTAAGCGTAGTACTTTATCTATCTTTCCTTTGGTAAACCCTGGCGGTAGCCTTATATAGACGACTTCGTTAAGATCGCAATAGACAAACGCGTTAACTGTATCTATCTATGTCGTCTCTAGGTTGAATTTTGCGGTAATCGCTATAAGGGTTCGGAAGGTTGTACTCGCTAATATAGTAGCTCTTATAGGTAGGTCTCCTAGGGCCTATTAATTTCCGTATACTACTAAGCGTGCCTTATATTTCTAAAGGAATCCGTACTTATCCGTCTTATAGACGAATACCTATATTAAGCTAAGGATCTACTGTCCCTTTGCGTACTTCTTGTCTGTTTCTTAAAATAACTTTATTTAATAATGAGATTGTAGGTAGGCTCGTTAAGCCTCTTAGAAATAATCTTAAAGAGGATATATATTAAGGTCGCGGATTAACTAAGGTAGCGGAGGTAAGTTCTTCCTATGTAATCTGATATTATATATTCTGACTAATTTTAGCTTACTATCGTTAAGTTAACTATTAAGGTTAAACTTCCTTCCTGCTAAGAAGGCGCCGTAATAGGCTAAAGTAATCCTTTTAGTAATAAAGTCTTTAAACCTATAATCGCCGGCTTCCTTAAATAAGTCTTTAACCGAGTTATTAAATACCCCCTAAGTGTAAAACCTATCTCCTATTAGTTGGATAATGTCCTAATCTTATATATCTAACTTTATAGGATACTTAACGTGAAAGGCATATAGAGATTCTTTGTCTTCTTCTATTGGAGGTAGCGTATAATATGCGTCTTCGAGAGCTCTTATAAGCTTAAAATCTGCTAACTTATTAAAGGCTTAAACTGGCTCATCGACGTCGTCGTCTTCCTCTTAAATTAACGGTTTAAATACTTCTTTATTATCTTCTAGAAGGACCTTGTTTTTGGTCTAGGTATTAGGCAGTTAAATCTTTTTAATTAGCGTGTCTAATTCTGTCAGATAACTCATATAGAGCTATTCATTGATGAAATGGGTTGATTGATTGATTGATCTTGATCGTGTCTTGATGGTTGCTTGACCTAGGGCCCCTGGGCTTAGACGAAGATATTTACAATGCACGTGACCCGTGCACGTCCTACGCCTCCGAGAATACAGATTATCTGACAAATTCAGCGTGTAGATCCTTTAAGATGTCTATTTACTTACCGTTAAAGAACGTCTTTTTATCGAATATAACGTCCCTAGTAGAGATAATAATACCCTTATATGGAATCTAGATCCTATAGATATTGGTAGAGTTATAGCTAATAAGGTAGCCGATATGGGCTCGCGGATCTAGCTTGCTTAGCCTTTTCTTCTTTAGCTGGGCATCCGACGTTATCGCGTACGCCCTACAGCCGTAGGCTTTTAGGTGCGCTAGTTGCGGTTTTCTTAATCTTTTATTAGCTAGGAAGGTATAGAACCTCTTATATAGCGATTTCCATCCATTGCTTTCTTATAGCGTTCGATCTTAAAGGTAGACTATATAGTTAATAATCTCGTTCTATAAGTTATATAGTAGATTAGCAGCAATTCTTATTATATGTACTCTCTTAATAATTACACCCCCTAAGCGTTTGGTGGTACCGTTCTAAGCTTAGGTATATAGCGCTAAAGGCTTAAATATAATCCCTTAGGACTATAGCTACTTAAGGGTTCTTTTTCTCCCTAGCTCGTTGTCCAATCTAATAGTGTTAACTTTAAGGTTATACCCTAGACGAATCTATTAGGTGAAATCTTTAAATACTTATAGTGTCTCCTTTTTTTTACTATATGTCGTTATAAAATACGGGAAGGTTCTTCCTAAGAAGGTATTATAAATAAGTATAACTCGTATAAATCTAGTATACGCTTTCTTAAGGTTAGTCTAGTTAATATGGAGGTTAAGATAGGGTTTATTAATTTTCTATTTTAAGAACCTTTTTAAGACCTAACGCTTAATTTTAGCGAGACTACAGTATTAACATTCCGTTGTCTTTAGGCCTTAAAGCTTAACTCTTAGGGCGTTAATACCTAGATAATAAAGGCTTATAGGTCCTGGGTGCCCTAGATGTAGATACTATAGTTATATATTATCTTTTAAGTCTAGACGAACGTCTCTTAACAATACTCTACGCTTTTATTAGCGGCGTAGTAGTCGGCTTGTATTAAACGCTAATAGACTTCCTAGTTGGACGTATTTAATAGTCTATTATCTGTAATATTCTTCTATATAATATAGGATTATATTATCCTTCCGAACTAGAAGATTATTATCTCCTTTATTATTTTAGTAGTACCCTTATTTTTAAAGTAAACGGAATAACACTAGATTAGTGTTAAAGTCTGTATAAAAGGCAACGTCCTTAAGACGTAGGGTTCCCTTGCTCTTATCTAGTTTTGTAACTTAGATAGTAATATCGCCGTAACCTAGTATAGGCACTTCTAAGCTGCCGGTAATAATATATTCGTATCTTAGAGCTTTCCTAAAGTTATAAAAACGAGAGAGATTATTAAAGATATAGAGAGTGGTTCCTAAGTTAAGAATAGTTAATAGCTTTAGCGGATGAAGTTAACCGGTATAAAACGATTCTAGAAATATCGCATTAGCTTATCCCCTAATCTTAACTATTTCTTAACTCTCGTCCTATCGTTATTAAGCTTCGTCAGCATCTAATTCCTTAAGCTTAAGTCGTTCCACTTAGGCAGCTAGATCCTTGTTATGCTCTACCTTTTTATATACCTTCTTTATACATATACCCTCCGTATTAAATCCTTTAGGCCTCTTACACTTAAATAGATACCAACAGTTAGAAAGGGTATATCCCCTTATATCGCATACTAGGCATTTTAGGTTCTTCGACTTCTTAAAAGACGTCTCTTTAGTTAAATTTGTCCCTGCCCTTTTTCGACTGCGAGATAAGCTATTCCCTCTTCCCTTTTGGACTTTAGTAGTAGAGATATCCTCTTTAGATTCTCCTGCGAAGTCTATATTAAATGCACTCCCTTTAGTAGTTAAGAATAGTATAACTTTTAAAAGGTTTACGAATGCTTCCTATAGCTCTATTACTACTTTACGGTATTTTAATAAGTGAGCCTTTTAGTATTATTAGCCTGTTTAGTATATATAACAAAATAGGTTTTACTTATAGGTTGTATTATATTTGCAAGGTCTATAAGCTAGATCCTATTAGTTATCTATAGAAGGTTATACTTCTCTACTATCTTTATTATATACTCCTATTAGTTAAGCTACTAGGTAACCTTTATCTGCTTAAGTCCCTTAAGTAATTCTATATACTATAGTTATACCTTCCTTATTATAAAGTTCTTTAAGGGCTTAGTGTCTTCTTTTAACCGAGTTAGCTATTCCTTAACTATAAGGGAAGGGTTAAGCAATAGCTTCTTCTAAATCGATACTATAGATATAATCTAGGTGCGGATCTGTTAGAGATAATCTTCCTATCTTAGGAAATACTTTATGTCCTAGTCGTAGTATTATCTACTATTATCGTACGCTTTCTGCTAATTCGTTAAGAGCTATATATATAAGGTTGCATTCTTCCTGTCTACAGCCACCGCGCTGCAGACGACCTCTACCACAACCGCCACCACTACCGCCACAACATACCACATAACACCGCACTATAGGCGTACCGCAGATGCGCAGATAGGGTAGCTACAGTAGGGGGGGAAGGGGGCCGGCCCGTGTTACTTTAGCACGTAAAATATAAGGTGTATGGGCGAATTGGTATTTATACCCTATACAGACAACCTCGTGAAAATTTTCCTATGGGAGTGGGTTTACGTAACGAGGTTCGCCCTTATAAAATACCATTAGTAGGTTACTTTTGGGGAGAGTACCTACTAATTACTAATTCCCTACCCTTTTCTTAAGCAAGGAGAAGAAATAGGGTACAGAATTCCAAAAAAAGTCGTATAGGGGTAATTGGTAGCTGCTTCCAAGCTAGCAAGCTATTAGGTTTCTCTTATTCTTATATGCAAAACTATTTTATTAAAATTAAAATCTATCTTTTAGAGCGCTTTTTCTACTCTAGGAACGGCAGAATACGGCAGAAATAGATAAAAGAGCCAGGATTTCCTTTTCTTGGTGTA
>Ga0307515_10006577_pt1 | contig 23204 bp, 4 predicted proteins | sample 17_EM_MG_FD_194513 | JGI IMG/M metagenome (GOLD analysis project Ga0307515, IMG submission 194513) | Populus trichocarpa ectomycorrhiza microbial communities from riparian zone in the Pacific Northwest, United States - 17_EM | ecosystem: Host-associated > Plants > Roots > Unclassified | place... | reverse complement strand
GCTTACTATTCCTTATTATATAGTTCTACTGGCTCTATTCTAAACCGTACTCTTATTAACTAACTAGCTTCTTCTAACTTTTCTCTAAGTAGTTATAATATTATACTTAAAGCGTCCATAATACTATCTCCCTCCTCTTTATTTTCGTCCTTAAAGATTTCTAATATCTCTAAGTTATTTACTAGAGGTATAATATCCATCTAATTAATTTAGTTAATATTATTACTTATTATATCTCCTAAGGTTTCTAAACCTCCTTTATCTTTATAAGCGCAGTGTTATACTTATACTATTACTAGCATACTATTACTTAGTAAGATAATACTATCTCCATATTTTTATTATGCGAAAAAGGGGTTAATTTATGTTATATTAGCGAGTCCCTTCTCCTAGCAACCCTCTTTTTATTTAGAGTATACCAAAGCGAATATTTATTTGTCCTATAACGTTTGCTCTATTTTTAACGCTAAGTATATACGTCTTATTACTCTTAATAGTTATTAAGTTCCCTAAGTAATTTATTATAGGGTTTTATATTTAATTTACTACTATAAAGCTTAATGGTAAGCTATTATAGGCTCTTACTAAGCTTAAGTGTTCTTATAATGCGGAATAAAAGGCCCTAAATACTTAGATTATAGCGTCTACCCATCTTCTTCGTCTTAAAAAAGTTTATAAAAAGGTCTATAGGAACTTAGTAATAAGAGAACCAACTCTCTTCCTATAAAGGGAATAACTCTAAGTAGTTTAGCAGTCGCTCTTCCTAGGTCCCCCTTAGGTGACTTATTCTTTAGCAATCCTTCTTTATTAATATTACTTAACCTATTTTCTTCTAATACTTCTATACCTTTCCTATAACGTTTTTTAAATTCTTTAGTAGCTCCTAGGTAGTCTTAGTATAGCCTATCTACTTTACCTTATACTATATTTTATTGTTAACGTCCTTATAATTAATAATCTTTAAAACTTATTATTTATCTTTTTCTTACCCTCTATATATATCTACTTTGTAAACTAGTGGCTTAATATTTCCGTATACTAGCTCTAGCATTATAATATACTATACTAGGTAGATTTTTATTCTAACTAGTAGGTTTAACTTAAATATAACTAGTAAAATCCTCTATATAATTTTAAAAGGTCCTAGTCTAATATAGTCCAACTTCTTACTTAGTTGTTAACTTTTAAAATTTTTATATAATAGTCACACTTTATCTCCCTCCTTAAGATCTAGTCCCTTAGATCTCTTAGCGTTATAGTATTTCTTCATTCTTTACTATATTACCTTAGCTATTTCTATAAGGTTTTTATAAAGATTTATTAAAGTCTCTATTCTTTACTTAGCTGTACTACTTATCTTCTTTACTTAACGTGGTAATAACAATATTCTTAGCTCGTATTTATAATTCGCCTTAAATAGTAAAGTACCCATTCTTTCCTATAGTGTTATATTATATATAAACTATATAACTAGTAATAGTAATACCTAATTATTCTATACATAATTAATATAGTGCTTTAGATACTACTCTAGTGTCTAATTTAATCTTTTTATTTAACCGTCTATCTGCAAATAATATACGGTAAAAGTTACTACTCTAACTCCTTACTCCGCTAAGAATACCTCCTAAAATACTGCTATAAATCTTAGATCTCTATCTAATATAATTTTACTTAGTACTCTATATCTTATAAACGCTTCTTTAATATAGATTCTAGCGATATCTTCTACTAAGATTTCTTCTATATAGGCTATAAAGTATCCCTACTTTATAAGCTTATCTACTATTACTAAGATTATATTATAATCTTGTCCTATAATAGGGTCTTTTAACTTTAGTAACTTAATAATAAAGTCCTATAATATAACCTCCTATAATCTTTTTAGTATTTTAATAGGTTATAGCCCTCTATATAGCTTATACCTTATTAGTTTATTTTTTTTAGTAATCTAAATACTTCTTTATAACTTTTTATACTATACCCTAGATTCCGTTAATAATATACTTCTCTTAAAGTCTTAACACTAAGCCCATAGCTCTGTTATATCCTTAAGTTAATCCCTTATAAAAATCTTCCATAAAGTACTCTGCTATACTTCTTAGGATATACTTTACCTCTCTATACTTATATAATATTTCTTCTCCTAGATATTCTAATTATTCTTTTAGCTATACCTTAAAGATTTTTTATACCTAAAAGCTTTCTAGTAACTTATAAACTCTATCTAGTTCCTTATAAGTTGCTATAATTTTCGGATAATTATATCTAATTAACCTATCTATATCTCTTCGCAGTAAAGCCCCTAATGGCTTCTTATTATTTTATAGTTTAGCTTTTTAATTTAACGCATTGGCTTACGTATTGTCTATACCCTTAATATACTAAATCTTAAAATAGTATTCTATAAGCATCTCTGCCCATCTAACCTATCTTTAGTTAAGTTCCTTTATTATTAGGAATCCTATTAGGTTTTTATAATCCATTTTAACTATAAATAGTTTTTCTATACCTTATAAGAATACTCTCTATTTCTTTAGTACTATATACCTAATAACTTCTTATTATAGATATTATAGTTTAGTTCTAGTAGTGTTATCTTCTAACTATAATATACTATTAGGTGCTATCTATTTAGATACTTTTATATAAAATACGCCCCTAGTATAAAGTCTAATATATCTATTTCTATAACCGTCTCTAGTCCTAGTTAATAGATTTTAAGAACTAGCTCTTAGGTAAATAACCTTTTAACTTCCTTAAATAGTTTTTATTATTCCTTTCCCTATAACTATAGTTCTTCTTTCTTTGTTAATCGCGTAAATAGCTTAGTATCCTTTAACTATTACGCTATAAACCTTCTACAATAATTGCAAAACCCTAAAAACAATCTTAACTATATAACGTTCTCTAGTTCTTACCAATTTACTATAGCCTTAATCTTTTTTAGATCTATACTAAGTTGGCCTAGTTTAATAATAAATCTAACGAAATTAGTTTTTCTAGTAAAGAACTTATATTTCTTAATTGCTACTAGCATTTATTCTTCTTATAGTTTCCTTAAGACCTATTTAACGTGTTCCCCGTATTCTTCTTTAGTTATTAAGTAGATGGTAATATAATTAAGGTATACCATAATAAATTTATCTAAGTATTCTCCTAATATATTATTAATACGCTTCTAGAATATTGCTAGTGCGTTTATAAGTCTAAATTATATAACTAATAGTTTATATAGTTCTTCCTTTAACCTAAAGGCTGCCTTTTATTTGTTACCTTCCTTAATTCTAATCTAATAGTACGCTTATCTTAGATCTATCTTTATAAAGATTTATATATTGCCTATCCTATCTTAAATCTCGCTAATTAAGGGTAAAGGATACCTATCCTTCCTAGTAATGCTATTTAACTATCTATAGTTAATATACAGCCTTAGCTTGCCATTTTTCTTTAGTATAAATAGTACTGGATAACCTACTAATAACTGTAATAGTTTAATATATCCCTTTTATAAATTTTCTTAGATAAACTCTTTTAATGCTCTACCTTCTTCTTTAGTAAGCTTATAGATTAAAAAAAACCTTAGACTTATTCCTAGTTCTAATTCTATCCTATAGTCCTATACTATATACTCTAATAGTTTTTTACTTTCTAGTAACCATAGTTTCTTACCATACTTATGGTATCTCTTTAGTATATAACTTAGCCCTTTTTCCGTTTCTTTGTAGGTCGCTCCTACTTAGTATTATACTAACTTAGCTTATTATCGCGTCTGGCGTTATTAAGTATCTTTAATATTAACCTAACCTATAACCCAATTAATCTTTAGATTATATTCCTGTAACTAAGGTATTTTTAGTACTGCCTTATTATTCCCTAATAGTAATATATTAAGAGACATCTTAATTTATCTCCCTTTAATGGTTAACTAAATAGGTCCTATTTTAAGATTAATAATACCTCCTCTATAGGCTATTGGATCTCCTAAAATTATTACTAATAAGTAAGAATACTCCTTTTTCCTATGTGGTAAACCTATTCTTTTAACTGCCGTTAGCGAGATATGGTTCCTTATTACTCCACTATCTATTAATGCCTTAAACTATTAATCTTGCCACTTAACTTATAAATTTAGGTATTATTCTTAAATTCCTTTAAGGGTTTAAGGCTCTACTACTAGTTCCCTTTAGTTTTATAGGCCTCCACTTTTCCTAATTATTGGCTGCTTAATCCTATTTATACTTAGTCCGCTTTTAGCTAATACTTAGTTTACTTTTTATCTTTAATATACTATAGACACGTGTTTTCTAGGCATTTCTACTACTGTTATCCGTCTAGGCATTCTTTCGTAAGAAATCTTCCTGGCTAAAGTTTTAAGTCCCCTAACTTTAGAACTTCTAATAAGTGCCAGCTATACATATACTTAGTATTCTAGTACTTTTATTCTTCTATTATCCAATATATCTTTATAGGGTATCTCCGATACTTATCCTTAGGTGCTCTATATATATTATATATATTATCCATATATGCGATCTATAATAGTGTATAATATACTTAGTGTTTTAGGTTAACTCTTAGCTCGTTTTTATCCTTAAGTTTAAACCTTTCTTACGTTAATCTAAACGTTGTAACCTTATTTATAGGTACTAAGATGCGCCTTTTGCTCCTCTAGTTCCCTAAACGTTCCTCTAAATCTTTTAATATTATAATTAAGGCTCCTTCAATATGATTTATAGCCTTTTCTATAATTAGGTAGTCTTAAGTAACTTTCTTGTTTAACTATATATAGAAATCTTCCTATTCGTTATTATGCCTTTACCTATACTACCTTTAGTATAGCTGCTAAAGTATATACGGTTTATCTGTAAGGAAGTATCTCCTTATTACTACATTATAACAGCCTTTAGTATATCGTTCTTTAAATCTAATTAGAATCCCTAGATCCTCTTCTTATTCCAGTTTAATAAGCCACTTAGCTCTTAATATACCTACTCTAGGCCTATTAGTAATTCTTTATACTAGTGCTCTATCCCTTATACGGCTTAATATACTAGATCTTTTATCTAGTTTCTATTCTTACTATAAGGTAATTCTTGCTCTAAACTCCTCTATAGTTTCCTTTTTTTCGCGCCTTATAAGTAGATTCTTAAAGTCTTCTTACTTCTTAATCTTAGCATTAGTTTTTTAATCTTTAGGCTAAACACTATATTCTTCTAGTAAGTTCTCTAGGTCTATATATCTATCTCCTAGTCTAATTACTGTTTATACCGCAGATTCTCTAATCTTATTAATGGTCCTTATTTATATCTTAAAATCTTAGTTCTATAGGATTCTTAATCCTAAGCTTGCTTCTTTCTTAAGCTTTACTCCTACCTTAGTCTAACTAGGCTTAGGTATTCTTATCTTATCTTAAGAGTCTTAAATTTTACTCATCTTATCTTAAGAGTCTTATGCCTATAGGAAACTCTATCCTAAGCTTATTCGTATATTTTTAAACTAAGTTACTACTTTGCTCTATCGGTTTCTATCCATTATAGGTCCTTAAGCTTGCCTTATCTTATCTTAAGAATCTTAGTCGTCTTTTATCTCATCTTAAGAATCTTAAGCCTTTGGCCTTTTGCCTTTATTAAGTAATGAAGTAGCACTAGTAGTTATCTACTTGCTTAGTCTCTATAAAACACTCTTCCTTTTATCTTGTAAAGTAATAGATGCCGTATATAATAGTGTTATAACGCCTGTTACTAAACCTTACTCTATAGCGGTCTTAGTCTCTACTTCTAGTATAACTTCTCTAAGGTTTATACGTTCCTAGTAAACTGCCTTTATTTTCTTATTATCTATAAATGTTTTGCCTATATTAAACTCGCTATCTTTAATATCTAGTCTACGCAACAGTTCGTTAATTCCTCTATATTCTAAGGATTCTAGCTTCTATAGCCAGTAGCTTGCGCTATACTTAGTATTTTTTATAAATTTAGCATGCGTTGTTATAATAAAACGCAAAACTTCTAATTAAATATTCTTTTGTTTCTTATAGTACACTATTATCCCTTTATATATGTATGTCTCCTACTATTAGTCTAGTTCCCTTTATTATATAGTGACTCTAACTATCTTTATAATTCTTTATGAAGTAACCTTGTTTTCCGCAATTTATATAAGCTCTATCTTTAAACTATTAACTTTGCTATAAGTCCGCCTAAACGTCTTTTGCTGCTAAGATCCCTAGTTTAGCCTTTGCTCTTTAGTCCTATAATTACTAGATCCTTAACCTTTAGGTTTCTATAGTTTTTTACTCTATCTCTTATAGGCTTTTTTAGTACTACTTAAGTCTATTAGCTCTACGCCATACTACAGTTTCTAACTTAGCTTTAGTTATTGTATACTTTACGCCTTATATAACTATAGAACTCTATTCTAGCCTCTCTTAGCCTGTTCCCTTTAGTAGATCTAATTATTAATCTTAATCGCTTAATCTATTAACTCCCGTAGGGTATCCATATCTTCTATTAGGATAATTACGTCCTAGACTTTAGCCTTAAGTCCTTACTTATATTGTGCTATAAGCGCCCTATTATTTTACTTAACTTATATTGCTAATATCTGGAACTGCATTATATACTTAATTACTAAAGTTTATTATATAATATCTTGGAGTTTTCTTTCCACTATAGTTGTTAATTCTAGGTCTTTAAATATTTGTATAAGTTATTCCGCGAACCCTTCCTAGCTTAAGAACATAAATCGCATATCTTAGTGGTTGTTATTCCGTTTACCTATATTTCTATAAAGTAAGGCTTAAACTACTCTAGTGCTCTTTTTAATAGGAATAGTCCCGTATAGGCTATTTAATCTATAAATATTGGTAGCTTTACCCCTTCTTATGTAACTTTAAAGTGCATTTACGTAAGAAATCCTTTAAGCTTTAAAATAGTAACTTAATCTTCGCTACTCCTATCCCATTAATCCTATTTTTTAATATTGCATTATTTTCTATTAACTAGTCGACTATCTCTTATAGCTATCCGACTGTTATAGGTTGCTATAAGTTAGTATCTGCTATACTAGTGTCGTTTCCTGATCTTAAAGTAGTTGCTGCCGTCAATGGCGTTATAGTGGCTACTTTTAGTGGCATATTGTTTAACTTTCTATATTTAATACTGTAACTAAGTAGTAATTATATAACGGAACCTTATAGTAGGTACTACGGTAGGCTCGTTATTAGGCTAGGTATATAGGTAATATAAATTAAAGTTAACAACGTGATAATAACTAGTGGAGTAGTTGCCTAATAGATTAACTCTAATTGTATTCTGAGAATTACTATAAGAAAGGAACTATCTAGGTAGGGACTAAGGGTCCTTAAATACACAACCGTACTCCTATAAAATCCTTCTTATATATAATATATGTGTACTCTATCTACTTTATTACGGATTATGTAGATTATATAGATTATATAGATCACGTTATATAACCTTAGTTACTATTCCTCGTTATATAGCTCTACCGGTTCTATCCTAGACCGTACCTAAATTAACTAACTAGCTTCTTCCAACTCTTCCCCAAGCAGTTGTAACATTGTACTTAAAGCGTCCGTAACACTAGGCTTAATAGGAGCTTAATAAGGTTATTAGTGTTTTACTTAATACTGCTAATATAAAGGAGCTAGATAAGCTAGCTAAGAAAATAGCTAACTTATAAAGTATTATTAATTTAATAAAGCCCCTCTATTGCCTCTCTAGTAAAGAGTATAAGTTATATAGCGAATATATATACCAAATAAATCTTAACACCCTAGTTAAGAAGTTACTACCTAATATTAGCGGTACTACTAACAGTATTTTAACCGGTAGATTACCGCAGTTAAGAACCAATTTAAGGTTAATAACGCTAACTATAACTATAAGCGACGCACGCGCTAGGCTATTAAAGGTCTTATAAAAAAAAGATAATTACCTAATTAGTTTATTGCCGGTTAGGCACTAAAGATAAGGGTCCTTTACTATAAGATAAGTTTAAGACTATAGTTTAAGACTAGATTAGGAACCCTATAGTAAGACGCTTTAATAACGCTATTATATACTATACGGCTGTTATAAAGGAGAACTAGAGGTTTAACGTCTTCTTAGCCTGTATATATAGCTTAGAGGACCTCTTCTTATATACCCCTTTTGTTAATCCTAAATAATAGATAGACTTTTAGTTTTTAGATCTCTTAGCCTACCTATAAGCAGAGCTCTTCCGCTAAAACTTCGCCTAATAGGTAAGAACCGCTAAGGACCTCTTTAATAAAGTCCGCTATATAAAGTAATTGCTTAATATTATAAAGCTTGGGGAAAATCGCGTAAGTAGTAGCGGTAAATTATCGCTTATAAAGCGCGGTTGCAGTATAGGCTTTATAGAGTTAGGTTTAGGGAATAAAAACTAAAGAGGGTAATACTTTAAGTAAACTTCTAGGGAGATTACTTAAAAGCTGGACGGCTTAGAGGACCCCCTAGACGCTAGTGCTATATATATAAGTTAAAGGACTGTAGGCGGCCACTATAAGGAATACTAGAAGTAGGTTAATAAAGAGAAGTTAGCTTAGCCTTTAGAAAACCTAAAGCCCTAGTAGTATATCTCTTTTAACTATAACTAGGGCCTAATATAGAGGGAGAGAAGAAACGTATTGTGGTATATATTGTAATAAATACGCCCTAGGGCGAAGCCCGCCTATATACTTTATACAATAATAGGTACTAAATTAACCTTATTAATTAAGATGTTGTTTATAGGTTTAACCTGCCTATACGCTACGCGCTATATTTATATAAACCTATTATACGTTTCCTTAATAGCAACTAGATAATAATCTAGGATGCTTATAATTTAATAGTTACTACTAGCGACTAAGGTACCCCTTATACTATTAGCCTGTAAACCTTTTAGGGCGGCTTATTTAATAGTTATAATATAGTTTTTAAATAGGATTGGCTTATAGAAGTAGATTTATTAATTATCTTTTATTCTAGACAGTTTATTTAGGGTACTTTAGACTCTAGACGCCTTTAGATAGTTACCCTTAACGCTCTCCTAGTAGATATTAAGGCTAGTAAAATAGTCTATTTACTATAACTAGAAGACTTCTTCTTTACGCCAGTTATAAATATAATAGAGGACCTATTGTTACTAGTAGTAAGTACCTATATAGACCCTTTAGACGTAAAGATACCGGTTATAAATATAGTAGAGGACCTGCCGTTACTAGTAGTAAGTACCTATAGAGACCCTCTGGTGCTAGCGTAGATTACCTATATATAAGGGGGAGGTAATTTAAACCCCGAAACTATTAAGTATACTATAGTAGAGCTATATACACTCTTAGTGCGAGTATACCTATAAAACGTATATTGGCCGCACCCCTCTCTTTACTAGCTTTTAGAAGCATACTATTATATAATAGTCGCTTTAACCTTTATAGCCCCTGGCCTACTAGATATATATAAGGAGGAAATTAATATCTTCTCTAATAAGCTAGTAAGTATACTACTGTAGAACTCTGAGTACAACTATATAATTAACTTAAAAGAAGGTAAAACGCCACTATAAATGCCCCTCTATAACCTCTTATAGAAAAAGTTATAGATTTTATAAGAGTACCTAGACAGTGCTCTTAAAAAGGGCTAAATTAGGCCTAGTAAGTTGCCTACTAGAGCGCCTATCCTTTTTATACCGAAAGTAGACGGTATAATACGGCTAAACGTTGACTATAAAGGCCTAAACAAGATTATAATTAAAAATTGGTACCCCCTACTGCTGGTTAGCAAACTCTTTAATAGACTTAGCTACGTAAAGATATTTATAAAGCTGGATCTTTATAATGCGTACTATAGGATTTATATTAAAAAGAAAGATAAATAGAAGACCGTATTTAAGACACGCTATAGTTACTTTAAGCACCTAGTAATGCCCTTTAGTTTTACTAACGCCCCTATAACTTTCTAGAGTTATATTTATAAAGCTCTAAAAACCTTAGTAGATACTATTTATATAGTTTACCTAGATAATATTCTTATCTACTTAAATAACGAGGATAAGTACGTTAAGTACGTTAAGTAGGTACTGCAATAGCTCTGCGCTTAGGGCCTATACGCTAAACTATTAAAATGCATTTTTTATACTAAGAACGTTAAGTTTTTAGGCTTTATTATTACCCCTAGGGGTATTAGAATAGACCCTAACCGCGTAAAAGCTATTAAGGAATGGCCTAAGCCTAAGTCCTATAGGGATATCTAGGTCTTCCTTAGCTTTATTAATTTCTATAGGCGATTTATTTAGAACTACTTGGATACTGTATAACCCCTATATATATATTTTGTATAGGTATATCGTGACCTAACGTTAGATGGGGAGAAAAAGAAGTAAAAGCGTAAGTCGAAAGGGCCTACTAAATGGTATTAACCTTAGTCCTGGCCCGATAACGCGTAGTAGGCGTTTTATAAGCTACGCACTACATTTATATAGGCTCCTCTACTTTACCACTTTAACCCTAATTTACCCCTAATAGTAATTACTAACGCTTTTAACTATACCTATAGCGGTATACTTCTGCAGCCTTTAGGGTAAGGAGATTAACTCTACTAGCACCTAATTGCTTATTATAGCTAGAAGCTTACTAGCCTAAAAGTATGGTATAATATGCATAATAAAAAACTACTCGCTATAGTGCAATACTTTAAGACGTGGCGCTATTACCTTAAATACGCCGCGTATATAATACGTATATTCTGCAATTATAACAATCTTAGGTACTTTATAACTACTAAAAGCTTATCTACTTACTAGGCTTAGTATGCTAAGGAACTAGCTAAGTTTAATTTTAAGATTAAATATAAGCTAGGTAAAGTAAATTCCACTAATATACTATCTTAGTGCCTGGATTATACTAAAGGCTTTAAAGATAGCCGTAAGAGGACAGTCCTTAATGCTATACTGCCTATATCATAGCAAAAGTTGCGGGTTATAGGCCTTATAGGCGGTCTTAGTACTATTATACTAAACTAGTAAGTAGTATATGTGTAGTATACGAGCGACCCTTATAAACTTGGCGCTGGCGAACTAGAGTATCCTACTATTCTTTTTAAGACTACTTTAACTGGCCTAATGGCGCTTAACCCTAGGGAAGACCCCTTAGCCTAGGTTACAGTCCCCCGTAATAACCTAGTAAGTTACCTACGCATTATATATTACTTTGTTAGCACTAACTTTATATAGAGTCTTACACTACGGCAAGAGGTAGTAGTAGCTGCTTTAGCTAAAACGGCGTTTATAGAACACCCCCCTAAGTTACTAGTTAATTTTATTTATAGAGTATAAAAAAGGGACGCCTTTATACGCTCTATATATAATTAGTTAACCTAAAAATAAGTTCCTACTGGTAATAAGGACTATACCCTTAATAATTAAGAACTTTTAAGGTAAAATAACAAGGTCTAGGTGCTAAATTGTATACTATTATAATAGGAGATCCTTTAAGCGGAATTATAACGATCCTATAGGCGGCCACTATAGTTTTAACTATACTTTTAAGGTAATTACGTAGATGTATATTTAAAACGGCCTTACCTAGGACCTCTATAAATACCTAGATAATTATAATACTATAAGGGATATTATTGCAGATACCTTAGGTTGCCCTTAGGACAACCCCCGGACGCCCCTTAGATAGTTACTAGTTACGTACTAGAGGTATATACCCGTAGTATATAGTCTCTACAATCCCTAAGGCCTTACCTCCTTAAGGATTTATCTCTCTTACCAATCTATCCTATTCTATAATCGTGTCCTTATAGCCCCCTGTCTATAAAAACCCCTTATATTTAAATCTTTTCTACTCCTTTTAGAAGGGTAGTCGGCTTTAAGAACCAGATTGTTTATTTATATTTTTTATTTATAACTACTATCCTCCCTTAAAAATCTAGTAATAACCTAAATGGAAACTCTACGGGCACCTTATGGAAAGCCGTCGCGGTAAGGTAGAAAGGCCCCTCTAATAGCGAGAGATTGCGATAATATAACCCTCTAGGTAAGATAGCTGAATAAGCCCTAATACCTAGATGCCCTAAGAGCTTAAAGACTCTTATACACCTATAGTTACCGCTAAGAAAAACGTAGATATCCTCTATAAGGGTTATAACGCTACTAAAAAGCAACTGGAACCCCTTTAGCCCTACCTAGACTAATTAAAAGATTAAGCGCTAGAGGTAACTCTAAGATCTTCACCTAAGCTAAAAATGCCAGAGGAAAATACTAACGCGTTTAACTAGGGAATTAACCAGAACTCTCCCGGAAGACTACCAGCCTATAATTAGTATAGTAGCAGTGTATAGACTGCTTATAAGCTAAGCAGGTCTACCCCTTTAGGTAATCTAAACTAACTACTAACTTAAGACTTAAGCCTTATAGGGAAATCTATACTAGCTACTAGTACTAATACTACCTTTATAGCTAGAGCTTCCCTAAGGCTAAAGTTAGAAAGTTAAAAGCCCTAAACTAATATTCTTTAAGATAGATATTAGGAAGCTGCCGTAAGGCTCTTAGAAGCTATATAGGAAGGAGCTATAATAAATATATTAAAAACCTTTAAGGGTAGGTCTAAATCTAGTAGAGCTTAATCTAAGCTAAATAAAATCTTTTATAACCTGGCTAAGGCTAAGGGCTTTCTAAAGGCTACTTAGTATCTACCTAAGAAGGTGTAGAAGACTTAAAAAGTTATCTACGCTATAAACGGAAAAAGGATATAGACTAACTAGCTAAGGCCTTTAGTAGTTTAGAACTCCGCTATAGACCTAACGCCTAGTAGTTAGACGATTAGGTTTATAAGGTAGACAACTTCTTTAAGATGCTAATAATACGAGATAATACTAAAGAGCATATATACTGGATTATTAACAAGATTAAAGACTAATTGCTAAACTAGATTATACTTAATTAGCTTAATAAAGAGTAAATTACTATATAGTTATAGCTGTAAACCTTCCTAAAGAAATAGACTTAAGATCCGTATATTATATAATATAATAATATAGAGCTATTCTGGAATAGGATATAGCTTAACTATTATAACTTCTGCCAGTTTATAAACTTTATAGAAACTTATGCTTAATAAATAGATTTAAAGCCCTTTAAAAATAAGGACGGTAGTATTTATAAAAAAAGAAGATTGGGTTTATCTAGGCTAGAATTAAGCTAGTAATGTATACCGAAATAAAGCGCGTAGGAGCCCTATTACGGATTACTATATATACAGATTTTAAATAAATAGTTTTAAACACTAAAGATACGGTAAGGAACTAAACCTCTTCTGGTAGAAAGCTAGGGGGTTATTAAAAGTATAGGTACTCTAGTAGTAATATAGGGCAGGCCTAACCTTTAAAGAAGCCGTTTTTAAAGAGAACTTTAAATAATAGAAAAGACTCCTAGGGCTAACCCAATACCTATTTAGTACCTTTATAGGAATACTTTAAAAAGTTAAGAGAAAACTCTGGAGGTAGATCCTATTAGAAAAATAAGTAAGGCAATAACCGCACTAATAATCTAAAAAAAGAAAAGCCCTAGTTATAGACCTTTTCTAGCTATAACTAGGGCAAGATATAGAAGGAGAGACTCTCTATCTCGCTGTTAAGCTAGAAATAATACTCCTTATAGGTAAAGTGCGTTAGTTTTAAGTACTATATAATAGCGGCACTAAAATTAATTTTATATAATATAATTTAGTAAAAAAGTATAAACTTATTCTATTATAAAAATAGCGGAAACCTATTATAGACTTCCTAGATAAGTATTAAATTAAACTATACAGTGCCTATAAGCTTATAGTGTTATTAGCCAATATATATAACTATATTAAGGTAGTTAGCCCGTAACCCTTCTAGGCGGCTAACTTTATAGGTTATAATTTTATCCTTAAATACCCTTAGCTTATAAAAGCAGATTTTAAGATACGCTTTAAAACTAGAGCCTTTAAATAGTAGAATAATAAAGATTTAAAAGGGCGTATATTACTAATAAGCTTAAAGGATATCCTAGAAAAGATAGCCCTAGGTAAAATAGTATACGCTTTATACCTAAAGAAGTATTAAATTTAACCCCTATTTAATAGTAAGATAGGTATAAAGCCTAGTATAGGTAATAACCCCTCTATAATGGAGACCCTATAGGGAACTGCTAGATAGGTTATAGAGATATTATAAAGAGGCGGCGATCTTAAGGATCTTATAAGATACTTTAACCGTTAAAGGTTACTTTGGCTTAAGTAATATGCGGAAAATATACTACGGCACCTTAAGCGCTATTTTAGGGATTTCCTTACCCTTTACTGGCTACTATATAAAACGGTATAATATACGGTGGTAACTATGTATAAGCAACTACTATAGCGTATAATACTACCTATAAGTATCCTAAGGAAGCTCTAGGATCTACCTAATAATATATAAAGGATAAACGCGACCCTAATTTATTAAATATTCTAGTAGGCCTAAGGGACTTACTAAGGGTATTTTTAGGCAGAAGAGCTAAAGTTTTACTATAGAACTTAGAGTATAATTATATAATTAATTTAGGAGAAGGTAAATTACCGCTAAATCTTCCTATTTATAACCTCTTGCGTAAAGAGTTTAAGATCCTATAGAAGTACCTTAATGGGTTACTAGAAAAGGGGTGGATTTAGCCTAGTAAGTCGCCAATAGGTACGCCGATCCTCTTTATTCTAAAACTAGATAGAATTATAAGGCTATATATAGGCTATCGCGGTCTTAATAAGATTATAATTAAGAACCGTTACCTACTACTACTAGTTAGTAAAATGCTAGATTAACTATCTAAGGTGAAGATCTTTACGAAGCTAGATTTATAAGACGCCTATTATAGGCTCTATATTAAAGAAGGGGATAAGTAAAAGACCGCTTTTAAGACCTAATATAGCCACTTTAAGTATTTAGTAATGCCTTTTGGGCTAGCTAATGCGCCTATAATATTCTAATTATATATTTATAGAGCCTTAGGGGGACTAGTTAACCGTATATACGTTATCTATTTAGATAATATTTTAATCTACTTAGAAGACGAGGATTAATACGAGCAACACGTCTGCAAAGTACTGGAATATTTAGATAATTAGGGCCTTTACGCTAAGGCGTTAAAGTATATCTTTAATACCAAGCAGGTCGAGTTTCTAGGTTATATTATAACGCCTATAGGTGTAGTTATAGACCTAGCACGGGTATAAATAATCTAGGAGTGGCCAGAGCTAAAAAGCTACTAGGATATTTAAGTATTTCTAAGCTTTACCAATTTCTATAGGCGCTTTATCTATAACTACTTAGACGTTCCCTAATACCTATTTAACTATATTACGGAAGCTTCCTAAGACTTAACCTAAGGAGTAAAAAGCTTAAAGGTGGTAAGGAAGAAAACTAAAAAGGGACTAACTAAATAGTATAAGCTATGGTTATAGCCTAGAAAGGTTTAAAAGGCCTTTTAAAAACTTCGCGTAAAGTTTATAAAAGCTTTATTACTGCGGTATTTTAACCTAGATTAGCTATTAATAATAATTACTAATATATTAAATTTTGCCCTTATTAGTATCCTCCTATAACCTAATAGGTATTTAGACGCTACCCAGCTCTATTAAAGACTAATAGTATTTTATAGTAGAAAATTCTAGGGACCTAAAGTTAGGTATTATACCCATGATAAGGAACTGCTGGCTATAGTTAACTGCTTTAAATAGTGGCGACACTACCTTAAGCACACAAGCTATACCACTTATATACTCTTAGATTACTATAATTTACGCTACTTTATAACTATAAAGGAGCTTATACCTTAATAAGCTAAATTGGCAGAGGAGCTTATATAATTTAATTTTAAGATTAAATAAAGCTAGGGGAAAACAACCCTACGAATAGACCGTTATAATGGCTAGACTATACTAAAGGCTTTAAAACGGGAGAAGGAAAATAGATAATAGATATCTTGCTCCCTATATTATAAAATAAGCTCTAGGTATAGAATACTTAAATACCTATAGCTCTATGCACTAAGTCTTAGGTGGTATAAGCCCTATTAGTTTCTACTAACGTTCTAGCTAGTACCTGGTCTATTACCAATAAGGGTCTAAATATACCTAAATAGGACGTCCCTAATATATTCTTAGAACCTAGTAATATACTATCCCTAATTACTAAGCTATCCCCTTAAGCCAATAGCGAAGCTATAGAGTAATTAGAACTTAGAGCCCTATAATAACTAAAGGACTTTAACCTTATAGCGGCCTTCCTAATATACGCGTATTAAAGAGTTATAAAATCTATAGTACTATTTAGTCTTATACTTAGAGTAGTATAGAACGAAATAGCTTTTACCTAGGAACTATTTAAAAGGTTAATAGATCTTATCCGTAAGGTATAATAGAGGGACGCCTTTTATACTATCTTTAATATAGAAGTAGACCGGAAATATAACGGAAAGGAAGCTATTAGGCGCTATTATTAGTAACTAAACCTAATAGGCCTACTATATAGAGGTGGTAAGGTTTAGGTGCTATAAGAAGCAAATTTACCATAGAAGATTCTTATAAAGAATTACGATAATCCTTTAGGCGGCTACTATGGTTAAGTAAAGATAGTGGAATTACTTTAGCGTAAATACTATTAGCTAAGGCTTAAGCAGGAAGTAAAGGAGTATATTAGCTATTATAAGAAGTCTTAAGTATATAAGATCTGTAGGCATAAGCCATAAGGTCTACTTAAATTAGTTCCCCCCACTAGTAAGCTATAGCGATATTACGCTATAGACTTTATTACGGATCTCCCGCTATCTAAAGATGGCTAAGGACGAATATACGATTTAGTTCTTATGCTTATTAATAGGTTTTTAAAGTGCGTCTAATACCTTCCTGTTAATAAGATAATTAATATATAAGCGCTTACTAACCTAATTAAGGAGAAATACTTTCTTAAAGTAGATTAGCCGCACTCTATTATTACTAATAGGGGCAGCGTCTTTATAAGTTAGTACTGGTTAGATCTATACTTCTATTTAAAGATAAACTACTATTATAGTACGGCTTTTTACCTATAGATAGATAGGCAAACGGAATGCTAGAACTAGGAACTGGAGTCTTACCTACAGATATATTTAAACTATTAGTAAGATAACTAGTACGAGCTACTTCCGTACGCGGAGTATACTTATAATTTAAAGCAATACGTATTATATAAGTATGCACTAATCTAGATTGCCTATAGCGTCTAACTATTTAGGTTTAATAGTATACTTAATAATTACTAGCTAAGGCCGCATAATTCGTTATAGGATCCTACTAGGAAGTCTAAGAATATCTACTAAAGAGTATAAGGATACCTCTAGGAATGGAAAGAGTAATAAAAGTATATAAAGTAGAGCCTATAAGATGCCTAAGAGCAGTAGAGACTTTAGTATAACTATAAGTACTAGGATAAGCATTTTAAAGTAGGCGATAAGGTTCTATTATATTTAATAAATATTAAGACCTATTAACTATTAAAGAAGCTTAATATAAGATACCTAGGTCCCTTCTAAGTTAAGGAACAAATTAGTAAGCTAGCCTATCGTCTCTAACTACCCCTATCTATGGCCTATATATATTTAGTGTTTTATATAAACCTACTGAAGCTATAGCATAGACTACTGCTGGAAAAGAACTTCCGTCTAGGCCTAATTAAACACCCTAAGGTAGTGGGCGAGTAGTATAAGGTTAAAGCTATACTACGCTATAAGTCTATTAAGAATAAGCTTTAATATAAAGTTAAATGGCTAGGCTAGCCTGCTAAGAACTCTATATAGGAACTAGAGGATTACCTTAATTATTACAAAGATATTTTAAAAGAATATTAGGACTAAGGTCTATAATCTACAAATTATAGAAAGCGCTCTAATACTACGGTGTTATTGCAACCTATAAAGAAAGCTTACAAAAAGAGCAAATAGGTTAAATTGGATATAGAACGGATAGGCTCCAGAAACTATAAGGATTAGGGCTACGGCCTAAGGTAGGACGGGTCCTTAGCCTTTTTACGTATATAGCATAGAGTTAATAGGGCATTTCGCTAGAATTGCATTTCTATTTATTAATTTATACTAGGAATATTGTTTTTAGGGCTTTTAAGCCCTTTTTAAAAGCCTTACGAGGCCTTTCTAAGCACTTAATTAAGGTCCTTAATTACTACTATATATAAGAACGAATCTTAAAAGTCTAAATCCTAAATACCTAATCTAAAAGGCCACTATGCCTTACCCTTAGGAGCAGGATTAGTATCGATTAGGCTACTAAGCAATAGCTAACGAGAATAGGATCTAGACCCCTTAGTAGGGGTATAAATAGGTATAAAAATAGGGGTAGGACAATAAGGTGTAGCTAGGGCAGAGATCCTTAAACGCTTAACACTAATATTAAGTCTAAACTAATACTAATAAAGCTCTTACGGCGTAAGTTTATAGTTAATAAAGATACACTTAAGCCTAGAATAAATAGAAATATTAACTAACTAGTATAGTCCAGAACTACCAAGACCTTACTATAGTAACTATTAGTTACCTATCTACTAGGTACCTGAAGGGTAACCTACCTAATACCGTATTATATTATACTCTTTTAAAACTTAACGCGTATACGCAAACTCCTTTCTATAATAGATAGCAAACTTTTTTTTATTACCCCTATCCTTTACCCTATCCTTAGTATACTAACCTTGCTCTTATATTAGGCGTTACTAGCTAGCTTGCTAAGAATTATAAGCAGTATAGATAGCTGTGGTATAGTCTTAAATTCGACTAAGTTATTTAGTATTTACGCTGGAATAAGAGAGAGCCCGGGCGATATAGTAGTTAAGGATATTAAAGGAACGTTGCTATTTAGGCCTAGGCTATTAAAGCTTAAAGTTAGTAATAGAAATCTATTAAGAATAATAAAGTTTATCTTAACGCAACTGCCGCTTTTAGTACGCATGCATTGATTATAAGGACTAAAGGTATTAGATTTAACGCAGTGCGTCTTACTATAAGCCTCTAAAATCCTATTATTAGATTTCTAGTCTTTTAAAGACGTATAGGTAAAATTATTTAGGTAGAACTAGCACTAGTTACGAGTTAGCGGAGGTTAGGGTTCTATATATAAAGGTAGGGCTAGGATATGCTATAGAATCTACTTAAAAGAGCAGTTAGTAGGAGAATAAAGAGGTATATTAAATTAATAAAATAAAAAAATAAAAGAAAATCTTAATAATATATTAAAGATACGTCTAAATTGGACGAAGGTTAATGATGGGAAAGTAAGGTATTAAGGAAAAGGAGCAGCTTAATAAGTAAAGGTGTCATTATACTTTACTATCTAATACCCTTTTAGTAAATAGCCGCAACCTTACTAATATAACTCCGTTATAATAGCGTTATTTAACTATTACTTCCTTATAAAAACTGAGTACGCGGCCAGGAGAAGGCAATTAAGACGTTAATTAAAGACGTATATAGGTTAAATTATACCTAAACGATACTATAGTATTAAAGATTAACGTTATAGACGTTCTTAATAATCGTATAATAGCTATAGGTGCTATTGTAAAGTGTCCCTCCTATTTGCTAGGTAGTAGAACTACGCCAAATATACAGTATAAGACTATTAGATTTAAAAGTATATGCACTAAATCTTAGGAGATAAGTCTTTTTAATTAACTAATTAATACCTTAACTATATCTAATAGCCTAAGGGCAGATACGGGAATAATATATTAGTGACGTAGAGGATTATATAAAACGATTATAAATTATATCTTAATAGTTAAAGACGACGGCAAGCTAACATTAGGAAATTTTTTTTTGGCCCCGTTGTTGCAAGCGAAAATCGGGGTCTGCAAAACCTGCGTAAGTCGCAATTTTGGCAATTTGCGGGCAATTTATAGCAATTTACTACAAATACGCAACCCTAATTTTCGGCCGCAACAACGTGGCTAAAAAAAATTTCCTAATGTATAGGAAGTGTAACCGTAGGGGCAGGCCGGTAGACCTCTCTTATTAAAAACGAAATTGCTATATATTAATAGGCACACTCCTAGTTCTTTAAGCGGCAAGTTAGTAGACTTCTATTATTAAGCATAAAATTGCTATATATTGCCTAGCATATTGCCCAGTTCCTTAAGCGGCAAGTTAGTATACTCTAGTTATTGGGCACAAAACTGCCGTATATCGCCTAGTATATCGCCTAGTTCCTTAAGCCGTAAGCTAGCAGACTTCTATTACTAAGCGCAAAACTGCTATATATTACCTGGTATATTACCCAGTTCTTTAAGCGGCAAGCCAGTAAACTTCCACTATTAAGTACGAAGTTGCCGTATATTGCTAGGTATATTGCCTAATTCTTTAAATTACAAGCTAGTAGGCGTCGCCCATTAGTAGAGTATTCTGATATATTAGCTTGTATATTGCCTAGTTCCTACGTTATAAGCTAGTAGACTTATTATATTAACAGAGCACCACAATATATTACCTAGTGTATTACTTAGGTCCTTAAATAGCAAGCTAGTAGTTATTGCTTATTACTAGAGCACTATAATATATTCAGTCGCTTATTGCCTAGTTCCTTAAATAGTAAGATAGTAAACTTCTCTTATTAATATAAGAATTGCGGCATATTACTAATATATTGCCCTATTTTACAAAAAACAACCTAATATGCCTTCTATTAACTGTAAGAATGCGGTATATTGCCAAGAAACATTGCTTACTCTATTTAAAAAAACCCCTAGTATATGCCTTCTATTAGCTATAAGACTGCGGTATATTGCCTACTATATTACCTAATTCTTAAAATAATAGCCTGGTATACTTCTTCTACTAGATAAGACTTTGCGGCAAATTACCTAGTATATTACTTAATTCTGTGCTAAAATATTAAAAATACCTCGCTAAAATACTTCTACTAGCTACTTCTTTAAACTCCCTGGCTTATTTATGTCTACGTCTAGTATCTCGTCCGTAGTGGTTTTTTTAAACTTATACTTATTTAGAATTCTAACCTTAATATAGGAAGCCGTGTTGTATAAAATATATACTGTTATAAGAGAGTTTTTTTGGCCAATTTGGTAGATATGGTATATAAACTATTCCTATTTACTAAAGGACGGATTAAGCTCTATAAGTATAATAAAGTATACTTTATTAAGGGTAATACCCTCTATAATAGCCTTTAGAGATAATAAAAGAATCTATAGTTCGCTTAGCTGCTTCTACAAGTTATAGATAATATAGTTCTTTTACTTTAGTGATGTTCCTCTAGGGAGATATATAATAGCGTTCTTGCTATATTTAGTAACTAAGGCCTAAAATAAGTGTTAACTTAGAGTTCTAGTTAAGCAAGCTGCTATTAAGAGGTAAAAAGATAGAGTGTTTTATTACTTACTACTATATATACCGCCCTAATAGTTGGGAAATTAGTGCCAATAACAACCTTGCTATAATACCCCCTAATGTTTTTTAATTGTATAACTTCTTTACAGATAGCTAAAAGCGCCTTAAACTTTGTATTACCGTAAAGAATTTCCTTTTTATTCTTATCCAAGATACTTCTAATAGGAGATTTAATTAATTTTACGTAAAATTTCGCTTATACGTCGATTTTATTATCGTCTGGCAGATCCTTATTATATCTATCCTTCTATAAAAGTAACCTAGGCGTTGTCGCTGTAATACGGCACGCAAAGTAGGTACTCGAGGAGGTACCAGCCATTTATACTAGTTGGTTCCCCTTAAAATAACTATCTTCTTTCTATTCGACCATTTTCTGCTAAAATGCCTCTTCTATTTCTAACGCTATTGCACTTTCTATACCCTATAGCAATTTAATTTCTACAGTTCTATACTTATAGTTTAGGTAGTAAATTTGGAGCTCGCCTAAAACAACTTTTAATTTTTTTTTGTTAAAGCCGATGGTATTTAAGGTACGGCGAATTTTAAAGTTTATAAGTATTTCTCCGCCAACCTAAACCGATTCTTTGTATACTGTAGACTATAAAACCCCTTTAGGGTTGCTCTTTCCTTATTTTAAAAAATGACTCTATAGCTTTACCATTTTTTTAACTTTAACGGACGTGCATTTTTTAAGAATGCTATTATCTTAGGCGCTTGCCCAATCTGGATCTAAAAGGCTACTTATAATAAACCAATATATATCTACGACACCATTCTCTATTAGAGTCCCTAATATAGCCTAGATAAAGAATCTAAGGCGTTTTAGTATAGTACTTTTATAGAAACAAAGAAATTAGTTAACTATAGTCTTTTTATTCTTCTTATTATAAAACTTATCCTATAAAACCCTACCAAAAAACGTAGTCTTAACCAACTGCTAACCTTTATCCTCTCGCTTACCGTTAGATAAGAAGCGGTAGACTCTTTTAGTAATTGTGAAGTTGTTAATAACACGCTGTTTTAGGTATTTAGATGTTATAATTATAATAAATCTTATTACCAAGGCAGCCGGGGTACTAATTAAAGGATTACCCTTTTTAAGTGGTAGGATACTATCGGAGAACTATAGGTAAGGGGTCTTTGCTTTATCTATAAGAGCTTAATAAGTATTTAAAGTATTATAGGCGGTTTAGTTTCCCAACGTTTCTATTTCTAGCTACTTGTTTAAAGTTGGCTACTCTATACCTAGAGAAATATCCGCCGTTAAATAGCACATTGCAACTCTTAGCGGTGCCTACGCTTGCGTTACGAGTGGTAAGTCTTTAAATAATAAGATATAATTATCTCTTTAGGCAGTAATAATATATAGAACTACGATAACTAGGCTAGCACTATACTGTTTACGTATTATAGATATAGCGTTGCGATTTACGCACGAGTATAGTAGAGGCACTCTATCTTAGCTAGGATACTTAACGCTATTAGCCTAGTAGCCCTCCGGTAGATATTGAGTAGCATTTCTAGCCGCTTAATTAGTAGCTACTTGTTATGCCCAAGCCCAACCCACTCAACCATACAAACTACCAAAAAGGTAGCAGCAGTGTCTCGCGACTGGACGGGCTGCTGGTTGGAATGCCTTATAAGCTCTCCAGCCCATACCGCAGGTATGGGTAGCGCATCGCATGACAACTGCACCCCCTCCTAGGGCGCATGTC
>Ga0307515_10006575_pt1 | contig 23207 bp, 8 predicted proteins | sample 17_EM_MG_FD_194513 | JGI IMG/M metagenome (GOLD analysis project Ga0307515, IMG submission 194513) | Populus trichocarpa ectomycorrhiza microbial communities from riparian zone in the Pacific Northwest, United States - 17_EM | ecosystem: Host-associated > Plants > Roots > Unclassified | place... | reverse complement strand
GAGTTAATAACTAAGTAAGAAGTTAGACTATATTAGACTAGGACCTTTTAAAATTATATAAAGGATTTTACTAGTTACATTTAAGTTAAACCTACTAACTAAAATAAAGATCTACCCTATATAGTATATTATAATACTAGAGCTAGTATATAGGAATGTTAAGCTACTGGTTTATAAAGCAGACATATATAGAGGATAAGAAGAAGATAAATAGCAAGTTTTAAAGATCGTAAGTTATAAGGATATTAATAATGAAATATAGTACGAAGTTAAGTAAATACGCTATACTAAGACTACCTAGAAGCTATTAAAGAATTTAAAAAACGTTATAGGAAAGGTACAGGAGTATTAGAAGAGATTAGGTTAGGTAGTATTAATAAAAAAGAATTGCTGAAAAATAAACTACCTAAGGGGGACCTAAGAAGAGTAGTTACCAAACTACTTAGATTTATTTCCTTCTTAGTTAAAGGAAAATCTATTTTTTTTGTCGCTAAGTTCCTGTAAACCTTATTTTATAAGTTTTTACTTTTTAAAATAGACCTTCTTACAAACCTTCTTAAGATAAAGTAACTAAGCGGACGCCGCAATGCGGGCTTTAAAAGCCTTCTACTCCACGTTATAAAAATATTCTAATTTAGTAAGGGCTTAAAACAGTTTACTATCTAGCTGCGTAGTAATAGATTAAATATAAAACCCTAAGACAAATTAGTTAAGGAACTAGACGACTATTAAGAGTAATAGATTATATATATTTAGTATTAAAAATAAAGCAAACATTATAGGACGAATAAATATTTACTTTAGTACACTTTAAGTAAAAGGATAGTTGTTATAAGGATAGGCTTACCAACGTAACGTAAACTAACCCCTCTTTTAAATAGCGAGAATATGGAGACGGTATAATCTTACTAAGAGATAATATCGCAGTAACAGTACGAGCAGGACGTTGCGCCTATAAAGAGGAAGGAACTTTAGGTATAATAAGCAACAATATTAACTAAATTAATTAGACGGATATTATACCTCTAGTAAATAAATTAAAGATATTTAGAATCTTAAAGGACAAAGATAAAAAGGAGGGAGATGGTGTTACGGACGCTTTAAGTATAATATTATAACTACTTAGAGAGGAGTTAAAAGAAGCTAGTTAGTTAATTTAGGTATAGTCTAAAATAGAGCCGATAGAGCTATATAATAAGGAATAGTAACTAAGGTTATATAACGTTATACGTAGTATACGCAGTATATAAAGGGAATGTACGTATAATATATATAACATATACCTTACGTATAAAGGGGATTTCTTAGAAGTATGGTTGTGTATTTAAAGGACTACAATCCCTACCTAAATAGTTCTCTCCTTTATAGTAAATCTTAGAATATAATTAGAGTTAATCTATTAGGCAACTACTCTACCAGTTATTATTACGTTGTTAACTTCTTATTTACCTATATACCTAGCCCATTAATAAGTTTACCGTAGTTCCTACTACAAGGCTTTATTACACTAGGTCTTTCTATAGATCCTCTACGTTATAAAATATAAGTATTATTAATCTGTAATATCTACACTATATATATAGTAATTGTAGTAGAAAACAAAGGTAGGAATAGGTAATTCCTTTTTAACTTTATTGCTAAAGACCTTCTAAGTCTATCTAGCACCGCTAGCAGTAAGGAAAAAACGTTTTTATATAGTGGCTTTAGTATAGCGACCTGGCGATATATAACGTTATTAGATTTTAAGCTATAGGGTTAAGGTATTTAACTTACTGTCGTTAATAGTACTTATAAAAAGCACTATATTAGCGTTTTTTTAAGCAAATTCCATTACGTAGCCGTCCTTAGAAAGCTTACCATAGAGTTCGCCCTACGGAATTTGGCCGGCGTAGGTTAATTTAAGCTCTTTAAGTGTCTAGCTAATTTGCTTAGTAGGTACCTTCTTCTTCTTTTTCCTTATAGAGTTATAGCTACCTTAATATCGCCTTTAAAGTCCCCTTATTCCTTACGCTTTATTTTAGTTATTTTAATAATTTCTATATATTCCGGACCTTATATTAGCAGTAGTATAACTACTAGAAAGAGATATAAATAGACTAGTAGTAGAAGCGCAGGAGATGCTAAAACCAGTTAAACTATTTTATGCGCCGTCAAGGTCTAGTAGGAATATAGCCCGTACGCGAATATTAAAACATTAACAAATGTCTCTAGTATAGAATCTCTATAGCTTCCTACCTTAATTATATTACTATAATAGGTCGTAAACGTATATCTAATAATGCAGATCTTGTGTAACCTAAGTAGTATATTATTTTAAAGAACAAGCGGGCTAAAATTCCACTGCTAGAGCCCTGGCCACTGCTAGATTTTAATCCCTTACCTATTAATCTTCCTTATACTAAGGGCGCTCTAAATCTTCTACCCCATATAGATCCCACCGATCCTCTTGCCTTATTTAAGCTTATATAGACGGACGATTTACTTAATAAGTTAGCGGCTTATACAAACGAGTATATAAGGCTTTATCCCTACTAAGAATATAAGAACAAAAGTAAAAAGGTTTGGTGTCCTTATAAATAGAAGCCGATTACTATAAGAGAGCTTTTTATATACTTAGCAGTAACAATTTATATAGGGCTGTTACCAGAATTAGATATTGAGGAGTATTAGATAAAAACTTATAAAAGAGGAGTTAATTATTTTACTATTAGGGAAAATATAGGTAAGAATTGTTAGCAGTAAATAAATTTAAAGCTTTATATATCGTTTTTAGGGCACCCCAATAATAAGATAAAGGAGTCTCCTTTTAATAGGATTACTGTACTTAGTAATACTATACACAACCGTTTCCAACTCTATTAAACGCCTAGAACTTACCTCACCGTTAATAAAATAATTACTTAATTTACTGGCCTAGCTTTTAAGACCGTTAATATTTTAAGCAAGCCTATACTAGAAGGCTTTAAGATATAGGTTATAGCTAATTAGGGCTATATATTGGACTAGCTTTAGTATATAAAAGGTAATAAGAATAGGCCTATTAATTTAGATAAGTATTGGATAAAGGAAAGGTTTTTTTTTAAAGATATAGGTAGTAGTATTAAATCTTCTCCTATAGGAGCTTAATAGTAAATAATATTGTAATAAAATTAAGCATATTATTTGGCTAGATAATCTTTTTATAAGTATTAAGCTACTTAATTAGCTTCGTAAAGAAGGAATTAGGGCTATAGAAATGGTATAAACGGCTAAAATAAGGCGTAAGGTAGTGGAGGAATAGGAAAATAAATACACGGAGCCAGTCAAGCAGTTAAAAAAGGACCCCCCTAAGTAAATTAACTGGTCGCTCGCTGACCTTAAGCTAGTGCATTCTAGGTAGATTAAATAGGGTAAATTATATGGAAGGCTTTTTAAGAATAGGTTTGTTATAGAGTTCGCTTAAAAAATGCTAATATAGTGCTTTTTATAAGTACGGTTAATTCTAATATATATATTACCTAAAAATAAGGCTTTATAGATAGTAATGTTATATACTACTAGGTTAAGTTAAGGTTTAATAAATAAGATAACGCCCTATAGAGATGGCCTCTAGCGCCTAATAAATATAAAAGGTCTTTAGAGACAAGGCTATAAAAGAACTATTAATACTATAGTTTATTAATATATACAATTACTTTATAGGCGGGGTTAATTAAGCCGATTAACTAAGGTTATATTATAACACGTAGAGAACGCATTTAAAGTCCTAGAGGCATCTCTACTACTTCCTACTTAATATAACCATTGCTAATTGTTATAAACTCTCTATAAAATTAGTTCCTAGCTATTGGCCTACCTATAGCGCCTATAAAGCCTTCTGTAAGAACCTCGTTAACGCCTTATTTAACTATAGTGAACGTCTTACTAAGCTATTGGGGCCTACTACTATAATGGAGGATAAGGATATATACTAGGTGCTAGCGGAGGATTACAGGCAGAGACCTATTCGGCTTCTTCCAAAGGAGCGAAGCTGCGCGGCTTACGTAGCTACAGGTAGGAAAGGAATAATTAAAAGGATAATAAAAAGGAAGCCTCTTATAAAGCTTTTAGTAAACACTACGCAGAAAGCTCGCGATAGTAAGGAGTGGGTAAGGCGACATCGTCCTCCAAGGACCAAATTCGGCTGCCCTCTATGTAAGATACCGCTCTGCCTACGTGGACCTTACTGGTAGGAACACCTTAATCGAATTAACGGACCGTAGAGTTAAATATATATTAATTTTAAGCTTTATTATCGCGATTTAGTGTTGTAATTAATTAATTAAATCTGTAGCTTATTTTGCTAAGACTATATTAAATCTAGATATTCTAGTTAGTTCGCTTACTACTAGACCTTTCTTAACGGCGCATGGGATAACCAAAGACTCTAAAGAAATGATTGTAATTAGATAATAGAACGAGTAGAGAGCTAAGAACAACAGAGGCAATTAAGGCCTCGAAACCCTCGAAAGCCTATAGAATATAAGGTGCGGTGGAATGAGGTTAACTAGTGTAAGGCAGTATTGCCAGGGTGTACGGTAGGGAGCAGGCAAGCCGAGCATAAGTTATATAGGGAGTTGATGGAAGAGGACGATATGGTAATAAGGGTAGGCAATAGCCTAGTACAGAGAGAGACGAACCGATGAGGAGGGAAGGGCTATAAGCCCGAGGTGCTTATAAGGAGGTGCTAAGCCTAGCCTTCGGCTAGGCCTTGGCTACCCCTTAGAGCTCCTAGGCGATGCAGCCGAGTAAGGGCCAAAATAACCCTTACAACTAGGTAAACGCTAGATACTAAAATACCACGTTTTAGAAGCTATATAGATAATATACTAGTATTAAAAGCTCTAATTAAGCCATTAATCGGTAGTCCGTGCACTAATTATAAGAAAAGAATAAGGACTCTATCTATTAAATATAGCTTTAAAAGCCTCTATATATATATATAGGAAAGGTATAGGAAATAAGAACGAGAAGGGGGTGGGGGGGTGGCAATAGAAGCAAGGGGTACGTAAGCGAGTTAAGACGGGGTACGTGACCGTGTCAATAACTAAGTCAATAACTAAGTCAATGGAGGTAGCTAAGTCAGTGATAAGATAACCTAATTCAGGTCGACACAAGCTAATTAAGTTGATTTTGGTGGGGTCTTGGCGCTCAAAACCGCGCTTTTCCTAAAAAGGAAGGAGAAATTTCTTTCTAAGCCGTCCTCTATACGGAGAATTGCGCGAAAAGCGATTTCTCCTTCCTTTTTGGGAAAAGCGTCGTTTTGGTGCTAAGACCCCACCAAAAATCAACTTAATCAACTTAATTGAAGCTTTTGATACTAATATATTACCTATATAGCTTCCAAATCGTAGTGTTCTACCGTTTAATATTTACGTGATTTACCTCGTTCCATCGCACCTTATTCTATAGGCTTTCGAGGTTTTTGAGGCCTCTATTATCTCTGCTACTCTTGGCTTTCTACCTAGCTCTCTACCTGGCTCTCTACCTGGCTCCTTACACGTTCAACTACCTGATTGCGATCGTTCTTTTAGTGTCTTTGATTATAGAGCTGTCGATCTGCAATTAAGCCAGGGCCTTAAGTATTTTAACGTGGATTTGGAACGATTATATCAGCTAATTTTTACCACACTTCCTTAGTAATTTCCTCAATCCCCCCAATGGCCCGCGTAGGAAGGAAGAATTATAGATAGGTGTTAGGTACACCGCAGTAATTGCGCAACGTCTCGTAGCCTATTTAAAGCACCTTAACGATTATAGGAAGCTTACGATTGGCTTCCTTACGGAGCTACTGCCGGCTTCGCTGCTTTTCCTCTACTCCCTTTCTATAATCGTTAGCTCCTTTAAGTTCTATAATCTTTTAAATATAGCGAGTAATCCTCTCAATCCACTATTAAATTCGCTACTGCTTAAGATCTTACTAAGCTCTAAGCTAAGCCTTCTCTGCAGCTGTATAAGAGGTAAGTAGGCCCCTTTTTATAGTAACCCGTTTTTAGTAGCCCTAATAGGGCTTAATTATATTTAAGTTAGGCGAATTACCTAGCTAAAGAAGACGTTAAATCTCGCAGGCGTTAAAGTAGGTTTAGTAAATCTTTGCTATATAAGAAGTAGCCTTATCTTCCTATATAATTATATTAGGATTTAAGTATATAAGGCTCTAGGCAAACGGAAGAAGTTTTAGTATTAAGATATTTGTTAAATATTGCTACTAGTTAATTCCACCTCCGTCTAATTAAGTAAAAGCCCTATATAATGCTGTAAACTTCTACTTAGTAGGTACTCTGCTTATATACCTATTATAATATAGTTTATATACTTTTCTCTTAGCGTCTTGTTATTTTTTCTAGGCCTTATATACCTTTAGCTCTAGAGCTTAATTCTAAATCTTAATAATTAATTTTAATTTGTTTAATTCCTTCTTCTTTTAAGGCTTCTAAATATAATAAGGGCCTTTAAAGTTATAAGTAAAGCAACCCTAAAACATAAACTTAGAGTACCCCTTTTACTATTCTTATACACAGCTGCGTATATAGGCCTTGTGAGGACGTCGCTATACCTAAAAGCCCCCTTAACGGTAACCTAAAACAATACTTATCTTATTTAACCAAATTACTGCCTTCTAATCTTCTAAGGTCTAATAACGGTAGGCTAATATAAACTTATATTATTTACTCTTTATAGCTGTAGTTAATCTAGGCTTCCTTATTAGCTTTGTCTTATAGTAGCCGTACTTTTTAAGTATTATTTAAACAGATAATATAGAGAGGTCTGTTTCGCAAGTAATCCTTTTAATACTTTTTTCGCGCCCGTAACGATCGCATATAACAGCATTAATAACTTTTTGCTTAAGATTAGGAGTAATCTTTTTCTTACGCCTTAGGCGGGGCTTATCCTTAAAGTGGTTATTAAGGAGGACCCAGTCTGCACGCCAGCCATTCTCTACTGCGTTTTCTAGCAGGTTGCTGATATGCTTAGTGCTAATTCTAGTAACCTAAATAACTACTTTTAAGGGAGTACCTAGAGCCCTTATTACTACGGCCTGCGCTCTTATTACAAGGCCGTAGTAAGACATTTTAGGCACAAAAAAGCGTAGAAGACGTATAGGTAATATTGCAAGCGATTAAGTGCATAGATTATATCAAAAGGTTAGTGTAGAGTTGCTTTTACAAGCTCGAAGTCAAAAATTTAGAATATTTTGGTGGGGTCTTGGCACCAAAACGACGCTTTTCCCAAAAAGGAAGGAGAAATCGCTTTTTGCGCAATCCTCCGTACGGCTTAAAGATTTAGCGACGATTTTAGGCCAATACACGAAGCTTAGCTCTCTTAGGTGGCGTTCTCCCTCACCTAAATCCTTACCACTAATAAGGCTCAACTAGTTACTGGTTACCTGGTTACCACCAAAGCTTCAAATCCAATCCAGATCAAGCCAATCAAATCGGTTTAACCGGTTAGTCTTTTCTTATTGGTTTAACCTAACCGCTGACATCACTGCACTCACCCCGCTCCTACAGCCCAAGTCGAATATCCAAGACTCCAGTCCCAACACGTGCCTCCATCTGACTCTCTCCCTTTCGTCCCCTCTTCGCCTTCACATATCCCTTACCCCACTTGATATCCTCCAATGAGCTCCCATCAAATTCTAACGCGCCATGTTTGATTTTTGCTTCCATCTCGCCATACCAATCATAGGGGTATATCAACTCTAATTTCCCCTCGCCGACGTCATGCTCGCTGACAGTGTTGAGGAGCGGATTGTATTTCCCAGCAAGTGATTTTTCGTGCGGGTCACTGAGGTACACACTAATGCTGCCAGACTGCGATGTCGTATATATCTCGCTCATGGCATCCGGGCTGGCGGCACCATACGGCTTCATATAGGATGAAATGTTCCCGCTGATGCTGGAAAGGTTTGTGTACCAACCATGCGGTACTTGGGCATCGACCTTGCCTGATACCGTCTCAATCTTCGTTCGATGCGTATAAGTCTTTGGGGGCCAAACTTCAAAGACAGTCTCCGCATGAATATCCCCCGAGAAAGACGAAATCGAAATACTTTCTGGATCAAATGGCGAGCCGGTACCCAGTTTAGGAACGAGAAAGATGCCAATTTGGCCATGTTTGTTGCGAAGTTCGAGGTTCTCATCTGGAGTGTACCAGCCGAAAATAAGTCCATCGATAGAGCTGACGGAGACGTTGTGTGCGATTAGTGGATCGGTATAGGGGCTGCTCTCCATCGTGGACTCACCGTGCGAAGTATGTGCGATTAGGTTGTTGATTTCCCAGTTGAGGGAGGGCTTGAACCAGATGTCGAAAATACTAGTCCGTATGTTGAACAAGTCTAGTGAACGTTTGGGCCATGGCCGGAGAAATACGAGTATCTGAACCTCCGTGCAGAGATCGCTCCTATCCCTAAAGTTGTAGTCGATATCAAGAGCGGAGTCTGATCTGTGGAAGAGCACGTTATCGAGGTCCATCTCGTTGTTGGAGCGAACAATGACGCGGACGTCAATATCGGAAGTTTGAAAGAGATTACCGCGGTCAATGATTATCTCGCCTTGAAGGTTCTTACGCGATTTGGGAACAGCGAAATCAAGAAGTTGCCATTGTTTTGCGGCCGTGCCTTCAGTCGTGATGTTGAATTCGAACTGGCGATTCTTGGAGGCGATAATGGATGAACAACCTTCATATGTTTGAATTCTGGGCTGCGGCGTTTTGCGAAAATCGAGGTTCATTTGGGGAAATAGAGTCGTCTCATTAGAGATTGTCGAAGGTTTGTATCGGAAAATCTTCGACGAAAGAGAGAATAGAGCTAGCAACAGGACACAATATTGGAACGGCCTAAGCAATTGTCGCCATAATCTCGTATAGGATCCGTGAGTCGATCCCTGATCTTCGACATGCTGCCTAACGTTAGTTTTAGCGTTGGCAAACTGTGAGACGCTGACATTCTGGAGCTCTAGGTCATGATCACACTGCGAGCACTCTTCTAGTCGGACCTTTTTCTCGTCAACGTTTCTCCCGATTGCCATGTTGAGGATAAGCTATATCTCAGGATAGGTACGGGCGTGTATGTAGTTTCGAGATAAAAAAAACTCAGATAGCGAGATTGAACAAATTGATGAAGTTGCACGAGGTTGGAAACCGGCGAAATTTTCTGCGAGTTGTGTTGCTGCCTTAAGGCTGTGCGGGCTGAAACGTGCTGTTTCAGAGGATGCACAACGCCGCCAGCGCCGCATCCTGTGCGACAATCCTCGAGGCTAACTTCTCGCACGAAAGCGATCAGAGCCCCGCGGCAACAATGCGGGTCGGGATACTGTAGAAACTCCGTAATCGGCAATCAATGATATCCCGCTCACATAACTCGCCGCAGGGCTGCACAGAAAGACGACAGCATCTCCAACCTCATCCGGCTGGGCCGTCCTTCCACAAGGAGCGACTTTCTTCGCAAACGCGTCCATACCGGGATTACGCTCCATCAACTCGATTCAACACTACTTCACATATGACGCCGATAGCCCTTGGATTTTCCTTTGCAGGCCTAGGCGTGCAAGCAAGAGGTCGAAACGACTTCGCCACTAGTTGGAACAAGACAAGGGAAAGATGTTGTCACATTTCTGCTATATCTGTTCTTTTGCTGAGCGTTACGCTACATTCATTCTATAAAAGGCTGATGGGATGCATTCGTACGATATGGTGTGGCACAGTAGTTCTCGCGCGAATAAGTGGCTGTGTACCTACAAAGAATCCATTGTAAGCGCTTATAGATCCTACAACCATTACTCTTATGGGACAAGACACGTTCGTTCTCTCCCCCGTAACCATACATCTTCTGCCACAGTGTGGCACTTTGGCGTCTGGAGAGATAGTGCGAAAGTATCTCGAAAGAGAAATCCGTTCACTAATTCTTCTACTTGTACTTATTTTTTTGTGTGCAAAGATTTTCTGTCACTGCACTTAGGTTCAAGAAATACATGGTCGGGCGAAGCTCCTACGGACTTGAGCCCTTCTAGGATGGGTTTGTTCTCCTCACCACCGCCTTGGGTTACGCCCGACTCGATGAAGACACTTCTGGGCATGCGACAGGCTGGGTACTGCCAAAGTTAGGGGAAATATCAAGGAGAGATGTGGACACGTACGCTACGAAGGAAATGCTTGCCTTTCGCCTTCTGTTGTTCCGCAGGTCTCCCTTGTCAGCCTCACGAATCGATCCTCCATTGTGGCGCGATACCACACGGTCCACCAATATACACCGATGTTAAACGTACAATGTCTATCACTGAGACATGTTGGCTTACTAGTTCATCCAACAGGAAGATTGAAGAAGAGGCGTTGAGAAACACGTTCGTTGCAAACTTCCGGACATGTACCCCACTCCGATGAATGTGGAGCTCCACGATTCACTGTTGCTCTTGAGCAAGATGGGGCAACATGAATTCCCAACGGCCTCAAGCCATTGAGACGTGCACCTTGAGGACACACTTTCATGTTGGCAAGTAAACCATACCACGCAGGATGGAACTACGGCGCAGCATATCTAGGTAACGTACGAAAGATATAAGAAAGATTGAATGTTCGAAGCAATATAGAAATTATCATCGACGAAGACCCTCGTACGCTTTCAAGAGAGATTTGCAAGTGGCACGAGGAAAGAGCAAAAACATTGCCGTACCGTTCTTGTTCATGTCTCGACTCTACCGGACTTGCCTCCTAGGGCTGGCCCCTCAGCTGCCCGGGGTGCTCGCATACCCTAGAAGTCCTCCGGCGACAGCGGTGCAACTGGACGCAAGGGCGGACAAATTCATCTTCGGAGCTATTGGTGACTCTTGGGCTGTAAGCTTTTCACAGACTACAATCGTAAAATGTCTTACTCACAGATAGTAGAGTGGAGTTACGTGGGCAGATAATAACAAATTCGACGATAACAAGGACAATTGCATGCGCTACAAGTATGCCTGGTCCACTGTGGTAAACGCATCCTATGCCGACTGGATGCCTGATAGCAAAGAGCCGCAGTTCGAATTCAAAGCGTGCTCCGGTTCAAAACTGGAGAACATGATGGATCAGATGGATCAATTGACGAGACCAAAGGTTGTGCTCATGGAAGCTAGCGGTAACAATGCGGATTTTTATCCCATGGCTGATGCCTGCCTTTTCCACGCAGACCCTAATCGTAAGGACTATGGAAAAAAGTACGAAGACGACGACCCAAACAAACCCAAAGGAGAATGCAGAAAGGAGATCCAATTGGTCAGAGGTAGAGTTCAAGGCGACGACATAAGGAACAAAGTTGTGGACACTATCCACGCGTGGAGGGGCCACAAGGCCGTCATAGGCAATGACGCTAGTCTGTTCCTTCTTGGCTATCCTTGGTTCTTCGCCTTTGCAGAGGAGTGTGACAAGTGGCACTTTAATGTCTGGTGGGCCAAAGAAAACCAAAACGTTGTCATGGACATGCGCAAAGAATTCAATGAACTGGTACGTACGCTCTTGCAAAATGCCATTCAAGTCGCTTTCCAGGAAAGGAACCGGCTGATAACAACCCCTGCCCACAGATTGACCATATGAACCGCGCGATTCGAGAGGCTGCTGAGAGTTTCAATGATCCGAAAATTCAATACATCGACATCAACCCGGCATTCAATGACCATCGTTTCTGCGAAAAGGGACACAGTATGTGGGATCAGCTCAACTGGAGTAACAAGGTACACCTCTGGAACAACCCTGCAAAATGGTGGGTCACCATCAAGAAGGGGAACGAAGTGAAAACGTATGACATGGCTGCTGTACCTGCACAGGTACCGCCTGTGGAGGACGTCGAGAAGCTGATAGACCACCCTGAGGACAAACCCAGGGAGGAAGGCGACAACGTCATACTTACATTTCGCAATCCCGAGAATCCCGACTACAGCATGGAGTGGAAAGCTAACCCCAAAGACTTTGCACCGCCTGGCAGTAACCCCGGTGGTACAATCGCTCGTACCCTTCATCCCACGGAAGACGGTCACAGAGACATGGGGGGCATTATCGTTGAGCGGGTCAAGCAGGATTTCAAGAACCAAAACGCGCCGCTCCCAACACCTCCAGAAAACTGTCCTTTCGGCTGTGATTGCGTAGCTGGGGTGCCGCGTTGTACTTAATCTTTTCGGGGTCGGCGAACTTTAAGGGAATCACCCATCATCCGGTTGTCTTCTGCGAATGGTAGAGGCATGGACATGGGAGGCAGGGCGCAGAGCACGGTCGGGAGCTGTAGGTGATTCAGATACAAGACACCGGGCGTGTGTCTGGGGAAGGCGTTAGTGAGATATGTATTCTTGGTCCCAGGGATTTTCTCGTGGTCGTTTTCGAGTTTGTACAACAGGTATTCTGAATGCGATAGTTTCTTCCCTCACCTGAAAGCTTCCGTTGCATGAGAATGGCGAGGGTTGTGGCTCATCATGATCTACGTCGAGCCGTGGAATTTGGCGAGCTTAATGTCCGCCCTGGCGAGCCTTCAGGCTCGCGATGAGCTCCACTACTTCCTTCAGCTTGATGCTTCCTCCCGCTCGTTCGGGTGAGACGGACACGCGTGCGGTGGGGAATGGCGGTAACTCATTCTATGCTAATTGCGACTTTGTCAAGGCTGGTTCGTTCCGTGGCAATAGAGGTGCGGTTGCTCCAGTTTCTGTTGTGCACCAACCGTAGTGCTAGTGTCCGTGTCCTCAAATTGTGTATACCCATGTAGCTTCTTGTCCTCAGCGACTGCTGGGCATCTAGCACTTTCGCGCTCGGCTCCCTTGTGCGTCCTTTGGGTGGGGCCGCTGGCGGGGTTGGAGGAGGTGGTGGGGTGCGTTCGGGGGTTAAGGCAACCATCGGGGCTTCAGCGTGCCGTCTATGTGGTCCGCGCACGGGACATGAATTCTTCAGAAAGGGCATTAGCCAAGACCAAAACCCTAATCACACTACGCAATATTGTCCCCGTTCACGTCCTCCATATTAAGATTGCTGTAAACCAACCCTACAGAGTTCATCCCGCCTGTTATCGCTACAACACTGCTGAACAGTCGCCCGATTGCAAAAACCTGCGTCTCGAAGACTAATGCGACACACGAAGACCAACGCAGACGCGAGGCGGCAGAGAACGCGCAGAAGAGAGAGCAACACAAGCGCGAAGAAATGGAACAAATCCAATAGATCGAGCCAATTTTCCTGCAACCGCTAATGGAGACGCTAATCATGGTAATGAGCGAGTGCAGAGCAGCCCAGATACGAATACCGCAGCGTACGTGAGCGCATTATGTCTAGAGCCGCAGAGCGAATGGATTGGCGAATTGGCACTTTTAGTGAATATCCTGTAGGTAAATTCTGTGCCGGCCGTTTACTTTGTTGTCTTCCCCTTCCGCCTTTTCGAGACCCTTGCTAGGGTAAATGAGGTGTCTGGAGTGGTAAACACGATACCTGACTGGCCATCACCATCCCCCGTTTAAGATCCCAATTCCGTAAAAGACCCCGAGAAATAGTGGGATTCTAAGTCTTATAAGAGTCCGGAGTCTTGTTAAAGCGGTGGGACATCAAAACTTACTCCGGAAGGCAAGTCATCAATGGCTGAGCAGAGCCGTTGGAAGTGAGTTGGCATCCACGTGTTGTAAACACTTTTGGTGAACTTGTACGCCGTCCATTTCTCTTTACCATCTAATGCCGTAGAACTAAGCTCATAGATTGGATGACGATAGAAGGCAATTTCAAGCCCATCAATAACAGCATAGTGGCCGTAGATCCGGGCTAATCGGTGATCATGCGAGACCGAAAAAGCGAGGACTTCTCGATTAACCTGCTCCTCACATTTCACGAGCTGGAAGTGCTCGACGACGGCCCTCACTGCGAGCGCTATACTGTGCGCATTCTGTCGGTTGGCGATGTCGAGAGCCGTAGCGCCACACTTTACTTCGCACGTGAGAAACGGAAAGTACATATAGTACGTGGCCATAAAGAAGGACTGATCGCCGGCGATGAAGTCACCGATGAAGGGTGCAAGCTTCTCGCGCTGATCTTCCGTAAATGCCTCCCGTTTAAATCCGACAGAGTAGTCAGGCTGCGGACGAGTTCCAGTGAGAGGGACGGAATTGTTCCAGCCTTCATTAACACTTTCAACTAAAACCTCCAGTGTTCTAGCCCCAAACGTAGCGAGAGTTTCGGCAGAAGGAACAATCAATCGAGCAATATCTTGAACTACTCTTGCTTCATTCTTGTCTTACAGTTTTCGGCAGGCCTTATCAAAAACATTGTCTCGAAACAATAAGTTGTCCGGGCTAGCCTGCTCTTTCTCAAGCAAAGCTCGACACAGGCTCTTACTTCCGCCCGTAACGTCTAACTCGGATTTGTCCATGTAGCTGCCCTTGGTTTCCAGCAGAGCTCTGTAACGCGGGTCTTGATACGGTGCGCTTTTCTCCTCTCTCGGCTTCTGATCGCTGGGCGTGGTGGAGCTCGCTGCAAGAGAACCCGAACCCGATCGTTTGCGCCGAAGGGAAGGCGTCGACTTCCTCCTTGCATGCAGATAGCTCATCGCATCCGGCTCAACGTATTCCTTAGGCCAAGCGTGTTCCCTCCGCCAATAATCAACAGGATCAATGGGCGTCTCGGTGCTGCCAAGTTGGTGAAGTCTGCAGATGCTCGTGGTCACTTCGCGGAGGGTACGATTGCGGTATCGTCGAATAGATCCTCGGCTTCACGCGATCGTTTTCGGCCTCTAAACTGTGTGGTTGATCGATTCTGTGAACTCAGCTTGAGTCGGCCAGTAGAGGGACACGACGCGACATACCGTTTTACGCGATGTCTTCCTCGCCGGGAAAGAGACTTTCTACTCAAAACGCCCACCAAACGCAGGGTTTAACCGGGCACTTCTACGGGAGACTTATGCGCTTTCGCTTTGCTGACACCTTGACGACGATTCCCTACCACCAAGTCAACGGAGTGCATTTGTTAAAAAGTGGAGAAAAATGCACCTGGACCTCCACGTTCGGACTGTTTGCGCCGGCGCTTTTGGGGGGCTGGCTTGTGGAGATGGGAGGCCATTTCGATTTCTTTTGGGGGGAATGAAGGCATAACGTACGGAGGCAGCGTTCAAAAGTTTCGATCGCCCCTGCGCCACAAAAACGCCACGTCAGTATGCCTTGGCGTCCTAATTAGTAAGGAAGCTAGAGTAGCAGATGGATTTTAGCTCTCTGCGACGAGAAAGTGTAGATAGATGACATCATAATTAATACCTAGTGTGGTGTAGATATATAGGATACATACAGCTACTTCTTTCGCCTACCACCTCGTCGCTATAGCTTCTTTAATGGCTCAGCCACCTGCTGTAGCGGCTCCTCTGGGCTAATAAAACTCTTATTAAGGACCTCATTTGGAAGGCGACGGCGTAGAACTCGTCATGGCTCTTGAGGTGTTTCTTGCCCATCTAGTATAGCAAAAATAGCTGCCAAAGCAGTGCCAGCAGCGCTCTTTACCGCTGCCTTCTTTAGAGCACGCTTTCGTGGCTTTACCTTTGCCTTTTTCCTTTAGCTATAGCTCCTCCTCTTCTTCCTTAATATCTAATATATCCTCCCAATCATTCTGTGGAACTTCGTGATCTAGAGCACCAGCACGGCGTAGTATAAACAGCGGTAATTTAGGCGTTTGTTAACCTTTATAGTTAGGGCCTAAGCCCTAGTAACAATATCGTAATGATTAACTATAGTAAATAGTAGGAAATCAATCTATTTTGAAGACTACACAGTAATATAGCTGACCGGGAAGCGAGCTACCCCACGAAGCGAGCCACATAAGAAAATACCTACCATTTTTTATTTTATAGCAAATTACACTAAAATTAAAAAGCCTCAGCATATTACACGATGCCAATTTAATCTTTACCCTCTTATAAAGCTGAGACCACTATACAAAATATTATATAGGATCTCTCTTCTAGTGTTAAGCTGTTAATTTGTAAGGCTTTTAGCGCCTACGAAGTACCTAGATCTACCGTTAGATACTATCTTACTAGCCATCTCCCATAACATAAAGCTTACCCTAGTTTATTGCATCCTTTATAAGAATAGAAAATTATTAAATAGATCAATAAATATTAATCCTAGGGCCTTCTATTAAAGGTTTATATGCTTATAAAAATAGCTTATTCCCTTTTAGGAGAAGGCTAAACTATAGGTAAGTATTAGGGGTAAAGATTTATTTAACGCCACGGTCTTAGTACTCTACTAAGCTATTAGCTTAACTGCTAAAGAGCTTAGAATAATAATCCAGTAATTATACGTAACTAGTTTAAGTTCTTCCATGCTATTTATAAGCGATATTAAGTTAAGCATTTAATTTTTATCTATAACTTTAACGAGAAGGGAGTAATACTAGGTCTTATAGTAGTGGCCTAAGTAATTATATCGGGTAAGACGTATAGGGAAAGGTTAAAAAATTAAATAGTTATACAGCTAGGCTCTTATAAGTTAGTATTTATAATTAAGATAATTAGCGCTAATAGCTCTCTATTACCTGCCTTTTTAATTTAGAAGGCGTAATACTACTAGGAAGGATAGTGTTAAATTAGTAAGTAAAATAAGGGCCTGTACGGATATATATATACTACCTCCCCTAATAGGTAAATAGAGAACTCCTTAGGCCTATATTATATTAAACATTATAATAAGTATATAAAACACCTTATAGAAGATTCTAATAGTAGAATAGAGTAATATTACCTACTTTTAATAGATAATTATTTAAGCTACCTTACCTAGTAATTTATTAAATATACGCTTACGTATAAGATTATCCTAATAGCTCTACTACCTTATTTAACTTATAAGCTTTAACCACTAGATATAGGTTATTTTAGGCCACTCTCTTACTAATATAGGAAGTAAATAAATAACTTCTGTTAATATAGCCACTTAGGTATTAATAAGGAGTATTTTTTAAAGCTCTACCTAAAGGCGCGCATATAGGCGTTTACCCCTAATACGATTTATAACGCCTAGAAAGCTATAGGCCTTCTACCTTATAACCCTACTACTATCTTAAAGACTTTTACCTATATAAAGCCTCCTAAAAGCCAAGATATAGAGAAATTAACTATACCTACTACTTTGCGCACTTTAAAGACACTAAGGACTATAAGGGAAATTAAATATAAGGGATATTATTGCGGACACCTTAGGTTGCCCTTAGGACAACCTCCGGACGCCCCTTAGATAGTCACCGGTCACGTGCTAAAGGCACGTGCCCGTAGTATATAGTCTCTACAATCCCAGAGGCCTTACCTCCTTAAGGATTCGTCTCTCTTACCAATCTATCCTGTTTTAATTATGTCCTTATAGCCCCCTATCTATAAAGTCCCCTTATATTAAATCTCTATATAACTATATTAACAAATTAATAACCGCGTAACCTAACGGCCTGCTTAAAACCCTAACTTAATAATATCTAAAAAAGCTTTTTAAAGCTTTAATAGGCTTTATAACCGACTCCTATATCTAAAAAGAAGAAAATAAGAAATACTAAAGCTTTTATATTAATAAGAAGTTAAGTAGGCGACTCCTTAGTAAAGGTAAAGTCCTTAATTAGTGTAACCGACTACCGGACCTTGCATATTACCCTATTTCACCTACGTTAGCACTACCCTTATATGTCTTAGATATGGTTTAAATAACTTATAGGCTTCGGAGTTAGGGGTCTACTTTTATGTATTTATACCACTTAATTTCCATAGATTTATAATTAAGTTGCTTGTTTAATTCCTATACACTACAAAGCTTATATATAACGAAGCCTTATAGTAAGAACTACGGTGGACTTGTTAATAGGCTAGGTATATAGGTAAACAAGAAGTTAACAACGTAATAATAACTAGTAGAGTAGTTGCCTAACAGATTAACTCTAATTATATTCTAAGATTCACTATAAAGGAGAGAACTATCTGGGTAGGGACTGTGGTCCTTTAAATATATAACCATACTCCTAAGAAATCCCTTTGGTACGTAAGGTACGTATACTTTATCTACTCTGTTATAGATCTTATAGATTATATAAATTATATAGATTACGTTATGTGACCTTAGTTACTATTCCTCGTTATATAGTTTTATCGGCTCTATCCTAAACCGTGCCTAAATTAACTAACTAGCTTCTTCCGACTCTTCTTTAAGTAGTTATAATATTGTACTTAAAGCGTCCGTAACACTATATCCCTCCTCTTTATCTTTATCCTTAAAGATTTAAAATATCTCTAAGTTGTTTACTAGAGGTGTAATATCCATCTAATTAATTTAGTTAATATTATTACTTATAATGCCTAAAGTTTCTTCTCTTTCTTTAACCGTTTGTCGTGCTCGCACTATCGCTGCGATATTATCTCTTAGTGAGATTATACTATCTCTGTGTTCTCGCTATTTAAAAGAGGGGTTAGTTTATATTACGTTGGCAAACCTATCTTTGCAATAACCGTCCTTTTACTTAAAGTATACTAAAGTAAATATTCGTTCGTCCTGTAACGTTCGCTCCGTCTCTAATGCTAAATATATATAATCTATTACTCTTAATAGCCGTCTAGTTCCTTAACTTATCTATCTTAGGGTCTTATATTTAATTTGCTATTATATAGCTAGATAATAAACTATCTGTTGCCCTTATAGAACTTTATCGTTCTTATAACGCTAAATAAGAGGCTGCTAATACTTAGTAACGGGCCCTTAAGTCATGTCTTGCGGCGTTTACTTATTTAATTTGTCTTAAGAAGGTTTATAAGAAGGTCCGTTCTAAGGAGTAGAAACTTATAGAATAAGGTTTATAGGAACTTAGTAATAAAAAAACGGATTCTCTTCTATCCGAGAAGGAAATAGGTCTAAGTAGTTTGGTAACTGCTCTTCTTAGGTCCCCCTTAGGTAATTTATTTTTTAGTGATCCTTTTTTATTAATACTACCTAACCTAATCTCTTCCGATACTTTTATACATTTTTTATAGCGTTCTTTAAATTCTTTAGTAGTTTCTAGGTAGTCTTAGTATAGCCTATCCACTTAACCTTATACTATATTTTATCGTTAATGTCCTTATAACTAATAATCTTTAAAACTTACTATTTGTCTTCTTCTTATCCTCTATACGTGTCTGCTTTATAAATTAGTGGCTTAATATTCCTATATACTAGCTTTAGTATTATAATATACTATATAGGGTAGATTTTTATCTTAGCTGGTAGGTTTAACTTAAACGTAACTAGTAAAATCCTCTAAATAATCTTAAAAGGTCCTAGTCTAACGTAGTCTAACTTCTTGCTTAGTTGTTAACTCTTAAAATTTTTATATAGTAGCTATACTTTATCTCCCTCCTTAAGATCTAGTCCCTTAGATCTCTTAGTATTATAGTACTTTTTTATTCTCTCTTATACTTTCTTTACTAATTTTATAAGGTCTATATAAAGATTTATTAGTATCTTTATTCTTTTTTTAGCTATACTACTTATTTTCTTTACTTGCCGTAATAATAATAATATTCTTAGCTTATATCCATAATTTGCCTTAAATAGTAATGTGCCTATTTCTTCCTATAGTGTTGTATTATATATAAACTATATAACTAGTAATAGCGATACCTAATTATTCTGTGTATAGTTAATATAATATCTTAGATACTGTTCTAGCGTCTAATTTAACCTTTCTATTTAACCGTCTGTTTGCGGATAATATGCGGTAAAAGTTGCTGCTTAAACTCCTTACTTCGCTAAGAATACCTCCTAAAATGCTACTATAAATCTTAGATCCCTGTCTAATATAATCTTACTTAGTGCTCTATATCTTATAAATACTTCTTTAATATAGATTCTAGCAACATCTTCCGCTAAGATTTCTTCTGTATATACTATAAAGTATCCCCACTTTATAAGCTTATCTACTATTACTAAGATTGCGTTATAGTCTTGTCCAGTAATAGGATCTCTTAACTTTAGTAACTTAATAATAAAGTCCTATAATATAACCTTTTATAGTCTCTCTAGTATTTTAATAAGTTGTAGCCCTCTATATAGCTTATGCCTTATTAATTTATTTCTTTAGCAATCTAAATATTCCTTTATTACTTTTCTTGCGATATTTTAGATTCTGTTAATAATATTTTTTTTTAAAAGTCTTAAGACTAAGCCTGTTGCTCTATTATGTCCTTAAGTTATCCCCTTATAGAAATCTTCTATAAAATGCTCTGCTATGCTTCTTAGGATATACTTCGCTTCTTAATTTTTGTATATATCCGTCTATAGGTCTTTTAGTTATACTTTTAGAATTCTTTATACCTAAAAGCTTTCTAGTATCCCGTAAACTCTTTCTAGTTTATTATCCTCTTAAGTTACTATTAGTTTAGGGTGATTGTATCTAATTAATCTATCCTTATCTCTGCGTAGCATTACTCCTAATAATTTCTCGTTATTCTGTAGTTTAGCTTTTTTACTAAGTATATCTACTCTTGTATTCTTAGTTCCTTTAATATACTAAATCTTAAAATAGTATTCTGTAAGTATCTCTGCCTATCTAACCTATCTCTAATTAAGTTCTTTTATTATTAGAAACCCCATTAGGTTCTTATAATCCATCTTAACTATAAATAGTTTCTCTGCGCCTTATAAGAATACTCTTTATTCCTTAAGTGCTATAACTATACCTAATAACTCCTTATTATAGACGTTATAGTTTAACTCTGGTGGTGTTATCTTTCTACTATAGTATGCTACTGGATACTATACGTCCTTATATTTCTATAGTAAGCATACTTTTAGTGCGTAGTCTAATATATTTGTCTTTATAACCATGTCTAGTCCTAGTTAATAGATTTTAAGGATTGGCTCCTAGATAAATAACTCTTTAAGTTCTTTAAATAACTTACTTTATTTATCTCCCTATACCTATAGTTCCTCTTTCTTTATAAGCCTAGTAAATGGTTTAATATTCTTTAACTACTATGCTATAAACCTTCTATAGTAGTTGCAAAACCCTAAAAATAACCTTAACTGTATTATATTCTCTAGTTCTTACTAACTTATTATAGCTTTAATTTTCTTTAAGTTTATACTAATATAACTTAGTTTAATAATAAATTTAATAAAATTGGTCTTCCTTATAAAGAACTTATATTTCTTAATTATTACTAGCATTTATTCTTCCTATAGTCTCTTTAAAACCCATTTAACGTATTCCCCGTGTTCTTCCTTAGTTATTAAGTAGATAATAATATTATTAAGGTATGCTATAATAAACTTATTAAGGTGTTCTCCTAATACGCTATTAATTCGTTTCTGGAACATTACTAGTGTATTTATTAATCTAAATTATATAACTAATAGCTTATATAGTTCTTCTCTTAACCTAAAGGCTGCCTTCTATTTATTGCCTTCCTTAATTCTAATCTAATGGTATGCCCATCTTAGATCTATCTTTATAAAGATTTACGCGTTGCCTATCTAATCTTAGATTTCGCTAATTAAGGGTAAAGAATACCTATCCTTTTAAGTAATGCTATTTAACTGCCTGTAGTTAATGCATAACCTAAGCTTTTTATTTTTCTTTAGTATAAATAGTACTAGATATCCTACTAATAACTATAATGGTCTAATATATCCTTTTTATATGTTTTTCTAGATAAACTCTTTAAGTGCTCTAGACTCTTCTTCCGTAAACTTATAGGTTAAAAAGAACCTTAGACTTATTCCTAGTTCTAACTCTATCTTATAGTCCTATACTGTATAATCTATTAGCTTCTTACTTTCTAGGCTCTATAGTTTTTTGCTATACTTATAGTATCTCTTTAGTATATAACTTAAGCCTCGCTTAGTCTCTTTGTATATTACTCCAACTTAGTACTATACTAACTTAGTTTGCTATTATATTTTACGGCGTTAAGTATCCCTAATATTAACCTAACCTATAATCTAATTAATCTTTAGATTGTATTCCTATAACTAAGGTATATCTAATACCGCCTTATCCCGTCCTAACGGTAGGATATTAAAAGACATCTTAATTTGTCTCCCCCTAATGGTTATTTAAATAGGACCTGTTTTAAGACCAATAATCCCTCCTCTATAGGCTATTAGATCTCCTAAAATTGTAACTAATAGGTAAGGTTGCTCTTTCTATCTATAAGGTAATCCTATTCTTTTAACTGCTGCTAGTAAGATGTAGTTTCGCGTTGCTCTACTATCTACTAGCGCTTTAAACTGTTAATCTTGCCATTTAACTTGTAAATTTAGGTATTATTCTTAAATTCCTTTAAGGGTCTAAGGCTCTACTACTGGCTTCCTCTGGTTTTATAGGCCTCCACTTTTCCTAACTATTAGCTATTTAATCCTATTATATTTAGCTCGCTCTTTAGCTAATATCTAGTTCGCTTTTTATCTTTAATATACTATAAATATATGTTTTTTTAGGTATTCCTACTACTGTTATCTATCTAAGCATTCTTCCATAAGGAATCTTTCTAGCTAAAGTATTAAATTTCCTTCCTCTTAGGCTTCTGCTGGATGCCATCTATATATATACTTAGCATTCCTATATTATCGCTTATCTATTATCTAATATATCCTTATAGGGTATTTCCAATTCTTTTCTTTTAGATTTTTATGCATTTTATATATGTCGTCCACGTATATAATCCATAATAGCGTATAATATGCTAGGTACTTTAGGTTAACTCTTAACTTGTCTTTATCTTTAAGTTTAAACCTTTATCGTGCTAATCTAAATATTATAACTTTGTTTGCGGGTACTAAGATGCGTCTCTCGCTTCTTTAGTCCTTTAATTATTCCTCTAGATCTTTTAACGTTATAATTAAGGCTCCTTTAATATAAGTTATAGCCTTCTCTATAATTAGGTGGTCTTAGATAACTCGTTTATCTAACTACATATAGAAATCTTTCTACTCATCGTTATATCGTTGCCTATACTACTTTTAGTATAGTTGCTAGAGTGTATACGGCTTATCTATAAGGAAGTATCTTTTTATTACTACGTTGTAACAACCCTTTATATATCGTTCTTTAAACCTAGTAAGGATCCCTAGATCCTCTTCATCTTCTAGTTTAATAAGCTACGTTAGGAAAAAATTTACCAGCATCTGATTTTACTTTTTTGCCATTTTAGCATTTTCTAGCATTTCTAGCATTTTCTAGCATTTAGCAGCTAAATG
>Ga0307515_10006574_pt1 | contig 23211 bp, 8 predicted proteins | sample 17_EM_MG_FD_194513 | JGI IMG/M metagenome (GOLD analysis project Ga0307515, IMG submission 194513) | Populus trichocarpa ectomycorrhiza microbial communities from riparian zone in the Pacific Northwest, United States - 17_EM | ecosystem: Host-associated > Plants > Roots > Unclassified | place... | reverse complement strand
ACTTCCCTCCCTCTAAAAATATGGCTACGCCTACTTTAAACGACTGGGAAGACTCCTTACCACTAGGGGTAGCTTTATACGCGAAACTTATTAATAAAAATTAGGACGAATTTACCTTTAATATAATAACTTATACCGCAAAATAAGTTAATAGCTTTCTCCTACACCGTATTATATTCTACTAAAGTAGATACTATACTAATATATAGCTATGGGAATATTTTAGGGAGGATTTCGTAGGATAGACTGCTAACACCTAGGCACTTAGCAATGTTAATATTGTTTAGGATTTTTAAGACTTCCTCTATAGGAATGGGGTATATGTTACTAAGAACGGTAACCTAATTGCTAGTAATATTTAGGCCGTTATTACTAGTATAGAAGAACTAGTATAGACGGAAGCTAAGATTATATATTAACTACGGAAACCTAAAACCAACCTATATTCTTTAGAAAGCAACTTTAATTTAGAACATAACCCCTAGAACGCTACTCTCCCACCTAGAGGTACTCTCCTACCTAGAGGTACTCGTCCTCTACCTCCGCCGCCTCTAGCTCCTCTACTCTAGCTAACCGGTAACCCTCTACTATGAGAAGTTACGAATCTAATAAAGGTATATTTGGACGAAGAGAAGAAGTTTAGAGGAGAATTGTATAACATACTTGGAGTAAAACTATAGGTCTTCTATAACTGTTATAACAAGGTTAAAATTTAATACTACTAGTACCACTACGCTTTCTCTATTATATTAAAGGGACGAGCAGTAATATTCTATTACGACTATATTATAGGTAAAAACTATAGCTTTAATATAATGCTTTAGCTTACCAAAGCCCACTTTAAGACTAATAAGAATCGCCAACTTTATATATCTAAATGGTGAGAGACTATATTCCAGAGAGTTATTGCTTCTAACCTAATAAAGACTTATTTAAAGCGCCTTTAACTACTCTTTAATAAACTCTAGAAAATCTAACGCGGACTTACTAAAACTTACTAAAATAAGAACAGCCTAAGGGACTAGGTTATCTTAGTATGCTATAGCGTTCCTAAGTATAACTTAGCGCTATATAAACCTACGGACACGTTTAAAGGAGTATATACCGAGCTACGCTCTACTATAGGTACTGCGATGCGAATATAAGAATCTTAATAGCTCTATACCGAAAGCCTTACCTAACTAAGCGTTTCTGACTAATATGATTATAACTAGACTAATTAAATATATAGCGGCCGTGGTAGGGAATACAGCAAAGGGTATAATTAATGTTAACTATAAGGTAATTATAGAGGTCCTTATAGAGGTTTATTTTAAAGTAATTATTAAAAGAAGTGCTACGTTTATAAGAAGCCAAATTGCTAGTTAACTAGACACTCCCTTAATAAGCGAAAAGAGGTATATAATAAGTTCCGTTAGAGTATAAGAAATGTTAAAAATTATAAGGTTACTATGGCCTACTTCTAAAGCTTCCTGGTTTAATATAAAGGCGTAGAAGATTTTAAGGGTAAGGTTAATAAGGTTAAATAGCTCCTTATAAATATAGAAATTAAGGACTACTCCCCTAACTAATACTTCACTAAGTATGGTAAGGTAGATGGTATATAAACCGTTACTATTCTTAATAATTAATCTACGCTCTATTCTATTATAAAATTAAATATCTTTAATAAGCTAAAGGAGAGTTCCGCGTTTTCCTTTAACGATAGATACTCGGCGTACGTCTTCTATAGTATTATACCGGATATAGGAGCCGCAGGAGTATCTATAGCAGGAGAACCTTAAGTTTAAGCTCTTTAGTAGCTTAATAGCTCTATTTAGATTAACTAATTAACGGTAGGCTAATATACAATTTGCTTTAGTAAAGGTACTATAATCTCTCTTAGCACAATTAGGGTCTAAACCCCCTTAGGATACATTACTTTCCATATTATTCCTATAAACACTCCGTTTTTATTTTACATTAAAAATATAAATAAGTTAGGTATTAGGCTTAACAACCTTAAGAATATACTTATTTAGGAAGATAATTGGGTGCCTGTTATACGCAAGTAGGGTTACCCCTAATTGCTCCTTTATTAACTAGAAAAGAGTGTTACTTAAAGCCACTTAACTAAGTTAGAATTACGCCAACTACATTATTATTTTGGCCACCTATCCGTTTATTAATTGCTTAGGGTTCTTTAGCAAGTAGGCCATAAAGTTAAGGTTAAGGCAATTAAGTATCTTATAAAGTACTGCTATTACTGCTAAATAAACCAGAAGTCCCTTAGCCAATTTAAGTTCACCCTTAAAAATAACTATAACTTTAACTTCTATATTATTGTTAACGTTATATATCTTAGTAGTAAGCCAGTACTCCAAGTTATTAACTTCTTAACCTCCTTCTAAGCCGCATAATTCTTAAAGGATATATTAGCTAGAAACGCATAGGATACCCTTTAGTTATATTAGATTAATGTCTACCTAGGACCCCCTAATTAAATCGTCTATAATATAGAAAAGAACTTCTTATCTATAGAGTTCCGATAATAGATAAAGGCAATAGCAATTAAGGTTAAGGAAGTCCCCGTTAAGGCGCATAATAGTATTAGAAAAGTAGAGTAATATTACGCGCCATTACGCCGCGTATATAAGATTATCTCTTCGGAACTAAAGAACGCTAGCGAAAAACTTACCTTATAAATAGCTATTAAAGCTATTAATGATTCCGCTAGCCTAGATGGACTTATACCTACGTTACTAGTCTTTAGCGCCTACCCTTAAATAACTAATAATTTTTTACTATCTCCCTCCGTTATATAATAAGCCGAGGCTATTTATAAGGCAATAAAGGAGGTATAATGTCTCTACACTACACGCTAGGTTAATAATACACTAGGAATAAGAAATGGCCTAAACACCTTAACTACGCTCGATTTACCACTCTAGTCTAAAGTACACGTATAGCGTAAAAAGAGAAAATAGTTAGGCCTATATTAACTTATTACAATTAATAGTTAAACTTATACTATTTAGATGCCTCACAGACCCACTTAATTCCGTTTAACTGTTATTAAGCCTTACTATAAAAATAACAATTCTAAGCCTTTACAGGATGCCCTAGAAGATGCCCTAGAAGAGAACTACGATTAACGTGCTCTAGAAGACAACTATAATCCCAATATAATTATAGTAGATGCGCCACAACTATAACGCGGTAGAGGTCGCCTAAAGGGATCACAAAATCGCTAATATCTTATTAATTTTAAAGAACAATTTGTTGCCGCCATTAAGAATAGAGTTAAGTTATTAATGGCCTTTATAATAGCTAAAGAGAAGGCTAACTTTAAGCTCGCAAAACAGCTCTAAAAGGAAGGTTGTATTATAACCCCAGGAGCTCCTTTCTAAGCATCCGATAAGCAGGAGATTAACGGTCTTATTATAAAAGGAGTCTTTAAATTCAAGAAGTATAACCCTACTAAGTTCGATAAAGTTTGTATTTTTAAGTTAAGAATAGTTAATAAGATTAAAGGCAAAGCTACTAACGCCCTATTTAAGAAATTAAGGCTTATTATCTAAGGTTATAATAATAATAGTAAGGAGGTAATTCTTATATAATCTCCTATAATTTAACAAGCTAGTTAGTAAATTATTATTGCGCTAGCTCCCTCTTTAATAAAGAATAGAATGGCGGTTTATTTATAAGATATTACTTAAGCCTATACCCAATTAGAGACGTACCTTTAGCGCTTAATATTGGTATACCTTCCGGAGTAAATTCGCCACTAGTATCCTAAAGATACGATTATAGTTATGCTTAAGCTATTATATAGAATTGTAGAGGTAGGAACTCACTAGTGGGCTACCTATAGCAAGCACCATAAAGAGAAGCTTTTAATAACTACTTCTATATTTAATCCCTACTTTCTTATTACAACTACAGGAACTCCGTTTGGAATTATTGGTATATAAACTAATAATACAATTATCTTAGAGGACGACTAATTCTTAGCTCTTAAAGAAGATAAGCTAGTAAAGGCAAATCTTATGGCAAAGCTAAAAGAAAAGCTTAATTTAATAATACCATTACTCTTTAATAAATGCATCCTCTCCCTAAATAAGGATTCTATTACTTTGCGCCAGAAGGGTTAAGGTAAGAAGATTAACGTTATTAACGTTAATTCCCTAAAGCAAGGATATATAGAGTAACGCGCTTATAAAGCTTATGTTACTTCTATTTATTAACCTAAGGCTTTATTTAATCTCTCCGTTACTACCTAATACTAGAAACTAACTAAGGACGACGTTCTTGCCCTAAATAAACGTCTTTTCTAGTAAATAAACTATCTTAATTAGGGACTACTCTACGTGCCTATTAATCTTCCTACCGCTAAGCTCTTTATATTTATTAATAGATTATTTATAAATAATAAAGATTTTAGCTCCTAGTTGGGATATAAGATTATTATTATAAACAAATTTACTAGAGAGAATAACTTTACAATTTATAGCAATCTTATCTATTAGAGCTTAACTAAGAGTAAGCGCATTACCCAAAGTGTTTTAGTATTAGAGATATATAGAATGGTTAGCGGAGTTAATATAGCAATTATAATTGGAACTACCCTAAAGATAATTATAGATTAACTTGAACTTTCCGTTATCCCTATAATTGTATATACTAATTTATTTTCCCTCTATAAATGTTTAGTTAAGCTTAGTACTATAAAGAAGAAGCGCCTTATAATCGATATTATAGCACTTTAGCAATCCTATAAGTATTAAGAACTCTTTAAGATTTAATAGATTAATGGCTAAGATAACCTAGCAGATGTAATAATAAAGGCGAACCCAAATAAGGCACTAGAGACGTTTATTAATACAAATACTCTACGTATATAAGTTAAAGGTTGGGTTAAAAGGGAGTCCCTAGAAATTTCTTAGTTATATAAGGTCTTAAGATGTCTAGGAACTTCGACCGGCGGTTAAAGTTGTCTAATTAGTTAGATTTTGTAGACCCTAACTTAAACTAGCTAATTAGGATTTTCCATCCCTAAGATAGAAAATCGCTATTGGCTCGCTTACCGCTAGCGCCTTAGCGGCCCTACTAATAAGATACCTACCCATAACTTATAAGTAAGAAAGCACTATATGCTAAGAGGCAAATTTTGGGATAGCGAGACTTATATTACAATGGCAATAGTAAGTAAGGAGGATTAATTTTTGTTCCGCTAGTTAAGCGATATATATATATAGATGGCAACTACAAAAGAAGAGTTGCTAGTGTTGGGAATAAAGGCAAATGGTCATCATATAAGGCATATTGCCGTCACGTGTAGCAAGTTGCCATCACGTGCCGCCGCGGCACTAGCGTGGTGAGGAACCTTAAGTTCCTCACCCCTTTCTTAGAATCATCAAAAAGAATAACAACTATTATACTATCTACGAACCGTAGCTACATGATATCCCCTTATATAACCTATAGGTTTAGAGTATTTAAGATAAAACTGCTTTAAATAAGATAATGCTAGATCTACTTATAGCTCCCTTTTTATATTCTAATTATAAGCCCAGTTATTGCTTAAAGGGGGAATATAATAGTATACGCTATTATTACAGGGATTTTATCCTTATTCTAATCTTATAAGTTATTAATAATTTATAAGGGGCATACTTTTATATAATTTATGCCAAGGGGGTAATAGGGGTAAGGATAATAATAAGGGTAAGGTTAAAAGACTAAAGAAGCTAAGAGAAAATAGTGCCTTAGTAATATAACCTAACAAGTAGTTCCTTTAACTTTTAGCTATTATTATTAAATTATTCAACTTCTTTATTCCTAAAGTTTGCCTATAGAAAATCTACTATCTTACTAATCCGAAGTACGTTTGGAAAAAAAATATATATAAAAAGTAGTATTAAAGCTTACTTAAGATATTTAGCGTTCGTTACGTAGATTATTTTATATACTTTAGTATTATCCACCTTTATATAGTATTGTCCACCTATAATTAATCTATAAGCTTTATTTATTTCTATATTCTTTATCTCTAGTATATATATAGAGGCCCTAGTGCTATATAGAATAGATAGAAGTCCTTATACTAATTGTTTAGTTTAATACTATAGGCTTAGTTCTACCCTTATTAATAATTATTTAACTCTAAAAAACCGTTCCTATAACTCTAACTACAGCTAAAATATTTAAATTAAGTATCTTAATAAAACGCGTTATAATAATTAAAAAGCCTATTTTAGAGTTATTTATATTTAACTAAATTATGCTTTTAATAGGGGGGATAAGCTAGGATTATTACTATTTACTATATTTAGGTTTTACTACCTTTAGCTATAATAATACCTAGCAAGACTACAATAGATGTTTATTAGAGGAGATTAGTTATTATTACTCTAAAATAAAGTATTAAAGTATAGTACGGCTAGTAGGGATAAGGTTAATATAATTCACTATATAGATTAGGGGTGCTTTTTCTATAGAGTAGGTTATAGTAGCGAGGAGCAAATAAGTGCTAGGGCTAATCTACCTTAATAGTAATAAATAGAAAGGAACAGAAGCAAAAATTAAATAATAGTAAGAAAAAGGGCGGAGGAATATATAAAAAGGTTTTAAATATTTATAGGTAAATAAGCCCTTATTTACTTAACCACTTTATCTATTATACTATTAAAAACTTTCTTAATTCCTATAATTATATCATTTACCTACCTCGTTATATTTATTACTTATATAGTATTATATATCTAAACACTCTAGAAGCTATAAAACTTAGAAAAGGGTATCCTTATATTTAAAGTAAGTGTCTTATTTATCCGCTTCCTCTTAATACTTAAATTATCCTTAGTTTAATAAAATCTTATTTACTTAACGCTAAGTAACAATCCTAAACGGCAATAGCCTTGCTTTACTACCTTAATAATTAGAACCCTTTATAAATAATATAAATATTACAATTTCTCTAATTACTAGCGTTATCTAAAGTGCCGTAGGGACTGCTAGTACCGTAATCTTAACTACCTTAGGTAACGCTATCCCTTTAAATTATAGTCTAGGTATAAGCAGGTACTATACTAGGTTTAATAGCGGGCTAACTTATAAGGACCTTTTACTAAAGCTATCTAATCTATTGCCTATTTTATTATTATAGTCTATAGAGGCAAATAGGTAGAAAATCTTATTATTAAACCAAACCCTAAATATTATAAAGGGTTTATTCTTTAGCAACTTTCTTATTATTAGTTTGGTGCTTTCTTTTATTATAGGTATTATATTTATTACTACTATTTAAAATAGACTATATAGCCTAATAAAATACTTCTAAAACCTAGGATTACCTTTAAACAGCTTCCTAAGAGTATTATTAGGCATTACTATTTCTATTATCTTCTTTATACCTACTATAATTCTATATAATATTTTAGTAAAAATGTAAAGCCTACTATTTAGTATTATTTAAGAGAGAGGAGATATTCTAAAGCTTTCTATAGGCGCATTTTTCTGCATAGTTATAATAACTCTGCTAATTGCTACCACCCTAGCTATCTGTTTAAGCTAATTTTATAGGGTTAAGTATATATATAAGATTAAGTTAGCCTTTATTTAATTAATAAAGTTAATTTATAGGAGTTCCCTTATAACGTTAAAATAAGCCCTACGGTTATTAATAAAAGGTAGCTAATTAAATTAATAGAATTAAAGACACATATTTAGGAATTTAAAACTTTTAATATTACTTAATTCTTATACCAAATTAATATATAGGCTTTCTAGGAATTAAGTACAGCAACTTAATAAAGTAAAAGAAAAGCTTAATATTACGGTATAGGCAGATTGCTATAAATTGTTATATATTGCTTAGAGCTTAGTAAATATCTATAGTTATATAACTAGAAGATTATATAAAACCTTAAGCAGCGCTACCTATCTTTCTCCTCTTCTTTAGCTTTAAATCCTTATTTATAGATAATCCAATTATATAGGCTTGCATACATTCTCTTTACTATATTTAGGTTAGCGTAAGCATAATAAGACTTTTCTTATAGTATACTACTTACGCTTACCTAGCTAAGACTTAAAGCAACTTTAGTACTAACTAAACCCTATTATAGGCTACCGCCCTTACCAATTAGATTATTATAGAAAAAATTCTAGGGTATAATCTAGTATATAAGGACCTTAAATCGTAGTTAATCTAAATATAGAAGCTCGTACAATGGGAACACTTCTTTTATAGCAACCACAATTCTAACCTAAAAAGGGAAGGGCTAATATAAATAATAAATTAGTCCTACCGTCCCTATTAGCAAACCCTTTAGCTATAAATAGAAGGTGACAAAAGCATAGATCCTACTTACATATAGCAGCGGCGTAAATCTTCTAATATAGTCTATAAAGTGGAAGCTAGTTTTTAAAGATAGTTAATTAGATTCTAATTAAGCTCATTTAGGAGACAGTTACTTTAAAAGGATTTTATTACCAACATCCAATATATAAGGAAATTAAGTCTACTTCCAAAACTAGAAATTATTAAGCCACTATATTGCAAAACCTAAAAAGCCGGTTGTCTGTTATAGATATAAAAGGGGATTTCTAAAAGGGGATATAGATTACAAACAACACTAATTAGAATTTTAGTTATATATATACTAAGCATAAATAAATATATTAATAGGCAGACTAATAGTTATAAAGCATTTTCTAATTACTTCTTAAATAATAAATATATAGAGTTTACTTTAGTATATAGAGCGGTAACCAAGCTAAAACTTATTCTTAACTCTCTTTACATATCTAAAGCCTAGGAAAGTATTAAAAAATCTTCTAACTCCTTAAGCGAAGTAGCTACCTTTAAGTTTACTATTCCTCCGTTCTTCTACCTACTTAATAGCTAGTTTATTAAAGATAGATTTTATTAAAGCTATATTACGTTTAACGACCTTATAATATAGCGTCTTAAGTTTACTATCACGTAAATGGCCATAAATTTTTACCCTCTCTTTTATTTTTAATAAGTTTATATCTATATATAAGGCTAGATAAAATATAGCAGGACCTTTTAGCTTACCTTTAAAATAAAAAGTCAGTAGTCTTATTAGGAGGGATTGACCTCCAATAATAGTAGCCTAGGTAAAAAAAAATTCTTAAGCTAAATTAGAGGTAAAAATTCCATTAATGTTTTCTAATATGTCGTCTGTATTATTTGCCTAAGTTAGATAACAGCTTAGTTTCATTTAGGGATTTATATGGACTTAGGGATAAAAATAGGTTATAGTAGTTAAAAGAGCTACGTGTCACGGCACTGTCCTAACGCATACTGTTCCATACTATCTCGTACTGTCTTATACTATTCCTACTATTAGCTAGCCCACCACTAGCGCCTTGGCGGCTGCCCCTACTATTTATATACGATACCCCCTTTCACCTCCTTCTCCTCTTCATACCACAATGTAGTTATTTAGCCTACTTGCATTACAGCACTGTGACAGTTTATGGTATCTCTAATTGCGCCCCGTCGCGACCTTTGTTTTCTTTCCCTTTCTAGTACATTATCTCCGTTTTCCTAGTATAATCGCGACCTAACGCGACCAATAATACCGTACCATAGTCCCAGATAATCCCAGATAATCCCAGACAACCCTAGTATAGTCCTAGACAATCTCAGCATTATAGCCAGTCTTATAAATTTCAATTACCTTACCTAGACCCCCCTAAAATGGGCGACCATAATATAGATAACACCCCATTAACGAACCCACGCAAAGCGCTCGCCTGCCTCTTTAAGACCTCCCACACCCATATTGCCTAGGCAATTAGGAGTGGTCCGGAGTACCCTAAGGACCTTAATGTAGCAGGAACCTTCTAGCACCTCTCTATATATATAACCTTTTTAACTAGCGTTAAGAACGGCCTCCAAGCCGTTTATAACAAAGGCCGAACTATAAAGTCCCAACTTAAAGAAGCTTAGCACAAAATTAACTCCCTTAAGACGCTTAAACCACGTATACAACAAAACGAATAGTAAGCTCTTATATACACTAAGACCATATAAAGTCTAAGCTCTTAGATTACTATACTTACCTAGACCATTACTAAGAAGAATATAGCTACTAGCTCCCCTCTTCTAACCAAGCCCTGTAGAAAAAAGCGTAAAGTAAAAGATCCAACCCCGTTTAATAGCAAGGGATCACCAATTAAAAAATAAGAAAAATTTAAGATATAGGAAACGAAAATCTAAGGCGTTTTCTAGAGAGATGCAAAGTGCTTTAAGACCCTAATAGACGAAGTCCTTTATATATCAGACATGCTAACAGACAAGGCCTATAACTATATTAAGCATAGCCTTAATATACTACGTATATACCCAAATAACTTAAATAAATAGACCTTCTCTAACCGAGAATCTATGCTTATATATATAAGGAAGCACTATAAGACCATTAACATAACCCAAGCGGCTAAAAATAAGTTAAATACCTTAAGCCAGGGAGAGCGTAACTACTGGTCCTGGAAAGCAGAGCTTAATAAGTTAATAATTAAAGCAAATAAGACTAAGGAACAAAAAGTGGACTTACTTAAGAAGAATATTTCCCTAAAGATAAAAGACCTAGCCCTTACCCTTAGCCGTAAGATCGGCGATGCTGACTATAAAGGCTAGAGTAAGTAGATGGACGTGTTTGCTTATAACCTATAGAACCACACCTACTATATAAAGCTAAATACCGCTAAGCTAAGTACCGCTAGCGACTATTAACCTATATTACCTAATAATAACACCTTAGCACTGGCACTGTAGAATAACCCAATAAACCTTAACGCCGTTAAATTTGGCAGCAGTAGTAATAGCCTCCCTAATAACGTCCGAAGACACCGCATAGATAACAGACTCTGTATGGCATATAGTTAACCTAGCCACTAAAAAGATGCTCACGACCCCAAAACAAACCTAAATTCCCTTCTAATGCTACCGCGCTAACCCCCTCCTAGCCGCGGCGGATTCTTTAGTAGAGGGGATAGCAACCAAAGCGGTAACCGCGGATAAGGACGTAAGTTCGGATATAAAAACCCGCCCCCATAATAGCCTTCCCTAATACAGCCCCAGCCGATAGTCCCATACGCAAACTATAGATAAGTACTCCGTGTCGCTACCAATTATAAGACCGGCTATATTATTAGTAAAGTACCCTCTAGTATATATACACCGTCGGAGACCAATACGTTAGAACACACTAGCTAAGACTATAGCTACTAGCTAAGCCCTATAAGTCAGTTATTAAAAGGCCAACCCTTAGACTAAGTTACCTCTAAGGGTTAAAACCATACGGGGAGGAGGATAAAAGGATTAGATTTATACTACTAGACCAGTTAAACCTTATTCTAAGTTAACTGCCACTTAACCTTAAAACAGCAAATAATAATAGAAATGCCATTCTTATTTAGACCTACCTCTCTTTACTACATAACCCACTCCTATAAGTTTTTATTAAAATAGTAAGCCTCGTTAACACCAGTAGTATAGCACCAGCATTTATAGACAAAGACTCGCTTATAAAAAAGCACAATATTATAATAAAAAGACTCCTAGTCCTAAAACCACTCCGCCTTACTAATAAACTCCCATCCAGCTTTATTACCCACTACTTTATAGTAAAAATAATAATCGGCCACTATATAGAATCTATACTCTTCTACGTCACGAAATTATTACCCTCTATACTAGTAATTCTTGGAATACCCTAGCTTAAAAAACACAACCTAAGGGTAGACTTCCCCGCTCTAGAGCTTAAGTTTAACTCCAATTACTATACCTATAACTATCTCCTATAGCACATTCCTAATTATAACTAAGTAGCACTATACGGACACATTATAAGGCTAACGCTTAAATACCATTAGCTAATAGTAAAAGAGGTGCCTAATACTAGTAACCTAATATACGCAATAAATAAAGCAGAGATCTTGGAAGACTAGACCACCGCCCTATCCCTAAAAAAACAAACACCGCTAGAACTATAAGTCCCCCGCATATACCTGCTTAACCTAGGTTAGCTAATAAGACACCCAACTTTAAGTTATTTACTATACGCACATGCGACCGCATATATAACAGCTAAGGACGTTACAGCTAAGACTAAAACCAAAGCAATTAAGACCTCCCCCCCGCAACGCCTAACCTTACACCTATCTCCTACGCGTACCGTATAAGGCCACCGCCTTATTTCCGCCCCCCTGGGTCGACTAAGCCGTACTAGCTTAGCCATAGCACCGGAGAACCAGACACGCCCCAACCTAGACAATATTAGATATACTTATACTATTAATTTCACCCAGTTTTGTAAATAAAAAGACGTAAAGGTGATAAGGATCTATATAGCGGAGCTAGTAAAACTAGTTAAATAAGAAGAGCACTAATAGCTGCTTAAAGAGCTGCCTATAGGCCTAATAGTGTGGGAGGGTACGACCACTCTCAGATAGGAAAGTCACAGTGCTGTCGGTCTGTCGGTCGGTCGGTCATAATCAATCAGTAGGAAAACAGTCAGTAAGAAGAAAGGAAAGAATGTATTCTGGTGCGTTGTGATGTCCAAGAAGGAGGGAAGCCAAAGGCTCTATAAATATAGGAGAATGCCAAGGTACTAGGCGTAAGACATTTTACCCCACCATATACCTCCCCCACCAAGAACGTTATCCCCTAACGTTCTATACTATAGAAGAATAGCCAAATAAAAGAATAGCAAAAGCAGAATAGAAAAAAAAAAGTATATCCCTAAAAAAACACAGGTAGCCTCATCCTCAGCCCTCCTATAGAACTATCCTACAGTGTCCTTCCTACTAGCGGTAACCAAAATAGCTGTAAACCAGAAATGACAATAGCAGTAGCAGCAGTAGCAGCAGTAACAGCAGTAATAGTAACGGTAGTAGTAATGGTAAAAAGTAGACAGTTAGCGCAGTAAGACAAAGTAAAACAGTCAATGGTAGAGCGGTCAGTAATAGAACAGTCAGTAGAAGAACTTAGTCTATATAGTAAGCAGTAGGACATCTAGCAGTAGAACTTTTAGTAGTAGAAATCTCGGTAGCGGCAGACGGTCAGTAGCAGTTAGTCGGTAGTAGTCAGTCAGTAGCAGTTAGTAAGAACGGTAGCAGTAGAACAATCGGAATAATATAACGGAACAGTCGGAATAGCAATAGCAGTAGTGGCAGCGTCAGAACAGCTAGTTGGCAGTAGTAAAACAGATCGGTTAGAATAGCAGTATAGAACGGCATAACAAACCTAGCAGATCCAGCAGTAAATAGACCTAGCAGCGGTACAGATCTAGGACGGTAGAGACAGCAGTTGGTTAAGACAGCAAGGACGAAATAGCTGGACGGAATAGCGGCAGCAGCGGCGGCGGCAGGACAGTCAATCAAAATGGCAGAGACTACGGCCCGACTCGGTGGTTCGGCTAGTCGTTTAATATTAAGGCTCTATACCTAGCTCTGCATCGGTCTGCATCGTACACGGCTCTCAATTAAGGCTCTATCCGTGGCTTTACATTAGGCCCTGCATCTAGCTATGCATCTAGCTATACGTCTAGCTGTGCATCTAGCCGTGCATCAGTAGCTCTGCATTGCATATTCTACGTCCGTGTCTGCGTACAGGTCTGCGTGCGTGTCTATATGCCTGCTTTAACTGCTAGCCGAAGACTATCTAATCGGTCGGCGACGACGTGCTGCAACTAATCGTTCGGTCATTTAATTAAGGTAGAAAGTCGGCCCGGTCGAAGGCTCTAATCATCCTAATTTGCATACAAAGACGGCGTTCAACTAATCAAGATTTAATAAGGCCCTGGCTTAACTCAAGGTGTCTTCTGCTGCATATACAACTAGGGCTTTGCATCCATAGACAGCTAATTAAAGCTTCCGTGTAGACGTCCGATTAATTAAGGCTTCGCATCTATAGGCGTCCAGTCAAGCTGTCCAATCAAGGCTCTACACCTATATACTCCATATCCGTAGGCTCTATGCGAGACTCCGTATAAAGCTCCATATCTATATCTGCAGGAAAGATTATTCTGGTTAGCCAATCCACGGGCGTCGAGACGGGCGGCAGTTAATTAATACGGGGGTAGGCAGTTAAGGGAAGAGGCTCTCATAGAGGCTCCAAAACGTTAATTGGCCGTGTTTTTAACGTTCTTCCGGCCATATACTGGTTCCCTGATTAGGTCTAGTGCCTGCGTGCCTACGTGCCTACGTGTCTGCGTGCCTGCGGTAATGCATCTTTAACTACCAATCCAAGACGTCTAACGGCGACGGTGACTGATTCAATTTAACTGTAACAACGTACAATCAACTAACGTTTAAATAGGGTATTAGGTCGGCCCGACTGAAGGCTCTAATTTAACGACTTGACTTGTACAGGCGACGTTCGGCAGATCAGGACTTGACTAAGGCTCTGGCTTAACTCAAGGTGTCTTCTGCTGCACGTATAACCTAGGCTCTGCATCCGTAGGCTCTACATCTACGGACAACCGATCAAGACTCTGGCTGTGTAGTCGTTCAGTCAAAGCTCTACATCCATGCAATCAATTAAGGCTCCGCATCATATAATCAAGGCTCTCGGCATCCTCCAGACGTCCAATCCAGAGACCTGTCTTAAGACTTCCTCCTTTACGAGCACTAACGGTAGCTTCCTCTAAACTACTACCACAGGCCTAGTGCTTTTCTGGGACGTCCTTAATAGCTGCTTTCTTCTCTTTCTAGGCCGTCTTTGCACTTAGCTTCTTTGGTACATCCTTAGGCTTTTGCGGCTGCTTCTTTATCCCCGCTGCTGGCAGTACACTCACATATCCTTAATCTTCTTCCGGCTTAAGAGCCTTCTTAGGGTTATCTTCTGCTCTTAGTCTCTTTATCATTATCCTACTGGTCCTACGCTTCGCCTCCATCGCATATCCCTTATCCTCATATCCACAATACAGCCTTTTTGTTAAGACGATCTCTAAGAAGTGCTGGCTCCTATACGTCCAATTCCTATTTCACTTGTAATCCTTAACAAAGTCCTTTACTAGCTTGGCTAGATACGGCTTTATCCTGTCTTTAGTCGCATAAGGATGGCCTAAGCACACGGCGCTTTATTACTAATATCATACTGCTGCCTTTATATAAGTCCCTTCCTTATCGCGGTGTCCGTTCTCATCGTACAGCCGGTATAGTACTAAATTCGGGTAGCAGGGCAGAGCTGCAATCAGCTGTCGTTTGAATAAGGAACAAAGTCGGCCCAGTCGAAGGCTCTAATTTAACAACATTCAACTAATTCGATTCAGTGACGGCAACGTGCTAATATCAAGGCTCTGGCTTAATTCAATCCTTTAACTAACCGTAGCTTCTGTGCGGTCATTCAAGACCAAGGCTTCCGTACAGTCGTTCGATCAAGGCTCTACATACAGCTCTGCATCTAGCTCTGCATCATACAATCGGCTCTATATCCGTGCAATCAATTAAGGCTCTTGGTGCCGTTCTTGTCGTACAGCTGGCGCATTATCAAATTCCAGGGGCGGTATAGAGTTCTACCGGTTCTACTACTAAATAGACCAATCAGGATTTTCCATCCCTGGGATAGAAAATCGCTATTAGCTCGGTAACAGGCGGTAAGCTAAACTAATATCTTTACAGCAGGTCGTCGCGACTAACGCATTCTGACGCGTCACAATTAAGAAAGTAAATAAGAAAAGGAGCCTTAGAAAATACTGTAACTAAGCAGATAAATAGAAATCTTTTATACGGCCGTCACCTACGTCCCCTCCCCCACCTTAGAACTTAACTGTCCCCTAGTCAAACATCCTACAACTACTGCGGAGCCTGCTGCGGAGCCTACTACGGAGCCTACTGGTCAAGCGTCCGTCTCCAATGACCGTCTCTAAAGGTCGGACGATTCTAATAGTAGTCCTCCCTAGCTTCAGCTGTCTTCTTCGTAGGCTATAACCTAATCTGTATATAATCTCCTAGTTGTACATTATTCTCCTACGGCTTAGTGGCTGTCCTACTGTCTCTAAAGATTATACAATTTTAATAGTAGTCCCCCCAGTTTATACTTTTCTCGTCACCAATCTTTAGCGCTGCTCCGTTATAGAAGGCCTACTACTACATCTATTCTTTCCTTGGTCTGTCTGCTCCTTAATACGCACGGAGCCAGTTCTTAATACCTTTTAATCGTCCTTTATTGCTAAGCCACGGAAGTTCAGGTCTAGGTCGATCGTATATCCCAGCTACTAGTCTTCTTCGATTAGATAGATATACAAATCCTTACTAAATAAGATCCTTTAAGCCTTAATACTTATACTCAGTAAAACGATGACTTCCTCCGCATCCAAAACAGGTCCGTCGGCCTTATCCTCGCGTACCCCATACGTCCCATTACGGCCGTCCAAAGGCAGTAGAATCTTGCGGATATCGGAAGTCCTGCGGATATTAAGAGTCCTGCAAAGGTTGGAAGTCCTGCGGATATCAAAAGTCTTACGGAGGTCGGGTGCTATTCTGCCAGTCTTCGTATCCTAGTGCCAGACTATATCCTTATGCTAGGCTTTGAACTATACCTTAATCTATGGCGGGTGACTACTACTACATTAGGGCTCCTCCGTGTACACCTGGTCCAACTGGGTCCGTTTTCTAGCTAGCTTAACGGGCGTCGGCTGTCTTATTTGGCTGAAAGATCGCAGGTAGTCAAAGGGTAGCATCTTTGCCTATAACAGGCTGCTAATTACAAAACTGCTCAACTAGCTAACAAAGGCTCTGCTTCTCAGGGTCCATTTTCAACAGACAATCCGCGCCCTCATATAAACTAAGCCTGTCCTCTATAGCTCTCTGTAACTGATAGAAGTTAAAGGACTCTCGTCTATCTAGATTAGCTCCCGTTTTAGCCATAGTATACCTTTAATATTTAAGCGGAAGTCCTTTTATAAACCAGTACCCTCGCTAAGCATTCCCTAGATTGCCTACCTCCGTAACCCTTTAAAAGATTAGTATAAACTGCCTACAGTACTCGCGCACGCCAGGTGGGCTACTCCTACACTATAGTATGTAGGCCTCCAAGAATTCTACCGTCTCCATTTCACAAAAGCGGTTACTTCCTCGGTATTCTACCCTAAGCTTCCTCACGAGCTCTATCCAATTGCCAGCTATAAATTCAGGCAGACTTCAGATCCACATTTCTATCTAGTAATTGCAGTATTCCGGAAGACCCTAGTACTTCTTCTTACTCATAACGTGATATCAGGCGCATAGTCTTTTATACTGCTCAATAAATTATAATACGTCTTGTCCTATAAAGTACAGAGATCCAACAGTTCCTAGGGCTGGCATAGGCTAAACCATAACATAGATCTTGTCTTAAGCTGTCGACTACTAGTCATAGGATGGTACATCTAGAGCTTCCTTGGGAGCTTACAGGTAATCCTTACGGCTCTTATCCTTCGTCTACTGAGGGTCATTGGTCCTAGGTGAACGCTGCGGTAGGTTCACTTACATGGCCGTAGTCTTAACAGAGGGTGTCCTAGATGGCTATCCTAGTGTTGGTTTATACTTAGTAAAAGAAGTATAGGCTTTAGTTCCTTCTGGCTGCTTCTTAACACCTAGAGGTCGGTCTTCCTAGAAGAGCACAGAATCGCCATCTTCTACTACTACCGGGTCTCGATACATCCGTCTGTTTTGGCCTACTATTGTTCCGCGCGGTAGGGTTTCTTCTACTTCTTTACAGAATGCCTCTTAAGCTGCCGCTAATATAATCTAGATAACTTAAAAGAAGAAAAAGCTAAGCCAGAATAGGAAGCTTTTAAGGATAGATCCGATCTCGTGTGCTTACAACCTTGCTTGGTATTATCTCTGTTCTTAAAGGATAGCGCTGACTTCCTTTGCCGCCAGATGCCTTAGATCTCGTTTCTATCTAATTAATTAGCTCTTAGCTTGTTATCTCTACATCTTTAATAAAGCTCTGGCCATGCTTATACGCAGGTAGTAGAAATCAGGTATCTCCGACTGCCGGTCAAAGCTGTCTAATTGGCTCGCTGGTTCGCTTGATGTCCTTATATATAACTTTCCGAGACCGTTGCCACTCTTTGGCCTATACGTTAAGTCTAATGTCCGTCTTTTCCGCTATCTTTCTATTTAGGGACTACCTGGTTCCCCTTGCTATCCAATACTGCCTAGTTCTCTACTTCTGCTGTCTCATTAGTCTAGCTAGCGGTTCTTTTACAGCTAGTCGTTCTTCTACAGCTAGCGGTTCTTCTATAGTCGTGGTATGTTCCTGCGCGTATCCTATATATAGTTGTATATAGAGTGCCAAACTTCTAATCTAAAGAGCTTGCCGTCGTCCTTACGTGGAATGCCATAAAATATATAGGAGGGTACGACCACTCTCAGATAGGAAAGTCACAGTGCTATTAGTCTGTCGGTCGGTCGGTTGTAATCAATTAGTAGGAAAACAGTCAGTAAGAAGAAAGGAAAGAATGTATTCTGGTGCGTCGTGATGTCCAAAAAGAAGGGAAGCCGAAGGCTCTATAAATACAGGAGAATGCCAAGGTACTAGGCGTAAGACATTTTACCCCACCACAATAGAAGTACCAAACCTATCAGAAAGATCTTTCCGCTGGCTGGTAGAAGGCAACTATATAATGGAGGAAGCCCGTAAAACGCTACCCCCTTATTTTTATAACTTCCTTAAGACAAACCTAAAAACTAAGCCTAAGTTTCTACGCCGAAAGATAGTTAATACTAATGTTAAGAAATTCCTAAAAGGTAAACTAGGATTAACCCGTAAAGATATTTTATAACACTTACTAAAAGAGTTTCGCGAATATATTAAATACTTTCTCCCTAAAAATATAGACAAGCTGCCCCCTTACCAACCATAGAACTATAAAATTAAGATTATGCCTGGAAAGCAGGCCCCGTATTATAAGAACAGACCACTCTTACCCGCTAAACTTAGTTGTGTAAAGAAATGGATTAACGAGATGCTAAATAAGGGTTTTATCCGTAAATTAACCTCACTAGCTACTATACTACTCCTCCTTGCTACGAAACCTGGTGGTAGCGTACGAATCTACTATAACTACTAAGGCCTAAATATAGTTACTATTAAGAATCGGTACCCACTGCCACTAATCCGCGAGACACTTAACGCACTCTATAGTACTAAGTACTTTACTAAGCTTAACGTAATTACTGCGTTTAACTAAATTTAGATCGCGGAAGGTTACAAATAGCTTACAGCATTTATTACTTGGTTCGGACTCTATAAGATATTAGTTACACCATTCGGTCTCTATAATGCGCCCGCCACATTTTAAAACTATATTAACTATATCTTACACAACGCCCTTAATGACTACTGCACTGCCTACCTTAACAATATCCTTGTCTTCTCTAAAACATGCACTAAGCACATAAAATATATAAATGAAGTTATCCAGAGACTTAGTAACGCCGGACTATAGATTAATATTAATAAGTCTGAGTTTTATACGACTAAAACAAAATATCTTGGCTTAATTATCTTGACCAATAGCATAACTATGGACCCTAAGAAGGTGCAGGCCTTACAGAAATAGAAGGACCCGACATCAATTAAAGAACTACAGCAATTTCTCGGCTTCGCGAACTTTTACCGACAATTTATCTAAAGCTACTCCACAGTTATTAAACCCATAACTAGGCTACTAAAGAAGAGTACTAACTGGTTATAGGGCCCTAATTAAGCATAAGCCTTTTAGATACTAAAGATAGCGTTTACCACAGCACCGGTTCTAGCATACTATAACTATATAAAGAAAACTATAGTAAAGATAGACGCCTTAAACTAGGCTTTAGGAGGAGTACTTTACTAAGCTAGCGAAGATAGTAAACTTAAGCCAGTCGCATTCTTCTCTGCTAAGTACTCTGCCCTAAAATATAACTATAAGATATACAATAAGGAGCTCCTAGCAATTATAAAAGTATTAGAAGAATGGTGCCCTAAACTATAAGGAACTGAGTAACTGTTTAAGATTATTACGGACCATAAGAACCTCCAGACCTTTATAATAACAAAACAACTAAACTAGCGCTAAGTCCGATAGGCTGAGTTCCTCTCTTAGTTTAACTTTGTTATTACCTATAGGCCTAACACTAAAGCTACAATCCCAGACGCTCTTAGCCGTCTCCTAGGCGTAGTACCTACTAATACTGGTGACAAACGTCTACGACACCAAGACCGCGTTGTCTTACTACCGAAAAAAGTTAACCCCGCTATCCTAGAAGAGCTGCTAAGCAAATCCTAAAACTAGAGCGTTAAAGACTTTATCGCAGTAATAAACCTAGAGCCTAAGAAAAAACCCCTTAAGAAGCTTATTAAGAATGCCTATAAGAAGAATAAACTCGCTAGGGATATATTGGCTGCGCTACGCGAACAGGAAAGCCGTAAAGCACGCCGCTAGCCTAAGCAGATTAGGAAGTTACTCCGCTATAACAAATCCGAATGTTCGATTATTAACGGCCTAATCTACTATAGGAATTGAGTATTTGTCCCTAATTCACCTAAACTCCAACTAGAAGTTGTATACTATACGCACAGTTTAGGTCCTGTGGGCCACCCAGGCCGCGTTAAGACGCTAGACCTCCTTAATCGAACCTATTAGTGGCCAGGTATTTTATAGTTTACGGCTACCTTTATAAAAGACTGCGCTCTCTGCTTCCGCATAAAGACCCCACGCTTAACACCGCCTGGTTTCCTAAAACTACTAAAACTACTAGTCCGCCCGTGGACCAATATCTTTATTAACCACATTATTAACCTACCTAAGTGCCTTTATAACGGCAAAACATATAAATATATCTTTATTGTTATTAACCGCCTAATAAAGATGAGACACTTTATTCCTATCACTAGCCTAGACACTAAGGAGCTCGTTAAAGCATTTATTTATACTATCTATAAGTTATACAGCGCTCTAAATACCATTATTTCCAATAGAGGCTCTTTATTCGTTTCTAACTTCTGGCGTTACCTAAACTAGCGCCTAAAGGTAACCCTAAGCCCTAGCTCCGCATAGCACCCTAAAATAGATAGTTAAACCAAGATTATTAATGCAGCAATAAATAAGTACCTACGCGCCTTTGTAAGCTTCACCCAAGACAACTAAGTAGATTAGCTCCCCCTTACTAAGTTTGCTATAAATAACCAGGTTAATAAGACCACGGAAATCTTACTATTCTTTGCCAACTATAGCTATAACCTACGTCTAGGCATTAAACCAGCAGGCCCCTAGCTATTAGCCCTGTCTATATATATAAAGAAAGAATACCTATAAGCTAATACTATTGCCAACCACTTTAAGCGCATCTTAACCTAGCTTAAAGCCCTAGCTTATATCTCCTAGTAACGATATAAAGACAATACTAATATAAAACGAGATAAAAGTATAATATTTAAAAAGGATAATATAGTTATAGTCAGCCTCGAAAACATAAAGACTAACCGGCCTAAGAGAAAGTAGAATAATAACTGGGATAGACTATAGCCCGTCCTAGCTACCTATAAAGAAGCAGTTATAGTTAACCTCCTAAACTATATCCGTGTTAATAAGTCTTTCTATACTTTAAAAGTCCGCCTCTAGTTCCCTAAAGAGATCTCTAGTTAAGCACGTATTAACAAAGAGGAATATTATAATATTACAGGCAGGATAGCCGAAAGGGATAATAACGGCAATATTACGGATAAGTAGGAATTTAAAAAGATCCTTAATGTATATAATAAACAAATGGACGAGCATGGCTTAACATACTATATTAAATGGAAATTTTATAATAAGAAAACCTGGGAACCTAAGAAATCCCTAAAAGGGTGCGAGCGCGTATTACTAAAGTTCCATAAACAATACCCTAAGAAGCCAGAACCCCCAGACTGGGTACGAGATAAGGGAGAGCCACACTAAGGCCGTGGCCGACCACAAAGATAAATTATAGTGGTTAAGATCTTATAGAACTTTAACCGGCAGTTAAAGTTATCTAATTAGTTAGTTTTTTGCTAAGAAACGCCACGCGGTAGCAATATGGAGTTTTACCAACTTTACTTATTAAGCTAACCAATTAAGATTTTCTATGCCCGGCATGGAAAATCGCTATTAGCTTAGTTAAGGGCGGTAAGCGGAAGTAATATCTTTATAGCGAAAATTACTTATTCGGTTTAGGGACCAAACCTTTTAGGGAGGGGAGTACTGTCACGGCACTGTCCTAATATATACTGTTCCATACTATCTCGTACTGTCTTATACTATTCCTACTATTAGCTAGCCCACCACTAGCGCCTTGGCGGCTGCCCCTACTATTTATATACGATACCCCCTTTTACCTCCTTCTCCTCTTCATACCACAATGTAGTTATTTAGCCTACTTGCATTACAGCACTGTGACACTACGTGGCCAGTTTATTCTATGTGTTTATCTATAACCCATAACCACTACACAAATAATAGGTAGATCTCGATTTAAAATCCTACCAGAAAATGACAGCGAAAGGGAAAATTAATTAAAGGTAAGAGTCTGGTACCTAGGAGGTATTAATAGTTTTAAAGATTTAGCCCATAATTAGCACGTCCTACTAGAAATTATATAGCCTCTTTTATCTTAAAAGCCTAATTAATACGCGACTCCTAGGATCCGTTTTTATTAGTTACCACTTAAAAGCCTTACAAAAGGGATAGGTATTGCGTCGTTATAGAAACTTCTAGGCATAGGAGACCGCAGCTTCTCAAATTCGTTATACGGAACTACGCTTAGATAATAAGCCGAGCGCAGCTAAAGGGTTTAATAAACCTTCACGTATTTTGCCTTACTACTACTCTACCCGTTTTAAATATACCTTTAGGCATATCCTACAGCTTCCTATACGCCAAATACTAAAATTAAAGTATAGCAAACTATAGAGCGGAGGGTATAGTAAGAGGTAAGCGACACGAGTGCAATAAGAGGAGTAGATATAATAAGTAATAAAAGTAACAGGCTTATTGGATACAACGAGTTCTATCTTATTAAGTATTAGCTCTTTATTATATTTATTACAGCATTAGCAGAAAGCGGTAGTTATAGTAAACGACTTATAGTAGACGTAGAGCTTATATAACCCTTACGTAACTAGGGAGTATATATAGCTTCTTACGTGGCTACTTATCTTTTCCTTTCCTTTTCCCTAGCTTTAGATTCTCGTTTATA
>Ga0307515_10006573_pt1 | contig 23213 bp, 12 predicted proteins | sample 17_EM_MG_FD_194513 | JGI IMG/M metagenome (GOLD analysis project Ga0307515, IMG submission 194513) | Populus trichocarpa ectomycorrhiza microbial communities from riparian zone in the Pacific Northwest, United States - 17_EM | ecosystem: Host-associated > Plants > Roots > Unclassified | place... | reverse complement strand
TGTCGCGGACGCCCGAGGACGTCAAGAAGGGCATGGCGATCGCGATCGCCGGCAGGCTCGGGATGGTCGACGCCGTCCGGGACTGGGTCAAGGAACGCGACGAGGCGATCGCGCGCGGCGAGACCACGTTCCGCGGCAAGCCGATCGCCGACACCCGCCCGGGCTGGCGCGTGCTGCGCGGCGAGGTCTGGCGCCAGTTCGGCGTGCTGCTCGACCTCGAGAAGCGCTACGACCAGGGGCGCGACGAGCTGATCGACTCGATCACCCACAACGTCGCCGCGTCGCTGATCCAGCAGCGCGAGCGGATGTACGATCTGTCGGACGCCCGGATGGCGGCGGTGATCGAGCGCGTGCTGTCGCCGGAGATCCCCGACGACGAGTGGGACTGGGACGAGCTCGAGGACGCGCTGCAGGAGCAGTTCGCGTCCGAGTTCGAGATCTCGCACGGCACGCCCGACGAGACCGCGGCGCAGGTCTGGCCGGTGGTCGAGCAGCGGCTCGTCGAGCGCGAGAAGGAGCTGTCGCGCGCCTGGCTGATGTACTTCCTGCGCGACTTCGCGCTGACCGAGATCGACGAGCAGTGGATCGAGCACCTCAAGACGATGGACTCGCTGCGCGAGGGCATCGGCCTGCAGGGCTACGGCCAGAAGGATCCGAAGAAGGAGTACAAGCGGATCGGGTTCGACATGTTCCGCGAGATGATGGACCGGATCCAGGCCAACACGGTCACCAAGCTGTTCCGGGTCCAGATCCAGCGCGAGGAGGAGCAGGTGCCGCAGCTCCACCACAAGGAGCGCCAGATGGCCGAGCACGGCGTCGCCAACAAGTCGGACGACGAAGCCGCCGGCAACGAGACGTCGGATCGCCAGAGCCCGGCGCAGCGGCGCGGCGGGCGCGGCCGCGCGGCGCAGGCGGCGCGTGGCGCGGGCCCTGGTGCGGGCCAGGGCGGCGACGGCGAGGCGGTCAAGCACGAGCCGGTGCGGCGCGACCGCCCCAAGGTCGGGCGCAACGACCCGTGCCCGTGCGGCTCGGGCAAGAAGTACAAGAAGTGCCACGGCAAGGACGAGGAAGCCGCGGCCTCGGAGTAGCCGCGGCCGCGAGTTTTCCGCTCGGCGAGTAGCGCGTCGCGTCACGCATTGATCTGATCTCCCAGATCTCCGACTGATCGCCGGATCTCACGACGCGGTGCGATTGATCTTGCGCCACCGCCGGCGGATGCTGTTCGTCCCCATGCGCATCGGCGTACCCAAAGAGATCAAGACTCAAGAGTTTCGTGTCGGCATGACGCCCTCCGGCGTCGCGATCCTGGTGTCCCACGGCCACACCGTGCTGATCGAGCAAGGCGCCGGGATCGGCAGCTCGATCCCCGACGAGGCCTACGTCAAGGCCGGCGCGAAGATCGTCGCGAGCCGCGAGGACGTCTGGGCCGCCGACATGGTGGTCAAGGTCAAGGAGCCGATCGCTCCCGAGTTCGCGCTGATGCGCAAGGACCTGCTGCTGTTCACCTACCTGCACCTCGCGGCGGCCCACGAGCTCGCCCGCGAGATGCTCGCACGCGGCGTCAACGGCGTGGCCTACGAGACCATCGAGCCGTCGCCCGGCGACCTGCCGCTGCTGACCCCGATGAGCGCGGTGGCCGGCCGCATGGCGGTCCAGGCCGGCGCGATGTACCTTGAGCGCGAGCGCGGCGGCAAGGGCGTGCTGCTCGGCGGCGTGCCCGGGGTCAAGCGCGGCCGGGTCACCGTGCTCGGCGGCGGCGTGGTCGGCGCCAACGCGACCAAGATCGCGGTGGGTCTGGGCGCCAACGTCACCGTGCTCGACGTCAACCTCAAGACCCTGGCGTACCTCGACGATATCTACGCCGGCCGGATCTCGACCCAGTTCTCCGATCCGATCAGCATCGAGCGCGCGGTCCACGAGAGCGACCTGGTGGTCGGCGCGGTGCTGATCGCCGGCGCGCGTGCGCCGCGGCTGATCACCGAGGCCATGGTCAAGGACATGGAGCCGGGCTCGGTGATCGTCGACGTGTCGATCGACCAGGGTGGCTGCGTCGAGACCGCGCGGCCCACGACCCACGACAACCCGACCTACCTGGTCCACGACGTGATCCACTACGGCGTGGCCAACATGCCCGGCGCGGTGCCGCGGACCTCGACCTACGCGCTGACCAACGCGACGATCCGCTACGTCGTGACCCTGGCCGACCACGGCCTCGAGAAGGCGGTGACCGCGGTGCCGCACATCATCACCGGGATCAACACCTACCGCGGCACGGTGCCCCATGCGGCGGTGGCCGAGGCCCTGGGCGTGTCGCACACCCCGTTCCGGCCGTAGATTTTTGACTGCGACCAGGCGCCACAACTGGCGAGATTACCTGGGCTTTTCTTCCAGGTTGGGTTCCGGGGAATTTCGGGAACAATTGCCGCATGGCGGACGGTAGAGAACAGCGAATGCTGGCCGTACGCGAGAGACGCGCAGAGTTCGAGCGCCAGGCGCTCGTCCACACCGACGCGCTTTTCGGCGCGGCCTATCGCCTGACGCGCAACGCGCGCGACGCCGAGGACCTGGTGCAGGACTCGCTGTTGCGAGCGTACCGGTTCTGGGAGTCGTTCGAGCAGGACTCCAACTGCAAGGCGTGGCTGCTCCGCATCGTGACCAACACGTTCATCAACGAGTACCAGCGCAAGAAGCGCAGCCGCGAGGTGCTCGACGCCGCGAGCGCCGAGCAGGACGCGACCGACGGGGTGCTGATGCACGCCGAGGCCACCGAGCGCCAGTCGCCCGAGCGGGCGCTGCTCGAGCGCAGCGTGTCCGACGACGTGCAGCGCGCGCTCGACGGCCTGCCCGACGACTTCCGCACCGCCGTGGTGCTGTGCGACGTCCAGGGCCTGTCGTACAAGGAGATCGCCGACATCATGCAGACGCCGGTCGGCACCGTGATGAGCCGGCTGTTCCGCGGCCGCAAACTGCTCGCGCAGGCGCTGCGCGAGTTCGCGGTCGCCGAGGGCTACGTCAAGCCGGTCGACACCAAACCGCCAGACCCGGCAGACTCGACGCAGGACCCGATCGACTTCGGAAAGTATCGCGCCGCACGTACACGCGAAGGTTCGCAATCATGATGCTGTGTCAGAGTATCGAAACGCTGTCGATGGCATTCCTCGACGACGAGCTGGTCGCTGAAGAGCGCCGGGAGCTCGAGCTCCACCTGCTCGATTGCACGAGCTGCCGGCAGCGGGTCGAGACCGATCGCACCGAGCTCGAGCTGATCCGCAAGGCCCTGGTCGCGCCGCCGGCGTCGGCGCTGCTCAAGGCCCGGATCGCCCGCGCGCTCGACGCCGAGGACGTCGCCGCGGTCCGCAGCGAGCGGCGGCGGTGGTCGGCCTGGCTCCTGCCCGGCTCGGCGATCGCGGCCGCGGCCGCCGCGCTGCTCGTGGTGTTCACCGGGCTCGGCTCGCGAGGCTCGCGCGAGAGCTCGGCGGTGGCGAGCGTGGTCAAGAAGCACCAGTCGCTGCCGCTCGAGGTCCAGGGCGCGAGCACCGGGCCGTGGCTGCGCGCCAACTTCGCCCCGGTCGAGCCTCCGCAGTTCACCGAGCCCGGCATCGCCCTGCTCGGGGCCCGGCTCCTGCCCAACGGCATCGCCAACCACGACGCCGCGCTCCTCCAGTACCAGGTGACGCTCGGGTCCAACCAGCTGAGCCTGATCGCGGTGGTGCTCAAGGACCTCCGGGGCGACGAGCTCAGCGACGGCCAGGCCTACCGGGTCGGCGACCTGGTGCTGCGGGTCCACGACGTCAACGGCATGCCCGCAGTGACCTACATCGATCCGGTCGAGCACGTCGGCTATGTCTTCGCGTCCGAGCGGATGACCGCCGACGAGCTGTTCCGGCTGGTGGTCTCCACCGACCTGATGTCGCGCGCGCAGCAGAGGCGATAGTCTCCGACCTCCGGCGACGGCCGGCGCCGCGATTCACAGTCCGCCGGTCGGAGCACTAGCCGCCCACAGTCGGGTATGATCGCCGGCGGTGAACCGCCGCATCCTCCTGATCGACGCCGACCCCGGGTTTCGGGCCTCGCTCGCGCAGCAGCTGGGGCGCTACCGCATCGACGTCGCGGCCGAGCCCGATGCCGACCAGGCGTTCGCGCTCGCGGCGGCGACCCCGCCGGCGCTGCTGCTGGTCGCCGTCGAGGAGCCCGACAAGGCCGGGTTCAAGGTATTCCAGCGCTGCAAGAAGGGCGCGCTCGGCAAGGTGCCGATCGTGCTGGTCACCGCCAGCGTCGCCCCGGAGAGCTTCGCCAAGCATCGCGGCCTCAAGGTCCACGCCGACGACTACATCGACAAGCGCTCGATCTCCGACGGCGAGCTGCTCGGCAAGATCGACAGCCTGGTCGGGCTCGGCGATCCGGACGACGACGACGTCCTGCCGCTCGAGGTCGACGAGATCCCGCTGTCGAGCGACGACATGGTGCTCGAGGAGACGGTCGGCGAGGACGACGGCGACGGCGCGGCCGACGACGGGGTCCGGGTCGACTCGATGGTCGACGCCGAGACCGACGCCGCGTTCGCCCTGCTGCTCAACGACGACGTACCCGCCGCCGCGGCGCCGATCGAGCCGCTGGGCGCCGAGATCACGGTCGGGGCCAGGACGGACGCCGCCGCGGACGCCGGCGACGCCAGCAGCGACCCGCCGCTGCGCCAGCTGGTCGACGAGCCGAGGACGAACGACGACGAGCCCAGCGTGGTGATCGCCGCGGTCCCGGCGCCGATCCACGACACCGGCCGCCGCCAGGACAGCGGCGGCATCGACTTCGACTCGTTCAGCCGCGAGTCGATGCGCCCCCCGGTCGAGCTGATCGCCCGCGCCCGCCAGCAGCACCGCGACCGGCAGGCGGCCGAGCGGCGCGCCGACGCGAACTCGGCGATCCCGATCGACGTCGACGACTTCGAGCCGGCCGACGACAGCCGCGTGGCGCCACCGCCGCCCGCGCCCGCACCCGCGGTGGAGGCCACTCCGGCGCCGGCGCCAGCCCCGGAGCCCGAGGCCGCCCGGCCGCGGTTCGTCGACGCCTCGACGGTCGTCGAGGCCCGCCCGCAGGCGGCAGCGGCCGTGGTGCGCGACCGCCAGACCGGCAGCTACAACTCGGCGCCGGTGCCCGACCTCGGGCTCGACGAGATCGCCGCGACCGAGACCACGACCGATCACTCGGGCGTGTTCGATCGCCGGGCGCTGCGCAAGATCGGCGAGCTCGAGCGCCAGATCGCCCAGCTCAAGACCGAGCTCGATCGTTCGCGCGCGTCCGCCGACGCCTCGGCGCGCGGCGCCAACCGCGAGCGCGAGTTCCTCGGCCTGCGCGAACAGATCATCGCGAAGGACCGCGACCTGCAGCGCGCCCGCGACGACGTCCGCGCGCGCGACCGCGACCTTGCCGAGACCCAGGACCGGCTGCGCGACACCCAGCAGGCGCGCGCCGCGCTGGAGGTGCGCACCACCGAGCTCGAGCACCGCGCGGCCTCCGACGCCAGCCGGGCCGCCGCGCTCGAGGTCCGCGACCGCGCGACCGCCAGCCAGATCGCGTCCCTGCAGCAGGAGCTCGAGGCCCGGGGCCACGCGGCGACCGCCGCGGAGGCGGCGCGGTTCCAGCTCGAGCGCGATCTCGCCGGCGAGCGCGCGCTGCGCGCGGCCAACGCGTCCGACGCCGAGCGCGCGCTGCGGATCGAGCGCGAGCAGCTGATCGCGCGCCACCAGGCCGATGTCGCGAGCGCGCGCAACGAGGCCGCGACCGCCCGCGAGGCCGCGCTCGCCGCGCTGCGCGACGAGCTCGACGGCGAGCGCGAGGCCGCGATCACCGCCGCGATCGCCGCGGCCCGCGCCGAGGCCGCCGCCCAGGCCGAGCGCGCCGCGAGCCAGCGCGCGGCCGAGCACGGCGCCGAGCTCGGCCGGCTCAAGCGCGAGCAGCTCGCCCAGCTCGCCCAGCTCACCGAGGAGCGCGACGCCGCGATCGCCCGCGGCGCCCACGAGCGCGACCAGGCGGTCGCCGAGCTCGACGACGAGCACCACCAGGTGATCGCGCGGCTGCAGAGCGAGCGCGCCGCCGAGCTCGCCGAGGCCCGCGAGGCCGCCGCCGCCGAGCTCGCGCGGGTCCACGACGAGATCGCGGACTTCAAGCAGGACGCCGAGAACCAGGTCATCGAGCTCACCGCGGCGCTCGAGCGCGCGACCGGCGAGCTCGCCACGGCGCAGACCGAGCACGAGGCGGCGATCGCGGCGGCCAGCGACGCATTCGAGGACCAGGCCAGCGCACACGCCGCCGCCCTCGCCGAGCTCGGCGAGCAGCACGCCGCCGAGCACGCCGAACACGCCGAGCGCTACGCCGCCGCCCTCGCCGAGCTCGGCGAGCAGCACACCGCCGCCCTCGCCGAGCTCGGCGAGCAGCACACCGCCGCTCTCGCCCAGCGCGACCAGCAGCTCGCCGCCGCTCTCGCCCAGCGCGACCAGCAGCTCGCCACCACCCTCGCCCAGCGCGATCAGCACCACGCCCAGGCGCGGGCGCGCGACGCCGAGGCGCACGCCAGCGCGCTGACCGAGCTCCGCGCCGATCTCGAGCGCCAGACCGCCGACCACGTCACCGCGCTCGAGGCCGCGCGCGGCGAGATCGAGGGTCTGATCGAGGAGCACGAGCAGGCCAAGGGCGCGCTGATCGACAACCACCGCCGCGCGATCGGCGACCTCGCCCGGGCCAACGCCGCCGAGGTCGCCGAGGCCCGCGCCGACGTCCAGCGCGTGGTCGACGACCACCAGCGCGCGATCACCGACGCGCGCACCGCCGCCGAGCGGATCGGCGCGCAGCACCGCACCGAGCTCGCCCAGCTCACCGACGCCGCCGAGCAAGCCGCCGCCGAGCACCGCACGGCCGTGCTCGACGCGATGCGCGCGCTCGACGAGGCCAACGCCCGGCACCAGGCCGAACGCGAGGCCGCCGAGCGCGCCGCCGCCAGGGCGCTCGACGAGGCCAACGCCCGACACCAGGCCGAACGCGAGGCCGCCGAGCGCGACGCCACCGAGGCGCTCGACGAGGCCAGCGCGCGGTACGAGGCCGAGCGCGACGCCGCCGGGCGCGCCGCGGCCAAGGCGCTCGACGACCAGCGCGCCCAGCACGACCGCGCGGCCTCCGCTGCCCAGGCCGAGGCCGCCCGGCTGCGCGCCGTCGCCGACGCCGAGCACGCCCGGGCCCTGGCCACCGCGGCCGCCGAGCACGATCGCCAGCGCAAGGAGCTCCACGCCGAACACACCCGGCAGGCCACCGAGCTCGCCACCGAGCGCGACGAGCTGCGCCGCGGCCTGTCGTCGGCGCGCGACAGCCTGAAGCGCGGCGAGGCCGAGCTCGCGTCCGCGGTCCAGACCATCGCCGACCGCAACGCCGAGCTCCGCGCCCACGCCGCCGCGATCGCCGAGCGCGACCAGCGCCTCGCGGACCTCCGGCGCGAGATCGACTCGCTGGAGCACGAGAACGCGAGCTACCAGGAGCAGGTGCTGCGCGCCTACCAGAAGATCAAGGCCGACGAGGCGATGGTCGCGCGCGCCAAGAAGGCGATGGCGATCGCGCTCACCGTGCTCGACGACTCCGGCAACCCCAAGGCCTGACGCGCCGCGAGCACGCCGGGCTGCAAGACGCCGGCGAGGCGCTGATCGCCGGCCATGAGACCACCGCGAGACCGCGCCGCCCGGTTCGCGCCGGCAGCGCGCGCCCGACCGGCGGTGTACGCTGCCGCCAATGACGATCGAGGGCGATGCCAGACCGAGGCGCGTCGATGTCGCGACACCGACGATCGCCGACTTCCTGGCGACCACGCCGCTGTTCATCGGCTGCGACCGCGCAACGATCGTCAAGATCGCCCCGCACGTGTTCCCGGTCGAGGTCCGGGCCGGCACCGTGATCGTCCGGGCGGGGGCGCCCAACCCGGGGATCGGCGTGGTGTATTCCGGCCGCGCCACGGTCCGCGATGGCGGCGCCACCATCGAGGAGCTCGCCACCGGCGAGGCGTTCGGCGAGACCGGCGCGGTGCTCGGCACCACCCAGCCCTACGAGGTCTCCGCCGCCGAGGACAGCGTGGTGCTGCTGCTCAGCCACGACATCGTGACCCAGCTCGCGACCAAGATCGCCGCGTTCTCGTTCGCCGTCGCGCGCCGGCTCGCCGCGCGGTCGATCACCGGGCCGATCCCGGTGCGGCGCGACGCCTCCGGGACCTCGCCGCCGCCGAGCGACGCGCGCGCGGTGAGAGGCACGACGCCGCCGCTGGATGACACCCGGGACATCCGGTTCGTGCGGATCTCGGCCTACGACCCGACGCCCCAGGTCGTGTCCGCGGTGCCCGCCAAGCTGATCCAGCAGCACCGGCTGATGCCGCTCGCGCTGCGCGACCGGACGCTGACCGTCGGCATGGTCGATCCGACCAACACCGCGTCGCGGATGGAGCTCCAGCGTGTGATGTCGACCAGCGACGTGGTCGTGGTCGCGATCAGCCAGGACGACTTCAACGAGGCCTACGTCCGGCTGCGCATCGATCCGGTGCGCGCCGGCCGCGGCGTCCGCGCGCCCGACGTGGTCGCACCCGATCAGCTGGTGTTCGATCTGGCCGACCAGGAGCGCGATGCCAAGCAGCCCGGCCCGGTCGGCGACGAGATCGTCGCGCTCGCCAGCCGCGTGATCGCCCACGCGATCGAGCGCGGCGCATCGGACGTCCACGTCGACCACGGCATGCAGGGCCCGCGGATCCGGTTCCGCGTCCAGGGCCAGCTCTACAACTGGGACCAGCCGCTCCCGGCCAGCACCGGCAAGAGCCTGGTCGCGCGGCTCAAGGTGCTCGCCGGCCTCGACGTCACCGAGCGCCGCCTGCCCCAGGACGGCCGGCTCGGCGTGCGAGTCGGCCGCCGCGAGGTCGATATCCGGATCTCGACCATCCCGACCAGCCGCGGCGAGAAGGTCGCGCTGCGCGTGTTCGAGGCCGCGACCATGCTGCGCCCGCTCGAGACGATCTTCCACGATCCGGCGATCCTCGAGGCCGCCCACATCGCGATCCAGCGGCCGTACGGCGCGATCGTCGTCGCCGGGCCCACCGGCTCGGGCAAGACCACCTCGCTGTACGCCGCGCTCGGTGAGCGGATCCGCACCCGGCCCGACACCAACGTGCTCACCGTCGAGGATCCGATCGAGTACCGGCTGTCCGGGGTCACCCAGATCCAGGTCAACCACGCCGTCGACCTCAGCTTCGCCAAGGTGCTGCGCGCGATGCTGCGCCAGGATCCCGACGTCATCATGGTCGGCGAGGTCCGCGACGACGACACCGCCCAGCTCGCGCTCGAGGCCGCGATGACCGGCCACCTGATGCTGACCTCGCTGCACGCCAACAACGCGGTCGGCGTGGTCCAGCGCTTCGAGCACCTCGGTTGCGGCCGGCCGCTGATCGGCCAGTCGCTCGCGCTCGTGCTGGTCCAGCGGCTCGCCCGCCGGCTGTGCCCGCGCTGCAGCACCACCGAGGTCCCGCCGCCGATCGTGCTCGCCAACCTCGCCGAGTACGGCCTGGTCGAGCCCAACCGCAAGGTCGCGATGCCGCGCGCCGTGGGCTGCGCCGAGTGCAACCAGACCGGCTACGCCGGCCGGGTCGCGGTGGTCGAGATGCTCGCGCTCGACGACGCGCTGCGCGCCCAGATCATGGCCGGCGCCTCGGTCACCGAGCTCGAGCGCCTCGCCGGGGAGGCCCGGCTCTTGTACTCGTTCCGCCAGTCCGCGCTGCAGCTCATGGCCAAGCAGATGATCTCCCCGGCCGAGGCGCTGCTGACCCTGGCCTAGAACTACGACCGGCGCAGATTCGCGACCGCAGCTTCGGCGTCCCCGGCCGGGCCACCCACGGCGGCGAGCCCGACGCGGTGGTCGACGGCCCGCGGCGCAGCCGGCGCCGACTGCTGCTAGGCTCGCGCGCGCCAATGACCTCGGCCCGCCGCATCCCGCTCGCGCTCGTGCTCGCGATCTGCGCGATCTCGACCGGTGCGCCGTTCGCGCGCTGGGCGGCGCCGGCGCCGGCGGTCGCGGTCGCCGCGCTGCGCGTGGCGTTCGCGGCGGTGCTGCTGCTCGGCGCCGGCTGGCGCGACGTCCCCGCCCTGGCGCGGATCGCGCCGCGCGACCGGCCGCTGGTCGCGCTGTCGGGCGTGCTGCTCGCGATCCACTTCGGCGCGTGGATCGCGTCCCTGTCGTTCACCTCGACCGCCGCGTCGGTCGCGCTGGTCTGCACCAACCCGATCTTCGCGGCGCTGTTCGGCACGCTGCTCGGCGACCGGGTGACGCGGCGCGAGCTCGCCGGGATCGCGGTCGCCGCCGCGGGGTGCGCCGTGCTCGCCGGCGGCGACTGGCGCGCCGGCGGCGACGCGCTGATCGGCGACGGCCTCGCGGTCGTCGGCGCCGCGACCGCCGCCGCCTACCTCGTGGTCGGCCGCCGGCTCCGCGCGTCGGTCCCGCTCCTGCCCTACCTCGGCGCGGTCAACGCGATCGCCGCCGCCGCGCTGATCGCGACCGGCGCCGTGCTCGGCGCGCCGATCCTCGGGCTGCCCGGGCACGCGTACCTCGCCTGCGCCGGCTCGGCGCTGATCGCGTCGTTCATCGGCCACAGCCTGCTCAACGCCGCGGTGCGCACCACGCCGACCCACCTGGTCGCGCTCGCCGTGCTCGGCGAGCCGGTGGGCAGCTCGCTGATCACCTGGCTCGCGTTCGGCGAGCAGCCGCCGGCCCACGCCGCGCTCGGCGGCGCCGTCATCCTGGCCGGCATCGCCGCCGGCTTCGTCCGCCGGTCACCGGTCGACCGCTGAGCTCGCCGCAAGCTTGACTGCCGCACGCCGCACGCCGCACGGTATGGTCACTACATGACGGCTGATGAGGTGTTGCTGGGGTGGCGGCTCCGCGGCTATCGCACACAGGACTCTACCGAGTAGTCGCCGCGCTGGACCGCGCTACCGCGGCGGCGTAGCCGCGCCGGGATGCACCGGCGCCATGCCAAACACGCGGCGGAGCTGGCCCGAGCCGACGCGCAGCGCGCCGCCCAGCAGCTCGCGGCGCCACGAATGCCCGGTGAGCTCGGCGATCAGCCGCTGCGCCGCGCGCCGGTCGAGGAACGCCGAGGTGATCCGCCGCGGATCGGCGAAGTTCTCGACGATCGCGTCGGCGAGCCGCTGCTTCGGGGTGTCGCCGGCGCCGGTGCTGCCGTACTGCGAGATCAGCAGCAGCTTGCCGGCCGGGGTCAGCGGCTCGAGCAGCGCGTTGCTGAACGTCACCGTGGGCGCGCCGTGATCGACCCAGAACGCATCGAACGTGCGCGTCATCCACGCGGCGTCGAACCCGGCGTCGGGATCGCGGCCGGCGATCGCCGCGGCCACGTGGCGGACGAACTTGACCCCGAGGTTTGCGCCCTGCCCCGCGATCGGATCGAGCGACATCGCCGTGTCGCCGAGCGGCATGGCGATCCGGCCCGACGGCAGCCGGCCGACCGGCTCGCGGATCGTCGGGGTGACCGCGCCGGTCAGCCAACCGTTGCGATCCGCGAGCTCGATGTCGTCGACCCAGGCCGCGTCCCACGGGATCAGCTCGCGGACCACCGTCCGCGTCATCTCGACCGCCTCGGCGCCGGACTTGCAGCCGTCGAAGCGATCCATCGCGCTGCCGGGCTTGGCCTCGAACAGCACGCACAGCGTCGGCCCGTGATCGCGGTGGAAGTACGGGATCCAGAACACCTCGCCGTACGGCGCGAACACGTTGAACTTGATCGGCAGGAACGGGACGCCCGCGGTGGCGGCGGCGCCGCCGGTGACGATCACCATGGCGAGCTTGCGCTGCGGCGCGGTGTAGACGCTGCGCTCGGCGTTGCGCGGGAACAGCTCGGCGAGCGGACCGCGGCCGCTGGCGACCAGCACCAGATCGTGCTGCGCGGCGATCGCATCGAGCCGTTCGACATCGATCTTCTCGATCACCACGCGGCCGCCGGCGGCCTCGAGATCGACCATCCAGCGGTGACTCTGGAGCCGGAGATCGATCGCCTGGAAATGCGTGGTGGCGAGCCGGCCGGCCAGCGTGAGCAGGCGATTGCCGGGGGCCGGACAGAACGTCAAGTGGACGCCGGTGCACTTCGGCGCGGCGTCCTCCCAGTGCGCGAGGCCGAGCTCGCGCTCGTAGCCCAGCGCGAGCTCGAACCGCGCCGCGGTGCCGGTGGGCCGCGCGTCCTCGAGCCAGTGCGTCGCCGAGCGATCCGAATACAAGGTCACCTCGTGCCCGGCCTGCACCAGCGCGTGCGCCGCAAGCGACCCCGACAACCCCGATCCTACGATTGCGATCCGACGTGATGCCATGCGGAGATGTTGACTCATCGCCGCGCGTACAACCACGCGTACAACTGCCCACCAGGCGGCATTGTGCGGTAGTGGAAAGTTCTATTGTACGCGTGGCGGCGCCAGCACGAGCGCCGCCGCCGCGGCGAGTCCAGCGGTGATGCCGAGTGCCACGGCGGGCGCCGTCGCGCGGGTTGCGAGCGCGAGCGCATAGGGCAGCGCAAAGCCGAGGTAGGTCAACACGTAGTACAGGCCGGTGATGCCACCGCGCGCGTCCGGCCGCGCCAGGCGCTGCACCGCCTGCAGGCCGGCGGTCATCGCCACGCCGTACGCGGCACCGAGCACCGGCGCCACCACGACCAGCAGCGCGGCGGTCTGCGTGGCGACGGCCACCGCGCCGAGCGCGATGCCGGCGGCGCCGACCACCATGCCGAGCCGCGCCGCGGTGGTCGGCTCGAACCGCCGGGTGATCGGCTGCACGAGCACCCCGGCGCCGAGCGTCATCGCCGCGAGCACGCCGGTGTACGCCATCGGCGCCGCGCCCAGCGCACCGGCGAGCATCGCGGGCAGCGCCGCGAGCACGATCGCGGGGAAGCCGAACACGAACGGCGCCATCGGCGCGACGCCGCGGACGAAGCTCCGCCAGCCCGCGCGATCGAGCTCGATGCGGAGCAGCCGGCCGGGCGGCGCCCCGCCCCCGGTGTCCTCGGCGCGCCACGCGATCGCCAGGACCGCGGCGAGCAGCGCGACGTGGATCGCGAACGGCAGCACCGTGGGCGCCGGCGCCACCTGGGCGATGGCACCGGTCACCAGCGGCCCGAGGCCGAAGCCGGCCGACAGCGCGATCGTGGCGCGGCGCGCGCCGGTCCCGGGCCCGGCATCGCGCGACAGCTCCACGACCCATGCCGCCCCGGCCGACATCGCGCCGCCCGCGGCCAGGCCATACGCCAGCCGGCCGAGCAGCAGGGTGGCGAAGCTGCCGCCTCCGGCGCCGAGTACCGCGCTCGCGCCGAGCGCGACGCAGGCCGACGACAGCACCACCGCGCGCCGGCCGCGGCGATCCGACAGCGGCCCGGCGAGCAGCAGGCCGGGCACCAGGCCGAGCGCGTACATCCCGAACAGCAGCGCCGGCGCCGAGGCGTCGAGCGCGAGCCGCTGGCGATACACCAGGAGCAGCGGCACGAAGTGGTTGGCGCCCCAGCCGATCGCGCACAGCAGCAGGCCGACCCGCCGCCACGCGCGGGCATCGACCGGATCCGCGGGGCTGGTCACCTCGGGGGACAACATTGCACTTCGATGCCGCGAGGCAAGCTGGCGTCGCACGCGGCGCGCGCACGCCGGCGCGCCGACGCGCCCGTCAGGCGTGGGCGACCCGGGCGATCGGCGTGTCCTTGCCGTGCTGCCACAGCACGCGCTCGATCGCGAGCAGCAGCGGGCCGAACGTGGCGCGGTCGAGCGCCGAGACCACGAAGCCGCCGCCGTGGTTGGCGAGCTGATCGGCCTCGTCGGCGGCGAGCTTGTCGGCCTTGTTCCACACCAGGATCCGCGGCTTCTCGTTCAGGCCGAGGTCGGCGAGGATGCCGTCGACCGCGCCGATCTGCTGATCGCGGTCCGGATCGGCGGCGTCGACGACGTGGACCAGCAGGTCGGCGTCGGCCATCTCCTCGAGCGTGGCGCGGAACGCGCGGGTCAGCTCGGCCGGCAGGTCGCGGATGAAGCCGACGGTGTCGGTGATCACGACCTCGCGCTCGTGCGGGAACCGCAGCCGGCGCGAGATCGGATCGAGCGTGGCGAACAGCTGGTCGGCGGCGAGCGCGTTGCCCTCGGTCAGGCTGTTGAGCAGGGTCGACTTGCCGGCGTTGGTATAGCCGCAGATCGCGATGATCGGGATCTCGCGATCGGTGCGGCGCTGGCGGCGCAGCCGGCGATCGTCGGCGAGACCCTCGAGCCGCTTCTCGAGCAGGTTGATCCGCTCGCGCGCGCGGCGGCGGTTGATCTCGAGCTTGGTCTCGCCGGGGCCGCGCCCGCCGATCCCGGCCTGGCCGCCGGGGCCCGCGGTCAGCCGCGACATCATGGTGTTCTTCTCGACCAGGCGCGGCAGCGCGTAGCGCAGCTGGGCGAGCTCGACCTGGAGCTTGCCGTCGCGGCTGGTCGCGTGCTGGGCGAAGATATCGAGGATCAGCATCGTGCGATCGATGACCTTGAGCTCGGTCGCGGCGCTGATCGCGCGGGCCTGGCCGGGCGTCAGGTCGGGGTCGAAGATCACCAGCTCGGCGCCGAGCTGCATCGCGCGCAGCAGGACCTCGTCGAGCTTGCCGCGGCCGACCAGGAACTTGGGATCGGCCTCGGGCCGGTTCTGGATGATGACGTCGAGGACCTTGACGCCGGCGGTGCGGCACAGCTCACGCAGCTCGGCGACCCGGGCCTCGCCCGCGGACGACGACGACCGGGCGCGGCCGATCCCCACGTGCACCAGCAGCGCGCGGTCCTTGCCGGCGTCGACCGCGGCGACCCGGCGGATCCGGCCGAACTCGGCCTCGAGCCCGGCGATCAGCTCGACGAAGTTGGTCCGCGGCTGCGTGGCCTGCTCGGCGGGCAGCTCGCGCCACGGCCGGTCGGCGGGGGCGTCAGCCACCAGGTGGCCGATGAACAGCTTGCCCGGGTGACCGGCCGCGTCGACCGTGATCGCGGCCACGACATCGAGCCGGAGCAGCGCGAGGTCCGTGAGGTCGTCGCGGGTGAGCGCCTCGCCGCGCAGGTGGGTGTGGACCAGGCGCAGGCCGCGGAACCGGCCCTGACCGCCACGCATTCGGCCGACGTCGGGCAGCACGATCTTGGATGCATCGCCGACGAACGCGTGCTGGATCGCACCGCGCCGATCGATCAGCACGCCGACCTGGCGATGGAGCTGGGCGCTCTGTGCGGCGAGCTGGGCTGCGAGCTCGCCCGAGACCACCTCGGTAGGCGCGACTCGCCGTCGATACAGCCGCTCCAGCGCCTTGATCTCGCTCGCCTTGAGTCCCGTTAGATTTCCTGTGACCTCTTCCTGCATCCGATCGCACGGGGAATCTACCCATTGCGCAACGGTTTGCCACCGATATAGTGCAGCTCGTGGCTCGCCGGTTCCGCGCCCTCGTGGCGCACCCCCACGTCGAAGCGCTCGGCGAGCTCGCCGAGCTGCTCGGCGGGTTGGGTCTCACGGTCGAGACCGCGCGCTCCACGGTCGAGGCGATCAACAAGCTGCGCTCGCAGCCGGTCCACGTCCTGGTCGCCAGCCACGTCGCGGCGAGCTTCGACGGCGTCGCGCTGCTCGAGGGCAGCGTGCTGTACGCTCCCGAGGCCCTCCGGATCGCGCTGGTGTCGTCACCTGACGAGGCGGTCGAGCTCGACTACCGGCCACCGCACGGCGGCACGATCATCCGGCTGGTCGCCAAGGCCAGCGAGCGCAGCCGGCTGGTCGCGCTGGTCGGCGAGGGCATGAAGTTCCTGTCGCTGGTCGAGGACCAGCGCGATCTGGTGCGCAAGCTGTCGATCGATCAGACCAAGCTGCTGCGCCGCGAGACCTTGCTCGACGTCGTCGTCAAGGAGCGCACCAAGGAGCTCGAGGAGAGCTACGAGAAGCTCAAGGCGGCCAACCGCCAGGCGCTGTTCGGCCTCGCCGAGGCGATCGAGGCCAAGGACCCGTACACCAAGGGCCACTGCGGCCGGGTCGCGGCGTACTCGCTGGTGCTCGCCCGCGCGGCGGGCTATCCGGCCGACGGGCTCGAGACCCTCGAGTTCGGCGCGTTCCTCCACGACATCGGCAAGATCGGCGTGCGCGACGCGGTGCTGCTCAAGCCCGGGCCGCTCGACGAGGTCGAGTGGGCGCACATGCGCGAGCACCCGATCAAGGGCCACGACATCGCGTCGAAGATCGCGATGCTGCATCCGATCATGGCCGCGGTGCGCAACCACCACGAGCGCTGGGACGGCGGCGGCTATCCGGACAAGATGAAGGACACCGACATCCCGCTGGCCGCGCGGATCGTCGCGATCGCCGACGCCTACGACGCGATGTCGACCGACCGGCCGTACAAGCAGGCGCTGTCGCTCGAGGAGTGCGAAGCGATCCTGCGCAAGACCGCGGGCAAGATGTACGACCCCGACCTGATCGAGGTGTTCGTCTCGCAGCACCTGGGCGCGCTGTACCGCGAGGACTACGAGGGCCTGCCGTACGACGACGGCAAGGCCGCGACGTCGTCGTAGCCGCGGCGGGACGGCGCCGGCGGCCGGGACACGGCGCCGGCGGCCGGCGGCCGGGACGATGATACAGTCCGCCGTCGCGGCATGGACAAGCGGGCGATCGCGCGGATCGTGGTGGGAACGGGCCGCGGCACGGGGTTCCTCGTATCGTGCGACAGCCAGGGCACGGGCCAGGTCCTGACCGCGCTGCACGTCGTGGCCGACCTCGAAGCCAGTGTCCGCAACGAGCGGCTCAAGGCCTACGCCGATCCGATCTGGCTCGAGTTCGGAGACCCGTACGACCGGAATACCTGGAAGCCCACCGGTCCGGCAAGCATCGTGCCCGAGCTGTACAGTCTGCAGGACGACTGGGCGGTGCTCCAGTTCCCGGGCCCGATCCCCGCGGGTGTCGTGCCGCTCGACCTGGCCGATCTCCGCACCGCGCCCGACGGTGTCACCTGGAAGACGTTCGGGTTTCCCGACGTCGCCGCCCACGTGGGCGGTGACTTCGACGGGCCGATCACGTCGTGGGAGACCCGGATCGCCCGGCTGCGCAGCGACGCCGCGACCGGCGTCCGGATGCGCGGGATCTCGGGCGCGCCGTGCGTGGTCGACGGGCGTGCGGTGGCGCTGATCGACAACGCATCGCTCGACAACGAGTTGTGCCAGGGCGGGATGCTGCAAGCGACCCAGATCCGGGAGATCGCGAGCGCCGCCGGTGGCCGGCTGCCGTTCTCGCAGCCCGTGGACGTGCCGTTCGAGCGCGAGGTGCGCGCGCTGCTTCCGAAGGATGATCCGGACGCGCTGGGCGAGGCCGCCGAGCTGCTCGGCATCCCGAACCTGCCGCTCCCCGCCGACATCGCGCGTGGCTTGATCCTGGCGGGCGTCGAGCGTGCGGCGAACGTCCTGCGGGTGATGGCCGTGCCCGCGGACGACCGCAACGAGATCATCGACATGGTGGCCGCTGCGCAACTCCACCACGAGGCGATCGATCGGCTCGCGGAGGCGACGCGCACGCTCGTGCCCGGCGTGTTGCGGGCAAGTGCGTCCGAGACCTGCGCCTGGTACGCGCGGCGAGCCTGTCACAAGCTGATGGTCGATATCTGGGGCAACCGCCTGCTACACGTCACCGTCGCCGGCCACGAGGAATCCGCCGCTCCCGTACCGGGCACCGATTCGATCCAGGTGGCCGCGGCCGGCTTGTTCGAGCTGATCCGCAAGGCGGCCGACCGACAGTGGGACCGCCCGCGGTTCCGCAAGCGCGCGCTCACAGGTGATCGCGGCGCGCCGTTCTGCGTGGCGCTCCACGACGAGCACCGCGTGCCGGTCGTCGACGCGCTGCGGCTCCGTCTGCCGAACGCGCACTTCCTCATCGTGTGCCCGGACGAGATCGTCCTCAGCGATGAGGAGCGCGCGAGGGTGAGGACGATCGCGCCCCACCTCCAAGACGAAGACGGGCTGCTGCTTGCCTACGAGACAGTACGGACAACCACCGACCGACCAGTCCGGAGCATGACATGACCCTCAGCGCCAAGAGCTTCGCGCCACCGTCGCCGGCCGCCGGCAGCGGCCACTATGTCTACCCGCCCGACCTGGTGCGCGCCGTCAAGGTCGCGATGGTGACGCAGCGGCCGCTGCTGCTGCGGGGCGCGCCGGGCTGTGGCAAGACCACGCTCGCCGCGGACCTCGCTCGTCAGCTCGGATGCGTGTTCCTGCAGCAGGTGGTCACCTCGCGGACCGAGGCCCGCGATCTCGAGTGGCAGTTCGACGCGATCCGCCGCCTGAGCGACGCGCAGCTCGACTCGCCCGCCATGCGCAAGCAGGTCGCCGACGTCGCGCGCTACGTCGATCCTCAGGTGCTGTGGTGGGGCTTCGATCCGGCGACGGCGCGGCCCCGGGGCGGCGCGGCCGCCGGTGCACCGTCGCGAATCCCCGAGGCCGCGCGTGCGGTCAAGACCGCGCCGAGCGGCGCGACCCGCCGTGGGCGACGCTCGAGATCGCGGCCTCGCCGTTCGCGCTCTACGTCGACGACGATCGCGAGGTCCCGCTGCGCCGCGACGGCGTCACGCCGATCGACACCGGCGATCGCGACGTCGTGCTCGGCGATGCCGACGGCCGCCGATGGCTCGTGCCGGTGGCCGCCGCACAACCCGACCTCGATGGGATCGCCACGATCATCGGCCTGGACGGCCCGGCGTACGCCTACCTGATCGCGCCGGGGATCGCGGCCACCAGCGCGCGAGCGATCGGCCATGCAGCATGGCAGGGCAATCTGTGGTTCCGGCTGGGCGAATGCTCCGGCCGCGCGATCGCGTTCGACGAGGACGCCGATTGCGCGCTGCTGCAGCTCCACCATCCCCCCGCCGAGACACCGCTCGTGCTGTCGAGCGACACCGCCGTGAACGCGATCTGGCGCGCCCACGCCTTCGACCTCGGCCAGACCGCGCCGATCGGGACGGCGATGCAGCGCGCACGCGGGCGGGTCGCGACGGTCTGGCCCGAGCTGCGGATCGAGGCAACGGACGGCGCGACGCCTCGGCCGGGGGCCCCGATCTTCGTTGGGGATCGTGTCATCGGCCACGTCCGGCAGGCGTACAGGTCCGGGGCCCCGCTCGTCGAAGGGGACCGCGTCGTCGGGGTCGTTCAGCCAGAGCCTCCCCAGCCCTCGTCCGCGGCGGGCCTGCCGCGCACGCAGGTCGAGATCTGCGCCGCGCGGACCGTGGCGTGGTGGCTCGCGCAGCGCGGAGCCGCGACCGAGGCAGCGGCCGCGATCCCGGCCGCGATCGAGGCGCAGGGCTCGATCGTCCGGATGAGAGTGCACTACCTCGGGCGTGGGGATGGCGCGAACAGCGCGTACTGGTTCGAGCAGCTCGGCATCGTCGTCAGCCCGTCGCTCGTGCTGACGACCCTGTCATCTGGATCTGAATTCGAGCCTGACGCGGCCATCGTTCTCGACGACAGCACGGAGATTCGTGGCACGTTCCGGTTTCACAGCGACGGGCTGGTCGGGTTCGAGACCGAGCGCCCGCTCGGCCGGGAACCGCTCGCGGTCAGCACCGAGCTCCGGGACGGCAGCAGCATCGAGGTCGTCGATGACACGCAGAGGAGATCCGGCTCTGCCCACGCTCGCCCGGACGAACCGAACACGCTCGTGCTGCGTGTGCCCGAGGCGGCCTGGCAAGGCGCCTACGGTGTGGGAAGTGCCGTGGTCGCCGGGGCAACGCTGGTCGGCGTCGTCCACGACTCATCCGGGTGGCCGACCGCCAGTGGCCCTCTGGCGCATGCGGTGACGCGTGCCGTCGTCGAGGCGATCCGGTCGTACGCGCAGCATGAGCCCCGCGCGCCCGAGCGCCTCGCGGTGGTGAACATTGCATCGTCCTCGTCGTTCTCGCCCATCGGGCTGCTCTCCTTGCGCGGACCCGTGGACCGGGACGTCCGGCACCGCCGCAGCTACCGCACGACCGGGCGGCCGCCGTGGACGATCCAGCTGGGGCCGTCTGACAGGCTCGTCAACGTGGTGGTGAATATCTACGACGACACGCGGCCGAGCGTCGGCAGGGCCGGCCTGAGCGTCGTGATGCAGGCATCGGACCATCGCGCGCTCGGCGTTGCGGCGGCGATCGCCACCGCGGCGCTTCGCGACGATGCTGGACTCGTGAGCGACGATCGGCTCCAGCTCGTCCAGTTCAGCCTGACGTTGATCCCCGGCCTGCCGCGCGAGTCCGCGGTTCGCCGCGCGGTCCGGCTCGTGACCGAGGTGCTCGCGCGGTTCGATGTGCTGGCCCCGTCGGACACCGGGTCACCTCGGCGAGCTCCGGCGGTCTTGTACTTTCACATCCCCGGCAGTGGCGAGCTCGATATCGCGATCCTCGATGACTGGATCGCCGGCCAGATCACCAGCCGCGCGCGCGTCGTCGAGATCGATCCCGACGTCGACCTGGTCGCGATCGTCGCCGACGATCCGGCGGAGGTGCTGCAGGCCGTCCAGGCCCACACCGGCATCGACGTCAAGCGCGTGTACCCGACCGCGCGATCGGACGACGCATGGCATGGCAAGTTCGGCGTCGCCGAGACGCGGCGCGGGCGGCGGCTATCGGTCGAGAATCGCGGCGACGAGGCCGAGCTCCGCGTCACGAGCGTCGACGGTCGCCCGTTGCGTGGCTACGTCTCGTTCTGGGTGCCGGTGGCGATCGCGGAGTCGCCGATCCGGTTTCGTGCGGTCGGCGGCGTGGCGAGCTGCCGGATCTCGCGGCGGCACCCGTACGACTTCACCGTCGGCGCCGTGGTCGAGGACGAAGGCCTGCCGCTCGAGGCGATCGTGTCGTCGACCGGCCTGCTGGTGAACCTGGTGCGCGAACGACGGCTCGAGATCGATACGGACGCCCCCGTGTGGGACTGCGCGATCCATCCCGACGGCCGCCGCGTCCTCGTGGCCTGCGATGACGGACTGCTTCGCCTCCTCGAGATGCGCTCCACCGCGCGATTCTTGCCGTTCCGCAGGCACGAGGCCCGCGTGTTCGGGTGCGCGATCACTCCCGACGGGAAGCGCGCGGTGTCGGCCTCCGCCGATCGCACGCTCCGGGTGTGGGATCTCGAGTCTCGCCGCTCGCTGCTCGACTACCAAGGCCACCGCGATGACGTGTGCGCCTGCGCGGTCACCCCGGACGGTCGCCTCGCGGTCTCGGTCGGTGAGGACCGCGCCGTTCACGTCTGGGACCTCGCCACCGGCAAGACGCTGCACGTGCTGGAAGGCCACACCGGGCGGGTCTGCGACTGCGCCGTGACGTTCGACGGGCGCCGCGTCGTGTCGGCCTCGGCGGACGCGACCGTGCGCGTCTGGGACCTCGAGACCGGTCGCCCGCTCCGGGTGCTCGAGGGCCACCGCGACCGCGTGAACGGCTGCGCGGTCACGCATGACAATCGACGCGTCGTGACCGCATCGTACGATCACACGCTCGGGATCTGGGACCTCGAGACCGGCCGCCGGCTCGCGACGCTCGAAGGCCACGCCGACCAGGTGCAGAGCTGCAAGATCTCCCCCGACGGCCGCTGGATCGCGTCCGGGTCCGATGACGAGACGCTCCGGCTCTGGGAGATCGAGCACGCAGTCCTGCGAGCCACCGAGGGCCGAGCTCACGACGGCGCGGTCCTCGGATGCGCCTGGACCCCCGACGCGGCCCGGATCGTCTCGGTCGGCAGCGACGGGGCCGTGAAGCTGTGGGCCGTCGAGGAGGGCGCGTTCTCAGGCAGCTGAGCCGAGCGTCTCGCGCAGCCCCGCCAGCCCCGTGAACGCGTCGCCGACCACACCAGCGCCGCCGGCGCCATCTCGGCAAGCGCGAACGGACCCTGAATCACCGCCCCGGCGCAACGCGACGCATCGGCTCGGTCGGCAGCGACGGGGCCGTGAAGCTGTGGGCCGTCGAGGAGGGCGCGTTCTCAGGCAGCTGAGCCGAGGTTCTCGCGCAGCCCCGCGAGCCCGGCGAACGCGTCGCCCACGGCCCCGACGCCTGCGCCCCACAGCAGCGCGGTGAGCGCGTCGCCCTCGACGCCCCAGGCCAGGTTGGGCAGCCACAGCGCCTTGATCCCCGAGGCCAGCGCGACCCCGAGCACGGCGAGCGTGACCAGCCAGTCGGTGTAGCGGATCTTCGCGTCGAGCGCGCGGACCTCCGGCGGCTCGGCCCCACCGCCGCGCTCGCCGACCTCGTCGGGGATCCCGATCCACGGCGCGGCAGCGGTGCCGTGACCCGCCACGACCTTCATGACCCCACCCCTCGGCTGGGCCGCGGTCTCGACCTCGGCGACACGCGCCGCGTAGATCCGCGCCGCGCGATCGATCCCGGCATCGCCGGCCGCGAGCTCCGCGTCGAGCTCGGCGGCGATCTGCTGCAGACGCGCCGGGTTGCTGGCCGGCTTCTCGTTGTCCGCCGCGCGCTCGAGCGCGTGGGCGACGAGCGCCTCGATCGCGCCCTTGAAGTAGGCGCGCTGCGCGGCAGTATAGGCATCGCGCCGCGTCGGCCAGTCGCCCTCGCCGCTCGCGACATCGAGCTGGGTCGTCACCGCGCTGACCACCGGCTGCCAGTCGGCCTTCGTGGTACCGGGCGGGACGTCCTCGATCCGCGCGCGCAGGCCGTCGACCGCGATCGCGAGGAACGCCGGGCGCAGCGCATCGACGATCGCGGCGCTGTCGTCGAGCCGTTTCCGGGCCAGCGCGTCCTCGGCGCGCGCCAGCTCGGCCCGCAGCGGCTTGCTCCGGCTGCGAACCTCGGTGGTGCTCGCCGGGCTGTCCAGCGCGTCCACCGATCGCCGGAGCTCGGCGAGCGCCGCGCTCAGCTTCGCGCGCCACGCGTCGTCCACGGCGAGCGCCGCGACCTTGCGCCGCTCGGCGTCGATGTCGCCCTCCTTGCCGGCGCCCGGATCGACCCGGACCACGGCGAGCGCCGCGTCGAGCACCTTGCGCGGCTCGACCTGGGCATCGCCATCGAGCCGCGCGACCGTGCGCGCCGCGGCCACGACCTCGCCGAGCAGGTGCACGCGCGCGACCATGCGCTCGGCCGCCTTCACCAGCGTCGCGCCATCGCCTTGCCACTTGATCTCGCGGATGCGCTGGTCGATCTCGGCGCCGAGCAC
>Ga0307515_10006572_pt1 | contig 23214 bp, 12 predicted proteins | sample 17_EM_MG_FD_194513 | JGI IMG/M metagenome (GOLD analysis project Ga0307515, IMG submission 194513) | Populus trichocarpa ectomycorrhiza microbial communities from riparian zone in the Pacific Northwest, United States - 17_EM | ecosystem: Host-associated > Plants > Roots > Unclassified | place... | reverse complement strand
ATTTTGAACATCCCTATTCATGCCATCCGGGACCGACACCACCACGCCCCCCTTCCCCTCCGCACCCTCCACCCACTCCCGCACAGCCCCCCTAACGTCCGGCCGCCCCCACTTCCTCTATCGGCGCTGACATCCGCACATCCAACCCCCACCGCCTCAGCTCCTCCAGCCGCCCCTCCGGCAGCCAAGCGCGGTGTGCGCGCGCATGCGTGATCCAGAGAAGGTGGACTCTCGGTCCGGGACGCGAGGCCCGGGACGCGGGAGCGGATTCAGGGTCTAAGAGCGAGGAGGAGGCGGAGACGGAGGCGGAGGCGGAAGGGGCTAGCAGCGCCCAGAGCAATGGGAAAGCGACGACGATGGCCGTGGTGCTGGACTGCAGCGTGTGCAGAGCGTGTGGGGAGCCGCAGGACCCGTTGAGGCGGAGGCAGGTCGTTGGGTGCGTGTGGGCGCGGTGCAGGAGCGTGCGGGTGGAGCCGGATTGAGCGCGGAGGAGGGTGAGCCAGGAGTGGGGTTGGGTGGTTGAGGAAGCGGTGGTGGGCAGAGGGGCGGCGGAGGTGGGCTTGCAGGATGTGCGTGCGCGAGAGGGAGGGGATAGTCAGGAAAATGTGGCCGGTTGGCGCCCAGCCGTGCTTGATGGTTTGGGTGGATGGGAGAGCGCGTGAGATCTTGGAGGGATGTCCCAGTTTGAGGAGACGAGGACGGTGAGAACGGCGTGGATGGTGGTCGTTTTGAGACATAGCTGGAATAGGAGGCGGTCGATGAGGGAGGTTCCTAGGGCGATACCGACGTATGGTCTGCTAGTGTGATAGTGGAGCCAGAGCAGGACCAGCGCGGCGACCTGGAGGGTTACGTGCACGAAAAGGAAGAGCTCGTACCATCGCTGGCGGAAGTGGAGCAGATGAGCTCATAGGTGATGAAAGTAAAGAGGCCTAACAGGGCGGGCTTGCTTAAGAGGAACCGTATGAGAGTCAACCCCAGGTGTCGAAGTAGCCCGTACGCACTATTAGCATACTAGCAAAGTGGAGAAAGGCTTCGGAACACATAAGTTCACTAAGCCGACGGAAGTATATTTAGAGACTCGTAGGAGTAACCGGTCAACCATTTGATAGGTTTGTTTTTAGCCGCAAAAAGGTACAACAGAGGTAGGTTCGCAACGAATGCAAACCAGTGCGGTCAGCGAAGACGAAAAGATATTTCATATCAAACGGTATGCTGTAGAGGTTGTAAAAGATATCAAGGCCAACAAATGCAAGAACCACAAGAGATACGTTATTTGTTGGAAGAGCCCGGTTAACGGGCGGAAGTGTTTGGGCTGATACATCAACCATGCCTGAATTGCATGATAGAACCTTGTAGGAACTCTCCTATTACGATTTCGATGTGGTAGCAGTGGTTTCCGTTCGCCGTTATCGTTAATTACTTTGGCAGCATTTGGAGGAGTTGCTGTTCCTTCGAGTGTGCTGCTAGAGGGAGATGAGGTCTCGCCATCAATGTTGTGTCCTGCGTCTTCCAATACTAGATGTTTTGTATCTTTATTTCTTGCTCTTATCGCCGGAGACCTCCTTCTCCATGCCCACGCCGCTTTCTCGCCTCAATGCCAAGCAGGAAATATCAATAGTATGCCAAGCAGCACAACATTATACGTCGCGGTAAATAGGGACCTTTCGCACGAGATTGACGCTAGACACCTCCTGACGCACAACCGTGCATATGGTCCGCGCAGAGGTTACTCAGTAATATCTACCCCATTTAAATAAGCAGTTCTATATATCACCGACTATCGTGGAGCGGAATAAACATAAGTTGCTCTATGAGGAAGAAGCTATGGATTTCGATCGCCCCTGAAGATATTAGCCCGTGACCTGTCACGTGCGCGTCACGAGCTCAAAGAGACTGCCTACCAACATAATTTGTATAGGCGATATATATCATAAAAGTAGTGTGAGGCTTATTGCTAGGGTGTACGGTAGGGAGCAGGCAAACCGAGCATAGTTACAGGAGAGTCGATGGAAGAGGACGATATGGTAAAGAGTAGGGTAGGGCAATATCCTCGTAAGAGACGAACCAATGAGGAGAGAGCTGGTAAGGGGGTGCTAAGCCAGGCCAAAGGCTAGGCCTTGGCTACCCCTGAAAGCTCCCGGGCGTGCACCCGGGTAAGGGTGTTCCGCACGGACCACGTTAGCCCCTATCCCTTGCACCATCGTTCAAATTGGTGGCCCAAGCTCAGCCAACCAGCTAGTTTTATTTACGGGTGGTTAGGATTCTGCCAGGAACATCAAATATTATTGTTATGCGACTCTTACAAAGAGATTAAACTTTATATATTAAATATCACCATTTATAGTACAAAATAGGCCCCCAAATGATAAGCAGACTGCTAGAGGGCTTATATGGCACGAGTAAACGCCAAAACCTAACTATGTATAACTTATTCTATATATTTACAGCCTCATTTGACGACAGGGACAATTTTAGTGCTGCTCGCACGGACCACAATATTGAGGAACTCGACGGTGCAAGGGATATTAAACTCGTCAATATTAAGGTTAACGATCCTTGGAGCTGACTCCCTAATTGGGCCTAAGCTGTGGCTCTGCACGCCAAAATAGAGTCAATATTGAGTTACCCCTTACGCCAACGAGGTGTTCAAGACGGTGGTCTGTACGAGAAAACAATAAAATCGTCACCGTCGTTAAATGAGGTTGCAAACAAATAGAACAAAGCCTATACAAGCTCATTTCTTGCTGTTTAATTGATCTATGTGACTCTGGAAGCACCACCCGCCCTTGCAAAGCGGAATTCGACAAAGCTTACAGCCGTATCGAGTCCTCAGGGCTTTCTTCTTCTTTTTTTTTGGACTTTTAAGGATATTGAGTCGGTGGACAAAGTCTTCGTCGTTTGATTTGCGATTCCTTGTCATTGAGGTGTTGGAATCTATGTAAGAAGCTTGGTGAAGTTTTTTCGAATACCATGTTCAGAACTCTTGGTCAGGGGTTTGATTGGTGCGCACGGGCTATAGCTTTGAAGTAAGGGATATTCTCGTGCGACGGGTTGACGGTATCCCTTGCAACTGCAAAATGGTCCTGCCGTTATCGATAAGGGCTAGCTAATTAGATCAATAGGACTAAGGATCCGTACTTAGATATTTAAAGCTTTTGATTCTCATACAATTAATATATAAGCTTAATCTTTAGAGTTAAATCGCTCAATATGAGGTAGCCAAAAGTTACCGTTCCTGCAGAACGGTACCCTGCAGATATAGCTATACGCGTATGCACGGGCCATCTACGCGTAGGACCTTACCGTTGCAAGGAATAATATAACCTCAAGCAGCCTCCTAAATCTAGGATCTTTCCCCAGATCATCGAGGTTGGTATTGCCGGCGACTGCCACCGGCGAGGCGTTGTCGTCATCGAGGTAAGAGAACGAAGAAGCAGAGGAGGCAGAACGGGAGAATCTGAATGCAGCTCGTACCCATTCTGAAGGTACCCCATCCATAATAGAACCTAAACAAAAATAAGAATGCGAAAGCGAAAACGAGAGGTGCTCTCTCCAGGTTGGCAGAGGGTCGGAGTGCATTAACTACTGCAGGAACGAGTCAGTTCGGCTCCGGGTAGAGATATCATGAGTCAGACGACCCCAGAATCCTGGCGCCAGCAGTCGCATCGCAAACCAGGGAGTGTTTCTTTCTCCAGTATTTCGATAGAGCATTACAATATCATTCAGGATACCATACGAACTTCTAAATAGGATTGGCTCAATTCAAGAAGGCCTTTTTAATACAATCCTGATGCACCGGTTCTACTGCATACTTCTATCCGTAAGCTGGATAGCTGATATACACCATCTCGTCAATTCCGGTGGTTAGCGCAGCCACGTCTGCACGGCCTTTTTGGAGGAGAAGTTTTGGTATTTTTGCTGTTTAAGGGAAACTAAGACCGTGCAGACTTGGCTGCGCTAACCACCGGAATTGACGAGATGGTGTAGATTTGATGGGAAAAATAACTTTGAAAATGTCTTTGGTTCATTATCACTGGAAATTAGTTAATTATATCTAGTATATCGTATACGATTGCCGTGCAGTCACAGCCGAGACACCTCGTCCTCTTTTCCCGGTACAATGCCCTGAAATACGCCGAACATACAAGCCCACGAGCATTGCCATGCTAAAGTTTATTACAACACGAATTTCTTATACTATGTTATCAGTCGAACTGCTCTGGCTCGAAAAAGCTTGATGCGGCTCCCCGCTGTTATCACTCTTACCATCAACCTCAACCTCTCTGATCTGCTCCGTCTGCACTCTAATCTTGTCAAGCTCTATACTGCTTCGTAGATTCTTTGTATTGGCTACGCATTCTGTAGTTACCACACCCTGGGCCCTTTGGTTTTCTGATCTACTGGCGCACCATGCAACTGAAGAATTGTTCGCTTTGCCAAGTTGGCTGCCTTCGGAGCGTTCTCCGAGGGCAGCATGTACAGAGCCACTTGGATTGCGAGTGCTATCGGTTGCTGTGACCCAATGGAGAACAAGTACGCTGAATAGGACTGACTAGGTGTCAGTGTTTGGACAGCTGGCGAAATTTAAGAACAAGAAACTTACTATCAGCATTGCAACACATTAAACATATCCAGCCTTGTTCTCCTTTGAGGACCATCAATACCGTCAGGTTGACGACACTTGATATAAGAGTTGCACAACTCCCAACGAATGTCCGAAGTGCTACTGTGCGCAATGTTGTGTTGATGTTATGCTGGTAAGAGTAGAGCTCTGTTGTCGCATTGGTTAGCTCACTGAATTCATCAAAATTCCGACCTCTGCTTACTCCGAAGAGGAATCAGGAAGAGCGTTGTAAGATACACCTGTAGACGTTCATGAGCTTCCGATTTAAATAACATGGAGAGAGTATCACGGACATTAACCACGACATCAAATATAATCAACGGGAGCATTGCAAACTTCTTCATACCGATAATGCAAAAGCCTTGATCATTGATATAGGCAAAGCGGCTACAGGCATCAAATTTAGCTAAATAGGGTCACAATAATTCGTCAGTGTGACTTACAATACAAAATTCAGGACAATCACTACCAGATATGGACCTTAACGGATAATTCAGCACAAGGCGGTTGGTCGTGCCTCGGATATAGACGTACAGATCATGCCAAAAAAGTTGAAGAGATAGAGTCTATCCTTCAACCGCGGTTGCCAACTTCCTCGAATGATGTACTAGAAGAACAACTTGATTAGATTATGCCTTGTTGATCATCAGACAAAGGAGGGTTGGAGGGGGAGGGGGAAAGCTGGAGGAAACGAAATCCCAGAACTTACTGCTTTCTCGACGAGAAAGAAGTATATTAGCACTTTGGTTGTCATGTAGCAGATCAAGCCTGAAACCGACTATTAGATTCGCAAACGCAGTATAAGGGAAAGCGTGGGCCCGTACATAGTAGGATAGCCCCATCACAGATCTGAATGGAATCATTAATTCCAAGACCCTTGGAAATTATTGCAGTTACGAAGACAAATAAAGTGGAATCAACGTAGATAACCACAAGCACTTCTCAAATCAGTAAGTATGGACAAAGGGGTATTGCAAAAAGCTGCCGTGGTTACTACTCACACCAACTAGTAAATGGTAGACTTTTCCATGAATGTATTGCTTGTATTCTTCGAGCTGAACCTAGGATTAGCATAACGTATCCTGTATGTGAGAGTAGCTTTACTTAGGCAGATAGCAAGCACCGAAATGGTGATCAGAGACAGAGCCAAGGAAATAACGTTGCCTGCAAGTGGAATATGTCCTGGCGTCGGGTTCATTGATTCGACCATGGTACCTTGAGTGCCTCTGGTTGTAATTATGAAGTTGAATAAGAGCGTCAGGGTAACTGACAGCTACGCTTGGCCAAGATCCCACAGTTCGGGTTCCTGTAGAACGAGCGCAGATAGTTTTGTGTTTAAATAAGATGGATAAAATACCTCATTGCTAAATTTCAGAGCCGAAAATGATGGAGGTGCAAGATATCCAGGGAGAACTGCTTGCGGACACAAAATGAGAAATGGTGTATTACACGATCAGAGTCTTTGAGAGGGAAGGAAGTCCTTCTCGTGTGAACGAATGACAGGGTGTGGGGGGCAAAAATCAACCAGATATGCTTGCCGTGGACCAGGCTTACCCCTCCAACTGTACCTTGTCAGCCGTCAGGCCAAGCAGAAGCCAAGGCGCGTGGCTGATGTCGTGATAGAAAAAGGGCTAGCGACGCGTGGTGACGAGCTGCACCCTCTCTGGGACAATCAACACTGAAGGTGGGCGTAAAGGTCTTATCGTGAGGCCTGGAACTGTTGAACTATAGGTGTTTACTGTAGTGTCGAGAAATATAACAGGTCCAAAGGTACGAAGGAACGGATGCCCAAGCGCGTATCCACCGCGAATCCAGGGCATTTCTGGCATCACGACCGAGATTAAGGTTCCCAGATTGAAAGGGGGCCGAACTCTCGGACAGGGGACAGAAAGGCGCAGGAGTGGGCGCAGCATACATCCAGAGCCTATTTGGCTACGATGATAATGCAAATGGAGAAAATAATGACCAACGGCGAAGGGCGGGTTGTGCGCTATCTCGTTTCCCGCCATGCGTGCAGTGGTGGAGGTATCACAAAAGCTCCTAGCGGGCTGAATGGCACGCCCACTCGATTGACCGCATGCATGGTTAAACTCTCGGCTAGGCTAAATTCGCAAACCGGAACGGAACAAATGAGTACGTCAGGATAGCGCTCCCGAAGCGCGGCCCATCCCTTGTGGGGCAGTTTTCACTAAATTCTCGAGATGGACCGGGAGCAATGGTGGAACCTCCCACGCCTTTGACGAGTATCAGAAGTTCGGCGTAGCTTAATGAGCGCTGGCTAGGGCCGACTTTAGTGCCGGGGCATTATTGGCCCCGCAAAGGGAGAAATCGATCGCCAAGGCTGGGGAACATCATCAGACCTCCATTGGGCCTACGTGTGGGCTGAGAGCTGCTATGCATGCATGCTTACGAGAATAGGTACCCGTGCAAGTCCGAGCCAGTTGGTAACATTCGGCAATTGATCATCCCCTTTTCAACGCGCAATGTTCGACGCTCAGAATCCAAGCTCTCCACGACCGCTCAATGAGGATGTCGCTAGGCCGCGCTTTTGGTCAAACGCCGGTTCCATGCAGAGAAAACACTCCAACGGGGATCTTCAATATCGCTGGTCGAGATCGGGTCTACCTCTTACGGCCCTTTGTGTGTGGCTCTTGTCGGCCTCGTTAACGCGAGGGGAGTTAATTACGGCAGAAGCTTTCCGTCAAAATGTAAATGGTTTTCATAAAAAACTATCATTAGTCTCTCAAGGGTTGGGCCTCATAAATCGTGTCGTTCTGTATTTCACTGAGTCATTTGATAAGAGAGAAATGCATCCATTGGTGAAGAGGAAGTGTGACCTCTTCGAGAAAAGTGATCTACACCACTGACATGTTGGTTTTCCAAGTGAATCCTTCCGAAACACCACTCGCAAATGCCGGAGAATCTTGAAACTTTCATAGGTGAAGTATACTGTATACCTGTCAATCTTTCCTCCATGTGGTGAGTGCCACAAGCTCTCAAGACGAGTTTCTAGACCCTCACACGACTAAAGCCCTCTAAAGGCGCAGTATCACCCATTCTTCCCCCCCCGCATATATGCAGCGTAACTCTCTATTCTCGGCAGCCTCTGCACCCTAGTGGCCTTTGTAAATCCGTTTGTCAAAGATCGTCACACCGTATATATCGAGGAGAGCTTCAGCATGCAATCGGGGCTCAGCATAGTTGGCCGGCACGTGAGCTTTAAGGTCTTCGTACCCTGGAGGCTAACGAGCATCTCAACTTCTATTAGATAGATTTCGTGGATTTCCTTGCGCTGTCTGCAGCTAATTTAGGAGGCCTGCAGGTAGTTCGAATACGGCTTAGATGATGTCGATTTGGGTGAGAGACTGGGCAGGGGAGCCATGCTTGGCTCCATGCACGAGCTAGCGCTGTGCCTTGTAAAATATAATAAGGCTCTCTTACATCGGGCTTGCTGGGGTAACAAAAGGACGATCGTGAGGAAAATGAGAGCAATAATAAGGATCCGCCAAGACGTTGAGTCTCCACACCTACGGCTCGATCGATCGCGACGATTACTATATGATCAAGGTATATAAGTGACAGTAACGCAAGCTTAGAATACAGGGTTACTTCGCGAAGTATTATAAACCTTCGTTCACTTCCTTATGCAGGCGTAGGGTCCCTTGTAGGGAGGCTTTTTATGAACGATTTTATGCGGATCGACGAGCCGGGGGTGTACGACGGCGTCAAGCCACCTGGCGTTGATCAAGGCTTAATCGACGGCTTCAACTTCTTGATCGAGCGGCGTAAGCAACTTTACAAGGATTCGGAAATCCGTATATTGCAGCTTGGATGTAGACGAAACTTCGGACCTTACTGCACGAGCATGAAGCCAAACAACTTCGTACTCTAATCAAGTCTTCTTAACTAATAGCGGCCTCCATTCCTATGATGATATCAAGAGAGGCCCGAGCACTGTGGGACATGTCGACAATAGGGTAGTCGAATATCAACGAAGCAAATACTCTCTGAGATTCACTCCCTTCCTTGATACTGCATTTAAGACATTGCCTTCTAAAGCCAGAAAACGTGAAGCCGGACCTCCTAATAGATCACCTAGCACTTCTAACCGCTAAGGTCAGAGCCTCTTGATGCACTGCGGTTAGCAATCCAGGGTTCTCATCAAGGCTGTTAACGGGTTTTGATTTTTCTTTACCGGGAAAGAACAGAAGCTTATAATGACTACTTTTATTCCTCGACTATCACTGGGATGCTACGAACGCTTGTCGAGATTTCCCATGCATCAAAAATACCTACTTCAGATTATCTAGCCTGGCCGATTTGAATATATGCCGACCTTCAATATCTTCAAGGTGATCTCGAAAAGGTAAAGTGAGGGTAGCCCTGTGGTTATGCGCGCCAAAATAGCGTCAATATTGAGTAATAGTCTCGTGCGAAAGGTCCCTACTATCTTCTATTAACGTGAGCGATAAGGTTATGACGGTCGCATAGTTATGACGGTTCCTAATAAATTTCGTCTGTACGCCATAGCTATGCCGACCGTCATAACCCTATTGCTCACGTTAAGTATCATGCACCTCTCGCAAAGGTGTATACTTAAGGGTCATTTTTTTAGTCCTTGGGTTGACCCCGAGGGTAACAAAGCCCTTGTTCGGCTTTCTTGAGCGCTTCAGGTCGTCCGTGGGAGAGCAAATACTACGGTATCAGGCATAAGTTTCGTTAGTATGCGTGAAGCTTGGCAAAAGAATTCCTTTTTCCTCATTGGTTACTTAAAAAGATTATCGCGCATCGTTGGTCGGGTGGCCTGTCTTATCCTTGTCGATAATCCGTGTCGGGTGGGGCGTACTAACGAAACTTATGCCTGATACCGTAGTAGACACTAAGAATTGAGTGAAATCCTTCATAGTGCATAAAGTAGCATAATTCGAAACATGTAATCACAAAAATGCTTACGTGGAGTACCCAGATATCTCGTCTTCCTCTTTGCTAAGACTCGAAAATATTAATTAGGCTAGATGAATTTCGACTTTCCCGCATTTCGGCCAGCATATAAGTACTACCATTCACGTATAGAATCGCAATATAGAAGTAGAACAGCCTCCTTGGAGTACAATGTCACCAACAGCACACCAATCGCAGCGCATCAACCCTGGTCCTTAGCGTCGATCATCGCCATCGCAGCATCCCTGTCCCCAGCATCAATTCTTTCCATCGAGCAGCACCAAGCATTCACATCCATGCCATCTTCACAACCCAATGTCACGCTCAATGGCCCTCGCAGCCTACAGACACCTGCTACGATCGACACGCATCGCGTTCCAAGGTATCTCCGTGCTCCAGCCTCACCGAACTCCGGCCAAGCTAACGCGTCCATTACAGGTGACGCTAGCACGCTGACGGCCGCACAGTACGAGATACGCAAGAACTTCGACCGGACCCGTAGTCTCTTGCTCGATAGTGAGGAGACATCCAAGCGTATCGCACAGGCGGAGGAGATTGCGAAGTTTTTGCGGGAGAATGTCGTACAGGGCGAGGCTGTTGATGCGGAGGCGAGCAGATATAGTATGTGGAGAGTTCATTGTTCATTGTATTGAATTAAGCACTAACTATAGTGTAGAGCTACGGATACACGAGCACACGGAACGGGGAGATAATGAGGACATCAAAAAGGGTGGCAAGGGAAATGGGAATACATTAGAAGGCAAATGCTGTTCACCATGATCTTTTTTGGTCCGCTCGAATTTGCTATCGTGATGTCTCTGCACATACCCTAAGAGAGAGTCCATGCCCAGATAACTGTACATGCTCCTAAACGCCAAAACTCATACAAGAAGAGTGCGCCCTCTATAACATCAATTCCCAGCCAAACTGGCATACTGCACCTCGTCCGTACCTGGAGGTGGTGCGAGAACAGCTAGGCTGTCGAGGTCCTCCTCTGGAGCGGCAGCTATAGCACCTCTTGAGGCGCCACCAGGACCTCGTGCGGATGCACCTGCAATGGCGCTAGCAGTTGCCCTTCCTTCTCTTGCATACGATATCCTCTGATCTCGCTCCATTGTGTCTAACGGCTTCGGCTTCCCCCATTGCACCCGTAGAGGGCATCCCTTTATTACTGCTTTGCCTTGACAAGCTTCCGCCGCCGTTTCTGCCCCCTGCCTTGTGGCGTAGTTAAGAAAAGCGCAGTGCGCCCGATGTGAACAGACGACAGATCGTAGCGTACCGTATTGGGCGAAATGTGTGCGGATTTCGTGTTCGGGGAGGTCGTCCTCAACGCCGGTGATGAAGAGCGATGTGATATTTGGATCTGGAGGTGGAAGGATATCTTGCGGTCCAGGAGGAAGCTGAGCGACACTAGGAAAGCCCTTTCCACCTCGTCCACCGCCACGACCTCCCCTAGCTCCTCCCCTTGCTCCAGGCGCGCCCCGCGTTCGTATGGGCCCCGGGATATGGCCACCTCCTCCACCGCTACCCGGAGCTGGAAGAGCCTTCTGGCCTCCCTCCACACCCTCGCCTGATTCTAATCTCCGCTGCTTCTTGTAGTACGGCTCACTGTTTGCTAGCCGTCTCAGCAGTTCTCGCGCCTTCTCGTCCGTCTTCTCATATGCCTCCACGTCTCCTCGACCCTCCTCAATCTCCTTCTCATGTTCTTGCGCATAGTACTCTCGGTTGATAGAGCTCTCCGGACCGGGCGCAACCATCTTCAATGCCGCATCTCTGACGACGATGGGCAGGCCAAAGGACAAGTCCAGCATGCAGCATTGACAGCAGTTCTTCAGACGGGCGCATGTGAGGCAGATGTTCGTCCGCTTTTGCCGCGCCGTGCGGTCCGCCTTCCATCGAAAGATGGTGAACGGTCGTGTGCAAATCTTGCATTCCTGTGTACATGTTAGAATGGCTCGAAGCGGATGGGAGAGCGGTAACTTACAGCTCCATGGTCCTCCTTCAGCATCTGCACGTAAGGATTATCCGGAAGACATCGCTCGCAGACGGAGGGGAAGTCGGTAGTCTCCCAGCCGGAGCGGTTTAGATCTTGCTTGATCTGCGGAGGCATACTCTTAGTGGTTGGCTGTGCGCTCTATCGTGTATCGGGCGCGTGTTTCACAAGGATGGCTCGCGGAAACCTGGGAGCCGGAGTCCGTCTGGGTATTCTAAGGCACGGGAAGAGGCTTGTGGTGGCTGTAAACGTACGATGAGGCCAAAAAGTCGCCGCCCGCGTCGCTGCTATGACCAAGCAAAAGTGACGAATGGCAGGCCAGGCTTGGACGCGAGTCCATGCCAAGCCTTCAGGGACAATTAAAATAATATCTTGAGTTTCAACACCTCCACGGAGTCCGCGATCACCTCAGACGGACATCTTAGGAACTACTAATATCAATTCTCTGCTGCTTCAGAATTGTCAATAACCCACAACAAACTCACATTTTCCAACTAACAATCCAACAATGGCACCAACCGCTCTCGAAAGGGAAGACCACGTCCGCGATTCCGCCTTCAACAAGGCAATGCACGGTAAATCTGCCAAGGAGCGTGCTGGGATGGTCGCCATGCTGAAGAAAGATAAACTCGCCCAGCAAGCTGCTGTCGAGGAGTACTTCAAGCATTGGGATGACAAGGCCGCTGGAGAGGAGACTGAGGAAATTCGGAAGGTGCGTATCCGGGACCGTATCACTTTGGACTTCCACAATAGCTAACAAAGGGTGTATGATAGGCACGGAGAGACGAGTACGCCACTCTAACAAGGCAGTAAGTGCTTTTCGAGGCGTTCCTCTTTGTTGAATTTGTCCTAACCCTCACCTCCTTAGTTACTACAACCTCGCCACGGATCTATACGAGTATGGCTGGGGTCAATCTTTCCACTTCTGCCGCTTTGCCTATGGTGAACCCTTCGCCCAAGCTATTGCCCGCCATGAGCACTACCTCGCCCACGTTATGGGTCTCCGCGACAACATGCGCGTCCTAGACGTCGGCTGCGGTGTTGGTGGACCAGCACGGGAAATGGTCAAGTTCTCTGGCTGTAACGTCATTGGCCTGAATAACAACGACTACCAAATTGAGCGCGCCACACACTATGCCGCGAAGGAGGGTCTGTCAAACAAGCTGAAGTTCACAAAGGGTGATTTCATGGTATGCTCCTATTTCGCAAGCCTCCCTTTTTATACAACCCGCCACCCTATTCGCTTCTCTCATATTACCCATACCAGTCAACTAACCTACCCTACTATAGCAAATGTCCTTCCCCGATAACTCATTCGACGCCGTGTATGCCATCGAAGCCACCGTGCACGCACCCTCGCTCGAGGGTATCTATAGCGAGATCTTCCGTGTCCTCAAGCCCGGTGGCGTCTTCGGCGTCTACGAATGGCTGATGACGGACAACTACGACAACGGCAACCCACACCACCGCGAGATTCGCCTTGGTATCGAGCAAGGTGACGGTATCTCCAACATGGAGAAGATCGAGGTCGCCCTCGAGGCCATGAAGAAGGCTGGCTTCCAGTTGGAAGTGAACGAGGACTTGGCTGACCGCGATGAGGACCCCAGCCCATGGTACTGGCCTCTCGCCGGTGATATGAAGTACCTTAGCAGCATCGGCGACTTCCCTACCATTCTTCGCATGACCAAGATCGGCCGTGCCACCGTCCACAAGTTCGTCGGTATGCTCGAGATGATTGGCATTGCGCCCAAGGGCACCCAGAAGACTGCTGACAGCTTGGCCGTCGCCGCCGACTGCCTCGTTGCCGGTGGTAAGGAGAAGCTGTTCACCCCGATGTACCTCATGGTGGGCAGGAAACCGGAGGCATGATGTTTCTTTAGCGATGTTTGAGTGGCTATTCTCTTTTCTCCAATTCGCAGCGAGGCATAGTGGGTGGCTGGGTGATCGGGGTCGCCTTCAAAAGCGGGCATTTCTCCTTTCACTTATGGGTGCTTTTGCTCTCTGGGTACGGGTTTCATATAGCGGGATGTAGGGTTTTAGACTTTGGTGTTCGCTTTCTGCCAACCCCCGCATCGTTTTTGCATTTTCCCCTTTTTCTTAGGATCTTGGGACTGAGGCGCAGGCCAGCTTTTCTGATAGCTGCTAGGAATTATGTAGAAGCACGTATGTGGGGACGAAGCGGTAATTGGAAAACCCATCAAACATAACTTCTACTGTCTCGTGTTTTTGATTGTCGATCAGGACCGAGTCGGCCCGCTCCAAATGTCTTTTGTGCGGCTCTTCTTGAAGCCTTTGAAATAACAATGGTCAGTTACGTTGGCACCAATACCGTGAAGCTAATACCAGAACTTTCACCCCTCTCCCGCTATACTCTCGCAATGCCCAGACCATTAGATAATATAAGCTCGGCACCCTGGTTTTCGTCACTCCGCTAAAAACGCGTCAATCCAACCAATAGCTCTATATCTCAACAACAACGCAAGAATTATGGATCCTCGTAAGCTTGCTATCCAATCAGCCATCCAGGGTTTTAATTCTGGGGTCTACTCATCCAAAGCGGCTGCCGCCAAGGCATATGATATACCTCGATCCACCCTCGTGTCGCGAATGAACGGTTCTTCAAATGCACGCATTGGCCACGAACAACAGCAGCGATTGACTCCTTTACAAGTGGAATTTCTTACTGAGTAGACCCTTGAAGAGGATGCTTGTGGATTGTGGATATCCCCCTACGCGCGCGCGAGAAATAACCTCTCGAATTTTTAATCGGATACAGACCCGCTATGATCTACTATTCGAGAATATCTAGAATATATGTCGACCTGAATCGGAGTTCCTTACCACCACCGTACTACTGTTTGTCGACCTAGATCGTATTTACGTACAATGTCTCAGTTGTCTCTTAACTTATGACTAAGTACCGTCTTTCTTGATTTCGTATGTCTCATCGAATATCTCATTACTTGTTTCCATTAAATATTACCGACCGAACGACGACGTTGTCATCATTCTATTCGCCACCTATCCGGTGTATATAGTGAGGCTCTAGAGCCTCTTGCAATAAAACAGAGTTCTCATTCCTGATCGTCCGTTCAACAATATAGATGGGGAAGGTCTTGCTTTAGGAGTCTGTACGAACACCTAAGTCCTTGCTGACTCTATAAAGTCCCGTACTTATGTTAAAACGCCGCAGGATCACGGGTGGGTATCGATTATTAAGTATATTTCCGCAGTGGGGGGAAATACGCTGTATAGTAATATTTAAGGGACAAGATCTATAAACCACCTGGTTTTAGCAAACAACGTACCTAATTAGCTATATACAACCTCAGAGAACGGGTAGACATTAAATCGGATTGGGGTCACTTGGTTACAGCACCTGTTCCTTCCAGATACGAAGCCGGCCGATGGGGCTATCAACTTCTTGTTTTTGATGGCCACGGCAGCAATGTCGGTATAGATCCCCTGGCTCTGTACAGTAGAGGTATTACTTTATAGATAAAGTATATAATTCCTTCTTTTCTAGTTGCTAGATCCTTTAGCATTATAATATAGTCTATTGCCTCTTAGATAATAACTTAATACTTACTATTAGAGCTAATAAGTGCTCTATGGCCTTAGAGTGTGCCCTAGCTATTCTAAGTATATATATATAGCTTATATATAAAGTTATATATAGTTTTACCTTAGAGAGACCCATATAAAATAGAAGCCGCTATTATATACTACCTTAACCCTCCTTATCCTTCTTATCTTTAAAACTCTCTCTACTAATTATATTATCTTAAGAACTATTGTCTTTATATTTAATGTTAGGTACGCTTTAGAATACCTACGTATACTTAGCATATGCGTAGTATATAGTTGTGCATACTAACTAGTAGGCCGTTTAACTATCCTGCTATACTCTTGTTTGCTTTAGTATAGTTTTTACTTATTATTAGTATAGCGAGACGCGTGTAAATGCGCGTATATATATGTGTATGTCCGTATATCTGTGTGCCTGTGTGTGTATGCGTAGCATATGCCCTAGGTATTTTGGTTTGTGCGGTCGCTTAAGTTAAATGTGGCTACGTTCTGTATGGGTAAAAGTGTGGCCCGCCGACCTTTTTCCGGCGCTCCATCGGTGACCCCGTTTAGCTTTCGCCGACCCCCATCGGTGACCCCGGCGAGCTGCACCCCGTCACACCGCGGCTGTGATTGACAGTCATCATATTTCCCCCATGCAAAGATATTCGAGATGTCCCTTGCGCGGCTGAACGTAACCCCGTAGTGAAATAGGCGATGCACGCATGCTGAGTTGGAAAATTGCATGCCTAAATATGTCGCATCTCCCGGAAGGAAATGTGAAGCCGTCCGCGCTGCACACACATGTATGACTACACTGAAGCATGTGAACTTGAGGTGGGATAGAATTTGGATTGAAGCATTAGGCTTGCTCTAAATTGATTTTCACGACTCCTCCAAAGCGAAGATAGAACAGAAGGCCAGACGTAAGCCTACAAGAGCTGCCGATTATGTACCCGCTATGCTATCATGGCCAGTAAAACACAGATGACCAAAACGGAAGCACTAGAAGTACAGCTCGATGCAGCCACCGAGTCTAACCTAACCAACCTTTTAGTACACCGCATGTCCCCGCAACTAAACACGCAACAGTTTGGCCGCATAGTTCACTATCAGTTCCTCAGTTGGGAACGACATCTCTTCCAGCTTCTGTGCATATGGTGTCGGGACCTCCGCACCGGTAACACGGACGGGAGGTGCCTCGAGGAAATCGAAAGCATACTCGCATGTCAATGCCATAAGCTCTGCTCCAACACCGAAAGACGGGTAACCTGATTCGACAGCCATCATATGACCAGTCTTCTTTACAGACTTGACAATGCTTTCGACGTCAAGGGGTTTAATTGACCGCAAGTTGATGACTTCTGCCTCAATGCCGTATTTCTTTTTCAGTTGCTCAGCAGCAACGAGAGACTGGCCCACACAGCGTGATAGGGTCACAATTGTGAGGTCTTTGCCAGGTCGTTCGATCTTAGCTTTGCCAAACTAAATATGTTGTTAGATTCATGCTTTCACTGATCTCTCCGCCGAGTAAAACATACTGGAATGACAAAGTCATCTTTCTGAGCTTCTTCACTCATCTGAAAGGGAAGACCGTAAAGCAACCTTTAGATATCGTAAATTAGCGCGCTCCATAGCAGACTTGTTAGGGACCAGGGCATCCTACTCGTTCTCCAACACGACCACTGGGTTAGGATCCCGAATCGCAGCCTTGAGCAGACCCTTTGCATCCTCTGCGCTGTACGGGGCCACAACCTTTAAGCCAGGTATGCTTCCATACCACGCCGTATAATCTTGTGAGTGTTGTGCAGCGACACCTGAAGCGAAACCGTTAGGTCCTCGGAATGTGATGTTGCAAGGTTGGATGCCACCAGACATGTAGTGGGTCTTGGCAGCAGAGTTGATGACTTGGTCAATGGCTTGCATGGCGAAGTTGAAAGTCATGAACTCGCACTAAATTGTAGGCGGTTAGTCGACATATCCTATGATACCGGGTGAGTAAGGGCAGCTTACAACTGGGTGCAAGCCAGCGAGCGCAGCACCAACAGTGAGACCACAAAAGCCAGATTCGGTAATCGGGCTATCAATCACTCTCCTATCGCCGAAGCGGTCAAGTAGACCCTTGGTAACTTTGTATCTAGGAAACCGATCATGTTTGATTAGCTTGGGCTACACAATCCAATGCACTTAAGAACTTCAGAATCGTGCTTCAGAAGGGATAATTGCTAGCTTATATGCCATCAATTGACGTGGAGCTGCTTTTTAAGAGTGTTTTAGGTCCCCAACCGGTGTACTTACGCTCCGTTGTACTGCGCGACTTCCTCTCCTAACACGAAAACTTTGTCATTCTGCTCCATCTCCTCAGCCATGGCCTCATTCAGTGCGTCTCTCACCGTCATCTCCTTGGTGCCGCTAGGTGTCGCATAGCCCCTACTCCTGACAATTGGCGGTAATGAAGCTGCCGGGCGGAATGAGGGTCGCAGAGCTGGGATCGGTCGTGGTGCTGACCACAGCCGGGTAGCAGGTCGCAGGAGCCTAGACGCGGACATGACTGCGAGATGATGAGGATGGAGGAGAGGAGGTTAGGAAAAAGGGAGGACGATGTCCGGTGAGATTGAAGTGTTGCTGATTAGAAGGTGGTGGGAATTCTTCTCACAGCTGGTTCCCCGATTCCCGAAATGTTGAGTTAAGATTTGGGGTCCAAGCTTCCCGACCCGACACACGGAGTTTCTCTCGCCGCCCAGTCTTGTTGGACCCAAATAGCCCTGAATACCACCGCTGCAGAAAACATTCGATTCTGAGCCAAATCCAACCTCATTGCATCCGCGAGGCCGTGTCTTGTTTACTCGTCTAAGAATTTTGTCTGAATATGTGAATCAAGGTTGCTCGATTTATCTGAGAGAATAGCTACATGAAGCTTTATTCTTTACTTTTAGTTGTTCATTTACCAAATCAATAACATGCTTCTTTGCCAATTCCCGACGGCCGCCAGCATTCAAATGAGGTTCTAAGAAATACTAATCATCTAGAGTTACTCAGGTCTTGTGCAACATACCTTGATCATCGTCATATGTCTCTCCTTACATCCTTTACCTATTTTTATGGTCCTCTATGCTAATGCGACAGGCTTGTCTCGAGGAGCTGCCGCCACCCAGTTTTCCGACCATCCGAACATCTTCCAGCTATTTTCCAAGGAACATGACCTTTCCGGATCAAGCCAAAGGAAGGGTTTGAACTAACTTATCCGGGCGACTGAAGCCTCTCTAAAGCCTTTGTGGAAACCTCACGGTAGCAACGATGCGAATCATATCCTGGCAGTAATCAGGGATGAAGCAGCCTTTCCCCATATGTTTTTCGGTCATTATCATCAAGTTAGATGAAAGTTGACGCAAGCCAGTGTTCAATGACTGCTAGCGAATTGGATTTTTAAGTCAAGTACGACCCTTTGAAATATATGGACTGTACCGCTCTACCTTAATTATTCTTCATATTCGACTTGGTTTTTCTTTCCAAATTGTCAACTGTCACAACCCATTCTCACTAATAGGTTTTTTGCATCAAGGGTCACTACTTATTCTCAGGTTTTACGATTTCCTATGTACCGTACCTTACTATCTTTGTATCCACTCGCTTGGCGCTCTATGACACACCATGTACGTTGTCCAGTGAAGCCAACGGAGTCAACAAAGTCAACAGATTGAGTAATAGAGTATACCTCATAGATGGTCAAGTCGCAGAGAAAACCCGTCCGGAGTGCATATCTTCGATATGACAATTTGGCCTCTTTCGAGCCTTCAAGTAAATATCTATCAAAACCCATAAACGATATCTATGGTTACCCCTCCCTAAGAGAATGCCTGTGAGGCACCAGTTTTCAGAGAAACATGACATTCTCCATCCCTTTTAAGTACAGGGACGGAACCCTAAACGTTGGGCAACGCAGTACGTCCATGGAAAGTGCATAATCTCCTTGGGATTGCCCGGGCATTTAAGAAACTTCGGTGCACAAGTCATGGGATGCTGGTCAGCATCACCACCACTACTTAATCCTGGCGTACACCAGGCCCTTACCTGGATTAATATTACTAAGCTTCGCCTATATAAACATCACTATTACCGTTTCTTAGTAGTCTCCACTGCCTGCTCGAAGGATTGCGTTAATACACGTATCGTTTGACTCTGTGTTATCGGCCATAAAATACCCAATATTTCCATTAATATTGTACCCCGTGAATAAGGCGATTAGTACAGCTACTTAGTTCTTACTAGTATGCTTACTAAGTACCTCTTAAAGGCCTAAAACAGTTACCTCAGCGAGCTCAGACGTGATTTTTTAGCTAGCGTCGGAATAACCTACGCCGTCTTCCGAATTGCAAAATCACGTCTGAGAGGCTTTGGCGAGATTTGTTAAAATTATAACCCAAATCCGCCAAGCGGAGATTGCGGATATCTAATTCACTTATTCATATAACGCATTATTATTACCAAAAGTTAATACAATATTTTTAAGACTTAGGGCTTTTAAATGGTATGAATTTTATAGTACGGCTATTACCTAGTCCTAATATTAATTTCGTTAAAGTTAAAAAACGCGTTATTAAAATTATAACCCTATATTATATCTTATTAAATAGTCTGCTAATATAGATAAAACTATATAGATATCTAGATATCTACTACTTAAGGCTATTAAAACACCTAGGAGGTGCTATAATTAGGTCCTTTCTTAAAAATATCCTCCCTTAGCCTAGAGTGCCTCTACTACTATTAGGCGTTATATCCGTATAGAAAACCCACTATAGCTTAGAAGAAAAGCACTAGTTATTAGGGTTGGAAGACCGTAGTTAAATAAGAACGCTAGTAGGTTTTATAGAGCTTATAGGAGCTAGATAATTATATACGGGAAGATCTTATATTATTAGTAGAGAGGTAGTTATAGGACGTATAAGATAAGCTTCTGGCCTTATAGGAGGTAAGTAAAGAGGAATAGTTAAGCGCAATAAATAGAGCTATTAAGCTTCTATATCTATATAGCGGACAACCTAGTTAAATTAAGGTGTTAAGACGGGTAATATATAGAAAGAGGGACTTGTTCCTAGTAGCAAAGATATTATAAGGTAAGAGTATAATAATGCAGGCAATTCTATTACTAATTTAAGCTTCCATTATTATTATTATATTGCCTTTAAATGCAATTAGAAAGGAGTAGCTGTTAAAAATATAGGCTATTCTAAGAGCGAATCCCGTATTTATATATATAGAGGTAATAAAAGTATATGCGGATATCCTAAAACATATTAAGGCGGGTCGGTTTATATATATTCTAGTATCGCCAGAGTTGCTATTAAGTAAACGGTTCCACTACATCCTTACTTAGCCCGCTTTTTGCTCGTATATTTCCTTAGTTATAATTAATAAGTATTATTTAGTTGCTAACTAGGGTAAGAGCTTCCAGCCCTATTACGCACAGCTCTTTAAGGTCTAATCACTGCTTAGTCTAATAGTACCATAGTTTGTATATACTATAATACTTAATAAGGAGATATATATAAAGGTAATAAAGCTAGTAGGGTTTTATTAGAGTATAACGGATCTTAAATAAACGGATATTAATCGGCCTAACCTATCTATTATTAGGGGCTATATTAAAAGGAGGGATAAGAATAATTATAAGGCACTATTCTTTATTATTAAAGAGGCATTTAAGGAGGTGGTAGTAGAGGAGGATTATATATCCGTAACCTTTAGCTAGATATCCGTAGGGTCTAGTAAGATATCTATATTATCTAGCCAAACGCCCACAGTACTTAGTAGGATATTTACTACCTTTATTTATTAATCAGTCGGGCGAATCTAAAATCCGGTAGGAGGTACTATATAGCTAAAGGGATAAAAAGTTCTAAGTCCCAAATTAATTCCTAAGACGATTATCTTTCTTTATACTAAAAATTATATCTATAGGTATATAAACACTATCTATTTATAGCCTATAACTAAGGGCTATACTATAAAGTAGGCTAAAATAGTAGTGCGGAGTTATTATATAATATTATCCGAATGTAGTAAGAGTAGGGAGTATTAAAATTTTTATATAGAAGGCTTACCTACCTACATTCTTATTACGTTGGACGCCCTAGCCTATAGTGTAGATATTTTAGATATTATCCGTTCTATTATATACGGTTATTATCCTAATAAAAGCCTAAATATAATACTATAGTGATTTGGACAGGCCGCTTAATATAACGGTGTTACCGGATATATAATTATCCTTATTAAAGACTGGTATAAGGGTGCTCTTATGGATATTATACCGCTAAGGCAAAAGTCTTAAAAACCTATAGCCCCTCTATCTACCCGACTCAGTTATAACTTTATTACTACTAGGATGGCAATATAGGAGGATAGGGTAGCGGATTTCGCTAGCGATCTGGCTTTATTCGTTATAATTAATAGTAATATTATCTCGCAGGTATCTGCTTAGGAGGAAAAGGATTAAATACTTAATAAAAATATAATATTATTAGCTCTGCTAATTAAGTATATAGAAAAACAGAAGAGGGTAAAGACTAATATAAAGAAATGGGCGGTACTTTTAGATATATTATATAAGCTTACGAATAAAGCTACTAGATATCTACGTAATATTTTACTTAAGCTGTATAAGGAGATAAGTCCGTTATTTATATTACGGCACTGGCAGAACTTCGCACCGGCAAGTTGCCACAGATTGCCACAGGTTGCCGCATATTGCGATTACGTGACGCGAAGATCTTATAAAACACCGAACGGCGCTACTCTTCTTCTCCTTTCCTTTCCCTAGCTTTAGATTCTCGTTTATAGATAATCCAATTGTATAGGCTTGCGCGACCCTTTACTGTGCTTATGTCTTAATTAACTAAGTCGCTAACATTATCTAAAGCTCACTCTACTCTTTCTTCCTAAGAAGGAACTTAAATATATCTATAAGAATATAGAATAGGACCCTAAGGACAAGACCTAAAAGAAAAGAACAAAACCCTAAGGAAAGGACCTATAAGACACGCATAGACTAGAACCCCTAAAGAAATTACCTAAAATTACCTAATACCCCTACCACTATACCACAAACTATAGCAGTAGGTAAAGTAGCTGTAGGACCCTTAAATACTTTAGATAAAGAAATAATTAACGTTTTAACCCCCTAGGCGGAGCTTGCGGCTGCTAATACTAAAATTAAATAACTGCAAGAGCTGCTTAAAGCTAGAGATACCCCTATATCTAATAATAAGTCATTATTAGACAACTAAAGACTTGCTATAGTCCTTTAGGCCCTATCCTAGCGCCTTAGTAGATCTACTAAGGCCTATATAGCACTAAAGCGGTTAGCAAAGGTTGTGGACCCCCCGCTACTTATAGACGGAACTAACCCTATATTTAATAATTGGAAGCTTTAATTACGGGATAAGCTTAAAATTAATATAGACTACTTCCCTAACGCCCAAGCTAGAATAGCCTACGTTTTCGGCCGTACTGGCGGAGACGCTTAGACGCATTTACGCCCATAATATACTAAAGACTTAGCAGACCCCTTTATCTCTAAAGAAGAAATAATTAAATACTTATCTTCTATTTATAAAGACCCTTTTAAAGTATAAAACACCCGCCTTAACTATAAAAGCCTAAATATAAAAACAATGGAGACCTTTTTAGCTTTCTAAACCTGCTTTCTATACCTAGCTAGATAGGCCTAGATCCCCTAGGAAGACCTACTACTAGACCTCTTTAATAAGCTTACCCTAGACCTATAGCGGGCCGTATTACTAGCTTATACTACGGTATAGACGTTAAAGAAACTTATAGACTATTGCCTAGCTATTAACTAAGGCCTCTATTAAATTAAGGTATACGCTAACTAGCTAAAAACTAGAAACCTTATAAACTAGGCCGCAAGTACTTTTTTTATATATTTTTTTAGGTCCATTGTATTATACTACGTACAATACTGCGCATGCAGCCTCTAGGCTATGGCGCTATAGCTCTATATATATGAATCCTTCTTAGGCAGCTTAATATGTACTAGTAACTATGTCCTAGTAGTTTATAGCTA
>Ga0307515_10006571_pt1 | contig 23214 bp, 15 predicted proteins | sample 17_EM_MG_FD_194513 | JGI IMG/M metagenome (GOLD analysis project Ga0307515, IMG submission 194513) | Populus trichocarpa ectomycorrhiza microbial communities from riparian zone in the Pacific Northwest, United States - 17_EM | ecosystem: Host-associated > Plants > Roots > Unclassified | place... | reverse complement strand
CGCTGCCCTACACTCCCCGGGAGCGACTCTTCCATGTACGTACACTGTACATACACTATTTGCGCTCCGCTGACACTTGTCGCCCGACCTACAGCCCACGCCCCAGCTCTGTAGACCTTCCCCGCCTCGCCGCCTTCCTCACTGCCCTACACTTCCCGGGAGCGACTCTTCCATGTACGTACACCATACACACACCATCTGTGCTCCGCTGACGCTTGTCACCCGACCTACAGCCCACGCCCCAGCTCTGTAGACCTTCCGCCCCTCACCGCCTTCCTCGCTGCCCTATACTTCCCGGGAGCGACTCTTCCACGTACGTACATTGTACACACACTATATGCGCTCCGCTGACGCTTGTCGCCCGATCTACAGCCCACACACCAGCTCTGTAGACCTTCCCCCCCCTCACCACCTTCCTCGCTGCCCTACACTTCCCGGGAGCGACTCTCCATGTACGTACACTGTATACACACTATATGCACTTCGCTAACGCTTGTCACCGAACCTACAGCCTGCGCGCCGCATTTATCAGCGCTGTAGGACCTTCCCCCCTTTGCCGCCTTCCTCGCCGCCCCTACACTCCCCAGGGGCGACTCTTCCATGTATGTACACTCTACACATGCTATATACGCTCCGCTGACGCTTGTCGCCTGACCTACAGCCCACGCCCCAGCTCTGTAGACCTCCCCCCCCTCGCCGCCTTCCTCGCTGCCCTACACTTCCTGGGAGCGACTTTTCCATGTACGTACACTCTACACACACTATATATGCTCCGCTGACACTTGTCGCCCGACCTACAGCCCACGCCCCAGCTCTGTAGAACTTTCCCCCTCACCGCCTTCCTTGCTGCCCTACACTCCCCAGGAGCGACACTTCCATGTGCGTACACTGTACACATACTATTTGCGCTCCGCTGACGCTTGTCGCCCGACCTACAGCCCACGCCCCAGCTCTGTAGACCTTCCGCCCCTCGCCGCCTTCCTCGCTGCCCTACACTCCCCGGGAGCGACTCTTCCATGTACGTACACCGTACACATACTATTTGCGCTCCGCTGACGCTTGTCGCCTGACCTAAAGCCCACGCCCCAGCTCTGTAGACCCTCCCCCCCTCACCGCCTTCCTCGCTGCCCCGACACTTCCCAGGAGTGACACTTCCATGTACGTGCATTGTACACACACTGCATGTGCTTCGCTGACACTTGTCCTGCAACCTACAGCCTGCACGCCGCATTTGTCAGCTCTGTAAGACGTTCTCCCTTCCTCATTTGTAGTTTTGTAGGTTTGTAGCTTCGTAGTTCTCACAAATGTATTTATTGCTACATACTGCTATATAGAATGACTGTATCTTAGAGAGAAAAAATGCACGGACCCGATCCGTCATGCGTCATTCCATTCATTCGCTGTCACCCGAGGTGTGCTGGCCAAGGCATGCCTCAATCATGCCATTCATTCGGCCAGACACCCGGTCGTTGATCAGGCACCACGAAAGACCACCGAAAGAACAAAGCAATCCCGAACAGGAAAATTTCTAGCAGCAGTAATATGCATGCTAGAGGGCTCGGATAAATCGGTTTAGAGTACCTTGATAGTGTAGAATTGAAATAAAAAATAAGCTTACAACTGGTATCATAGTAATTTTCGAGGTATTGGGAACATCGATGCAGCAACATTTCCAGTTCTGCGGCTTGATATATTTGCACCGCGAACAGGAAAGGTAATATTACATGCAGGGGTAACCTACTACAACACGTAGCAGTAGCTCATGGGCTGTCATTCTCCTTTGATTTAAGGAGAACATCATATTAATGTGTAGCACATGCTGAGCACCACTATACAGCCCGTGAGCTACTGCTACGTGTTGTAGTAGGTTACCCCTGCATGTAATATTACCTTTCCCGTTCGCGGTGCAAATATATCAAGCCGCAGAACTGGAAATGTTGCTGCATCGATGTTCCCAATACCTCGAAAATTACTATGATACCAGTTGTAAGCTTATTTTTTATTTCAATTCTACACTATCAAGGTACTCTAAACCGATTTATCCGAGCCCTCTAGCATGCATATTACTGCCGCTAGAATTTTTCCTGTTCGGGATTGCTTTGTTCTTTCGGTGGTGGTCTTTCGTGGTGCCTGATCGACGACTGGGTGTCTGGCCGAATGAATGGCATCATCTCGGCCAGCACACCTCGGGTGACGGCAAATGAATTGGAATGACGCATGACGGATCGGGTCCCAGCAGACATGCGTTTTTTCTCTCTAAGATACAGTCATTCTATTAGCAGTATGTAGCAAGAAATACATTTGTGAGAACTACAAAACTACAAACTACAAAACTACGAGTGAGGAGGGGAGAACATCTTACAGAGCTGACAAATGCGGCGTGCAGGCTGTAGGTTGCGGGACAAGTGTCAGCGAAGCACATGCAGTGTGAGTACAATGTACGTACATGGAAGTGTCGCTCCCGGGAAGTGTCGGGGCAGCGAGGAAGGCGGTGGGGCAGGGGAAGGTCTACAGAGCTGATGAACATGGCGCACGGGCTGTAGGTCGGGCGACAAGCATCAGCGAGGCATATACAGTCTGTGTACAGTGCACGTACATTGGAGGGTCGCTCCCGTGAAGTGTCGGGGCAGCGAGAAAGGCGGTGAGGGGGAAGGTCCTACAGAGCTGAAAAACGTGGCGCACGGGCTGTAGGTTTGAGGACAGGCGTCAGCGAAGCGTATACGTTGTGTGTACAATGTACGTACACGGAAGAGTCGCTCCTGGGGAGTGTAGGGCAGCGAGGAAGGCGGGGAGGGAAAAAGTTCTACAGAGCTGGGGCGTGGGCTGTAGGTCGGGCGACAAGTGTCAGCGGAGCATATATAGTGTGTGTAGAGTGTACGTACATGGAAGAGTCGCTCCCAGGAAGTGTAGGGCGGCGAGGAAGGCGGCGAAGGGGGGAAGGTCCTACAGCGCTGATAAATGCAGCGCGCAGGCTGTAGGTTCGGTGACAAGCGTTAGCGAAGTGCATATAGTGTGTATACAGTGTACGTACATGGAGAGTCGCTCCCGGGAAGTGTAGGGCAGCGAGGAAGGTGGTGAGGGGGGGGAAGGTCTACAGAGCTGGTGTGTGGGCTGTAGATCGGCGACAAGCGTCAGCGGAGCGCATATAGTGTGTGCACAATGTACGTACGTGGAAGAGTCGCTCCCGGGAAGTATAGGGCAGCGAGGAAGGCGGTGAGGGGCGGAAGGTCTACAGAGCTGGGGCGTGGGCTGTAGGTCGGGTGACAAGCGTCAGCGGAGCGCAAATAGTATGTGTACAGTGTACGCACATCGAAGTGTCGCTCCCAGGAAGTGTAGGGCAGCGAGGAAGGCGGTAAAGGGGGGAAGGTCTATAGAGCTGGGGCGTGGGCTGTAGGTCGGGTGACAAGCGTCAGCGGAGCACAGATGGTGTGTGTACAGTGTACGTACATGGAAGAGTCGCTCCCGGGAAGTGTAGGGCAGCGAGGAAGGCGGCAAGGCGGGGAAGGTCTACAGAGCTGGGGCGTGGGCTGTAGGTCGGGCGACAAGTGTCAGCGGAGCGCAAATAGTGTATGTACAGTGTACGTACATGGAAGAGTCGCTCCCGGGGAGTGTAGGGCAGCGAGGAAGGCGGCGAGGGGCGGAAGGTCTACAGAGCTGGGGCGTGGGCTGTAGGTCAGGCAACAAGCGTCAGCGGTGCGCATATAGTGTGTGTAGAGTGTACGTACATGGAAGAGTCGCTCCCAGGAAGTGTAGGGCAGCGAGGAAGGCAGCGAGGGGGGGAAGGTCCTACAGAGCCGATAAATGCGGCGCGCGGGCTGTAGGTTCGGTGACAAGCATCAGCGAAGCGGATGCGATATGTGTGCAATGTACGTACATGGAAGAGTCGTCCCCGGGGTCGTTGCACTGTCCGGCAAAGCCCTAGCAAGGACTTCGAGTGGTAAACTGTTAGCTACCGAACGACGCCTTGAAACGCATCATACGCACCTCTCAGAATGCCGAAGGCATTGAGATTGCGCCCACGGAGGTGTAGGCGCGGCGAGGAACGCGACGAGGGGGGGAAGGTCCTACAGAACTGATAAACACGGGGCTCCGGCTGTAGGTCGGCGGACGACCTATCGTACTCACCTTTCAGGATGTTGAGATTGCGCTCATGGAAAGTGGGGCGGCGGGGCAGCGGAGCAGCGGAGCACGCGACAACGGTGGGGTCCAAGATGCAACAAGCAACGTGAGAGCCGCATGGTTGAGCTAGAAGGATCAGCCAAAAAAAATAAACATTTTCTATATATCAACATATCTACGTGTTACTACAGATTCCAAGAAAGTGCGGCCCCTATCAGTCATAGACATAAAAAAGTGTGGCGGATATGTGCGCTGACCACATTATTGTACGTGCATAATTAACCTGATCTTTATGTATTTTACTCTGAATTTTAGGCGCAATAGATGAGGGCGGCGGGCAACAGCGGTGTTGGGAATATCTGATATATTCCCGGGAGGGGCAGACACAATGCCGGGTGGGTGACGCCGGGTGGCCCTGGAAGCGCGTGAGCCGTGTGACATACACAATGTGTCACTGTAATCTCCGAAAAGAAATGTGGAAGCACGTGAGACGCGCACGCAGCTTGTGAGTGACATATACAGATAAAAGGCTCACGGTAGTGTCACGGTGATTTCCGGAAAGGGAAATGTGGAAGCGCGTGAGGCGCGTGCGGGCAGTTTGTGAGCAGTGACATACATACAATCGGTGTTACTGTGATTTTGAAAAGGGAAATGAGATAGACGGGTATGGAATGCGCAAGGCGCGTGAGGCGCGCGCGGTTCAATGTGACGGGCAGCAATGTGACGGGCAAGTAAACAAGTAAACCTGGCAAAAAAATGACTGGAATAAACAGGAATAAATGTATTATATTACTACACAATATCAGAGAGCTTGGACCCGACCACAACTTCCACGCAGTTCCAAGCGGTAAGTTTCTTTCTGAAACGCGAATGGTGGTCGCGGTTGCTCGGCTGGGGGGTTACAGCTGACCTCGGGCGCTGGCCCCCTGCCATTTTCTGCTCGTCGTCGCCGTTGTCGGTCGTCGCTGTCCACGACGCGCTCGAGCCGGTGCTGCCCCGCGCGGCGCTCGGTGAATGAGCTTTCTCTCAGGCCCTCGCTCGCCCTCCTTGGATTTAGGCGTCTGCGGAGTTTGTCCGTTTTTTTTCTGGCCTTTCGCCAGTCGCCTCGCGGAGGTGGTGCGTTGCACCACCCGCGGCTGTGCGTGGCCGGCCGTTCATTCCTCGACCCCTTGGGTATACCCTGGGGGTCCTTGCCTCGTAAGTATCCCCCTCTTCTTCCACGCTACGCGGCCGGCCTGTGGCTCGCTGCTGACCGCCCTCGGGCATTCCCTTGCGGGTCTAGGCATGGACAGTCGGTTGGGCTTCGCGAGTCCCTGCAGCTTAGAGTGCATGCGACCCACTGTCCCGCCCCCTAGACCGGAGATTTTACAGCACCGTTTGCGTAGCCAGCCGTCCCCAAAAGTTGGGGCCTCGGTCTAGCCAAACCGGCCGTCTGCAGGGGTCTCCTCTCCCTGCCGGACGTGCCGTTAGGGCATATGACATCCCCTCCAGGAGCAGAGCTGGGGCGTCTGGAAACAGCGCGCCCCCACCCCTCTGCTCAAGAGTAGGGACGGCAACGCAGTAATCCGTCATCTTGGACGGCGGACAACGATTCCGGACGACGTCCTTTCCTTTCCCCCATCAGTGGTATGGTGCGTCTATAGGATGCCTTGGACATAACGTGCCCCACCATGGTGGTCCACGAAGCTTGCCCGCTGCTCGCTGGGGTAGACACCGCCCCTCAATTGGTCAGTGCCCCCTCACTTGAAACAGGGAGAGTTGTTGGGACTGGGAAGGCGGCGTATCACTGGCGCGGGTGTGCGCTAAGGGCGCTGGTGGACTGGTCCTGATTCTACCTAGGGAGTCTTTCCCCCACAGAGATGCCACACTCTGTATACTAAACGGCCATGGACTCTTGTCATAACCCTCCCGGCATGCGGGCTTCTGGATGCTGCGGCCTGCAGAGAGGCGCGGCGTGCGCGGAAGCGTCCTAACAGTAAACGCTGCGGGAAGAGTGGGTCCCAGTCGCTGGGTCTCCATGGAGGGAGCCTCCGAGCTTTTTGGCACAAGGAGGTGGGTCCCACCCGGCTTGGGAGTCTTTCCCTACAGAGTGATGGCGCGATACACTCAATCTAAACCGCGCTTGGTGCTGCATCTACCAGTAACAAATGAGAAATGGCTAGGTGGCCCTCCACTTGAAAAACGGGATGTAGGGGCCCATTTTGGGCCCTTAGCTCATCGCGATCTCCCTCCGGGGTGGATTCAGGAGCTCTGGGCGTTGAGAACTGCGCTCGCGTCCGCGTGATGGTCAAACACGAGAATAAAAGCTGGTGGCCATGCTCCACTTGAATCCTAGCCAGCGGTTTAACAGATGGCTTTAGTGGATCGGTTCTTCGGGACCCCCACGGATGGAGATGCCGAGCCCGCCCTTTCCAGCTCTACGGAGTTGTCAGGGAATGATTAACAGCTGCCTCCCCGAATGGCCGGGGCTGTTAGCCGCCTGGGCCCATACCCAGTGAGATGGCGTGGAAGCTCCCAACTCCGAGATCGGTCCTATGGATCTGCCGGTAACAAAAGCGCCCGCAGGAGGAGCCTGCGTCACCAATCCTCCCCGCACTGTGGTGGTATCCACACTAAAGCTACCGTTGGTTTCTAAGTGTTCTGGCAGACGACGAGTCAGAGCGTGGACGTTCTTCTCTCCTGCTCTCTTGAGTGGTTGGAATTTTTTGCTGATCCCGAGGGTGTTCCTCTTTTTTCTTTTCAGACCTTTTCTTCCAGATTACTACAAGTGCTTTATACGCAACACACAATATGACGACCCCAGCCCTTCGAGCGCGCATTGTTGACGCGGCAGAAGCGGTTCTTATCATCAATGAGTGCCTCTTCGGACCCGCCTCGCCCCCCAAGCGAGTCCACGCACCCCTCAAGCGGGCCCGGAAGCGCCGCTCTACCACCCGAGCCTCCCCTCAGCATGTCACCCCTTGCCCCCTCGAGAACGTGGAGCTCCTGCCGACGCCGGACCTAGCCCCTGCCTCACAGCCGGTTGACGAGGTGCCCGCTGATCCTGAGTGGCAGCCTTCCTTCCACCCCTGGGGCTTCCTCCCGGGTCTATGCTACCTGGCTGCCGTGCGAGAGTGTAACGTTCACGAAGCGGTCCATGTCCTGGGTTACTACCCCACGGTTTTCGCTCTCAGAAACTCCCGGCTGATCGAGCAGCGACACGTTTTCCTCGTCCTCCAACGTCCTGGCCTTTATCATGTGGTTACCTCCTGGGTCCAAGGGGCCACAGTGCCTCTCTCGGCCCCGGGCCACTACGTTGTAGGAGCCCAGATGCCCAAAGCGGGCCCGTCCGCGCCGCGAGCAGGCCCGTCTGGCGCTAAGGCCTCCTGGGGAGCTAACGCATCTTGGGGTAGGCCTTTGTCCCCCGATCTCCTCCGCCCCCGCCCAGCTTTCCGTGCCCCTCAAGCTCCGACGGGCGGCCAGCATGGACCCCCACCTCCGAGGGCGCCCCTGCCGCTGCAGGAGGCTCTAATGAAAGATCACGCTAGGTTTGACGCCGGCCCCCCAGGCTTCCAGAACAAGAGGAACAGAGGGAAGGGCAAGGGCAAGAACAAGTACGTGCCTTTCGCGCCCTACTCTACAGACCCGCAGGTCCGACGGCCTTCGTCCCCTGTCGCTAAGTGGAGAGCGGCCATCTCAGACCCGCTGGATGACGCCATGAATGGCTTCTGTGCGATTTTGGACGAGTACCCGGCGGCCTTAACTAAGCCGGCCTGGTCCGATCTTATGCTCTTCTTGAGCAAGGCCAAGAAGCAGGAAGGTTTCGACAGGAAGGCTTTCTTCCCCGATTTGAAGGTGGAGTTCGACTCCCTTCTGGAGAAGGTACAGGCTGCTGCTACCGCTCAGCAGGACGAAGAGCAGCAGCGGGAGAGCGCGCTGGCCGAGGCCTCTAACGCGCTTACAGGGATGCTTGAGGAGCTCAAAGCAATGGACCACAACATAGCGGAACCTCTGCCAGGCGCAGATGTCCCTGCGTTGGAGTCCCAGCGGCGCGTCCTGGAAGCGAGGATAGCGGAACAAGAGAAGCTTGTGGATAGAATGGATGGCGCAGAAGAGCCCGTGGAGACGGAGCCTCTGGACGCCCCTTCGGTTGCTGCCCCAGCGGCCCCCCCCGTCGCTCCTAAGCCCTCCTACGCGGAGCTTTGGCCGGAAACTAACTATCAGAACCACGCTGACCGCACCGCCCCTCTTTTCCCAGTGGTCACGGGAAAGGCGCCGTTGGCCAGCCTGAAGCCGGTCATGCGAGACCAGGTAGACTCCAAACTATACCTTCCTCGTTTGCTGGAGCTGTACTCATGCGATGAGCTCGCCAAGCTTGCCCCTAGGGGAGGGGCCCGATGGAATAACCGCTACGAAGATCCCCTGGAGCCCGTCAAGAGCTGGTCTTGGTCGGAATTTGAAACGGTCTACGACAAGCCGGGGTACCATTTTATGTTCGCCAGAGTTGCGCAGCTGGGGCCCATGTTCAAGGACCCCAAACTGTCGCTGCTCCGTAGTAAGCTCGCTCAGCGCTGGCAGTGTGAAGTCCACTTTGAGCGTATGAGCCCTCGGCAAGACTGGATGCTTTGCACAGTACCCTCGGGGTCTAAAGGCGAATCGGAGGCTCAGGCCTTCGATCTCATCAGGCTAGCAGAGACCAACGCGGTTTATGTTATCCGGCGGTTCGCCCCCATGAGCAGAGCCAGAGATTTGGAATGGGTCGTCAAGGGGTCCGTGGCTGATGAGAACTCGATATTCCTCCAGATGCGTAAGCGGCTCTTGGAGTTTGAGACCGGTGATGTCCGCTTGGGGTGGCGAGTCCTGGGAGTTAGGAGGGGAGGAGCCACCTCCAAGTTCAGGGGCACGTTCACCCTCGAGTCTGAAGATGTATATTGGCCTTGGTCGATGGAGTTCGGCCACAAGCATGGTTCAGTGCCGGACACTTCCCCGCTCCTCAATTTCGAGCCTTCTTGGTCCGCCAAGCGTCCCTACGCGTGCCAGGGCTGCTACTCCTCGGATCATTTTACAGCAGAGTGTCCCCTGCCGTTCATGAAGTTGGGTGGGCTCTCCATTATCAGCATGCCGGCCAGGAGTTTGGTCCTGAGTAAAAAAGCGGGCGAGCGGGTCCTTGACCTCGAAAAGGCTACGTGGCAGCTCCCAATCAGGGTGCCTCCCTCTCCCTCAGTTAAGAGCGCCGCAGCGCCTCGTCATATCCGCCTCCCTGGGCAACCGACTGCACCCCCCGCTCTGTCGGTGGTAGAGGAGGAGGATCTGGATAAAGATGTGGATATGGAGAGGTCTGACGACGAGAGCGTCTTGGAGCAGGTGGAGCCAGGGCGCATCACCGCCCTTTCAAATTTCCTGTGCGGGCGTCTGCTGGGTAATGCCGACCCGGTGGTAGGCCTTACCAGGAAATTGATCCACTCGGTATGCAAGTTCTTTGGTGGATCGATCCACCCTGTCCTTTTCTCCCTTCGACGGGATGGGCACCTGCCAGTGGACGTGCCCAACGAGGTCTTGGTTGACGAGTTCACTCGCCCCCCATCCGGTTTCTCTACTAGCCCCCCCGGCAGTAAGCCTTTACCCCATTATTGCCATGCCGCTCTGACGGGAGCTGGTCTAGACCCCATTAGCACCGAGCCCCCCCTTGCCCAAGGCGCTGTGCGCCTTGGCACGCCCGTGGCTGCAGTGCCTACTACTTGTATGTCTCTGGCACTCCCATGGAGGCTGCCGATCTAACCTCTTTACAGCGTTGCCGACCCCTGGGGGCGCACAGTACGTGACTCCTGCTGTGCTGGGAGCCTTTACGCACTCCCAGTCACATGTCAGCGCCACGCCTACGCCCACCCCCGCCCCAGCCTCCGCTCCCTCCACCAGCGCGATCCAAGTATCCCTCAGAGCCCCCGCCGCGGTTCTCGTCCCAACGCCCATCCCAGTTACACCGCCTGCTGCTGGATCCCGGGTTCCATTGGAAGCCCCCGTTGTAGACCGCTCCCCTGGTATGGCCAAGTATTACGCGCCCGTGCCCCAGCCCATCCAGCCCTCGCAATCCACCACGTACACTTGGCCGGATAGCCTGCTCGATGTAGCACCGGGACCGGAGCCCTCTACCACCCCCGCTCCCCGACAGCCTGACAACGCCCCCGTGGAGCCTACGGAACCCTTGTTCTTCAGCCCCTCACCCCCTGCAGTCTTAGTTCCGATCCCACGGGACTCGGCAGCCAATCGGGTTCTCTCTTCCATGGCTATGGGTCGTACCCTAGCTGAGGACCTGATGGATATAGAAGCAGGGATTCTGTTGCCCTCTTTGGAGGCTCCTGTTTTGCGGAACCCCCTAGTAGGGAACGGCGACGAGATAGATGACATCCTCTTCTCGCACATTAAGCCCCTGCAGGGTGACGCTTTAATCAGGGCTGCGGGCGTCCTCCCCAGTGAGCTTTTACCTGCGCGAGCGGCAGCAGCGCCAGCCCCTCCCACCCCCGCCCCTGAACCCGATGCTCCGTCAGTTCCCAGCTCCGCCCCTCCAACCCAGGAGCCTTCCTACATTGTGGCGCCTCCCCAGGACACGTACGACGACCCCTCGTTGTCGGAGAGTCTCTTGCACCTGGCCGGCCTCTTCCCGTCTGTTAGCAGTGAAACGTTCACGTTGATACTGAACAAAACGAACGGTGACTTATCTGCTGCATCTGCATGGATGCAGTCCGTGGCCGACATGACCAGAGCCAAGAATGTCCTGGCAGAAGCTTTCCCGGATGCGCCGGCTAAGGAGGTGGAGAGCTCCGTTAGGCTCTGCAAAGGGGATTTCTTGCTGTCGTTTTACTGGTTGACCAGAGTGTATGAGCACACCGCGGAGTGGAATGACTTCAAGCAGGTCAGGAGCAAGGGAGTGATGGACGTGGAGACCTTGGCCCCAGATTTCGTCTACGACGACCCTGCTACTGAGGCATACGAGTGGCAGTGGTGGCAGATAGCCGTCTCCGTCCGAAGCCACCGTGTGGCCGACTACCCAGATGTAGCCCCGATGTGGAGTGCCTTGGCTAGCGTGTCTACGGCCACGAGGGAGATTACGCCCCGGTTCCTGGAATACGTGTGCAAATTAGGAACACGAAGCACGGACGAGGATGGCTTTACGAAGGCAGTCAGGACATTGAAGGCACAACCAGACTTCCGTGCGATAGAGGCTGTTGCGGGCCCCGCGGTCCCCTGCGGACAGGACGACCCTAGGGATGCGGCCACCACGATCCTACAGGTTCTGCTCTCAGACGGGTATATATCCCCACCGGCGGCAGCGTGGCTTGCCATCCGAACTTCCGGCTCGTCCAATTTGTACTTTTCCTTAATGCCCCTTTTCCTGGCTTTCCCAACAGTCCGGCGGAAGCTATGGAACGATCGCAACCTCCACCTCTCCGCCTGGACTTCCACCAACATGAAGATTAGAGACGGCACCGGTAGTCCGACGGGCTCCAGGATCAGCGCCGCGGATGCTAAGAGTGCTTACTCGAGCGTCATCCCGGCGGCTAAAGGGAAAGGCACGTACCCCGTTTTCTCGAAGGCAGCTGGAAAGTCAGCCACCAAAGCCGTTAAACGAGTGCCGACTCGTGCGCAGGCTAAGGCGGCGGCGGACAAAAAAAGGAAAGCGGAGATTGCGGCTACCCGTCTCGCAAAGAAGGGCGAGGACATAGAGGCTCAGATCGAGGCGGAGCGCGCGCTCATGGAGGAAGAGGAGGATAATGAGGAGTAAGTCCCGGTTCTGCTTTTGTGATGAATCATATGGTCTCAGGCTTGTTTTCCGATTTTGTTTCTTAATGGACTGATTTGCGGTGACATATCCTTTCGGTTTTTCTGGCTTTTATGTAACGCCACTTGGTCTCGGCCTCGTGGTGGCTCTGGAGCATCACGATTGGTATACGTGTTTGATTTTGTGCTGGCTTCGCTTGTGCCCCTCTCTTCTGACTTTAGCTAGTGGTGTAACACCCGATAGGGAGTGTGGTCAGCTGCCCCCCGGCGCACTCCCTCTATAGATTCGTTTTCCCACAGGTCACTCGCGGGGCAATCCCCCTCTTAGCCGCCATGGACATCAAGCTCGCAACATCTCGACGTCCCGCACAGGCTGTTGGCTACCCGGCTCAGGGCCGAGGGGCTGACGGCGACGGCGGGGGGACAGCGGGTACCCCCCCGATGGGCGTGGGGGCTGTCGGTGTCTCAAACAGCCAGTCATGCGAAATCCCCCTCCTGCCGGCGTCACAACGGAGCGTCGGCAGAACCAAAGGTAATCCGCGTCCCCTTTCGACGGCGGGCTCGCGCCCTGGGCCTACCAGTTGCGCGGGGGCGCCTCCAGATGGCTCGGGGCCCACGCCTAATGCTGGGTCCCCTAGTCCTCGTGTGCGTTTGAAGAATAGGAAATTTAAGGTAGCTACTTGGAATATGTGCGGGCAGACCTCTGCCAAGGACGGAAAGATCGTTTCCAAAGTCCCCTTCACGGAGCAGCTAATGTTGTTGGAGCGTCTGGATTTGCTGGTCGTGACGGAGACACACACGGGATCCCCCCCTTTTTCTAGAGGACGTACTGTCCTTGGGGGGACATCGCTGCCAGAGGCGCGGGCTGGTGTTGCCGTGGTGGCTCACTCTAAGGATAGTTGGGAATGCACGCAACAGGAAGTTTTGGTGGAAGGGTACGCGGTAGCCCTGCATCTGACCCACCGGGTGAGCCGAGAAGCCTTTTGGTTGCTCGGGGTCTATGCGGATAACACTGGTGGCATTAATTCCCTAATAGCATTTTATGACTCATTACGGAAAGGCCTCTCGGCCTTGGTAGCCTCTTTACCAAATGGTTTGTGGTCTGGTTGCCTGGCCGCAGGCGATTGGAACTTCGTGGAGCATTTGGACGATCGCTGTCCAGCCACGGCCCCCGGCCCGAGGTTAGATCAACTGATAAGTATCTTCTCAGACATCAGCGCCCTCTGCGCTTTTCGGGACGCGGCAGGCCCCGGCCCACGCCCAAGGGGTTGGACTTACTCGAGGAATACAGCGACAGGCAAGGTCTTCTCCCGGCTGGACAGACTGTATGTCCCTCACGATGGATGGGCGGCAGAATCCTCTTACGTCCTCTCCACGAACTGGTCTGATCACCGAGTTGTGGTTTCGGACTTGATTGTCACCAAGCCCGTGGTTCAAGTGGCTATCCCTGCCCCTAGGCTCCCGGGCCTAGATGGTCTGAGTAAGAGCAAGACTTTCTGGCCCGCCGTCCTGAGCGCGTGGGGCGATATAGACCGGGACGGAAGGGCTACTCTGGAAAGGTGGACTGCCTTCAAGGACGAGGTCTTGCGAGAAGGCCGCTCTACTAGCGCTTCCTTTAAGAAGAAGGATTCTAAGTACTGGAGGAGTGTGGTTAGGAAGGAGTTGGCTCCTGGAGAAGTATGGGAAGCGATCAGAGGTCTGGCTCAACCCCGTCGCCCTGATAAACCTTGCGGTAAGCCAGTTTGGGCGGAGGCCGTGCCAAGATATGGTGCGCCCCCCGCCCCTAGGTCGAGCTTCCGCCCTGGCTCCTCCTCGCCATGGCAGGTGCCGGTTTTAAGTAGCTCGAGTAGCCCTTCGGCGACGCCTCCGACGCGTTCTGACAAGAAGGCACCGCGTGTTGGAACTGTGGCTGATATGCTGGATGATAAGGCTTCTGCTCTGAGGAGGAACGCTCTCCGGAAGATGAAGCGCATAGCCGAGAAACACACGACGGAGTGGTACAACCTGTCGCTGAACAAAGAAGCGGATGAGCGAGGTAGCCGTGCGTCGGTCTCTGTCGCGGGGCTGCGGCGGCCCTCTGAAGACGAGGCTTGGACGGATTTACAGCACATGACTGAGGTGTCCAAGGACTACTTCACGGGTTTGCATATGCCTGAGCCCTTGCCAGCGGAAAGGCTGGTGGCTCAGTCGGCTCTTCTCGACGAGGTTGAGGCGGAGTATGGTCGCTTGCCTTGCCCACTCGACTTTGAGGTTGGCCTGTTCACCCAGGAGGAGGTCTTGGTGCTCCGGGATAAGATGCCGAATACTGCTCCGGGCCCTGACGGTATTCCTTATGACTTCTGGAAGAGGCTGAGCCGGGAGCTGCAGAAGCTCCAGAGCTCCCCTTCCCCTCCCCGTGTCTTCTGGGACGTGTTCCGGGATGTGGCGAATGATGTGCGGACTAGAGGCTCGTCCCGATGTGGTTTTAAGGACGCCAACGTTAGCCTTTTTTACAAAAAAGGGGACCCTACGCTGGTTTCCAACTATCGCCCGATCTCCTCCATGAACACTGATTGTAAGATGTACACCAATTTGGTGAATGCTAGACTGGCGCCATGGGCAGTAAGCAAGATCCATGATGACCAGAAAGGCTTTGTACCCGGCCGCCTTATGAGCGACCACACCCGGCTCGCGCAGAGTGTTGCCCACTTGTGCCATACGACCGGGACCCCGGGCTATCTGGTGAGCTTGGACCAAGCGAAGGCTTACGATCGGGTCGATCAGGACTGGCTCCTGCGCGTGATGAAAGCGATGGGCCTGCCTAGGTGTTTGGTTGGTATGGTTCAGGACATACTGCCCGGGTGCCGCTCTAGGGTGAGGATTAACAGTGGGTATAGCAACTGGTTCAAGTTGAAACGAGGGGTGAGGCAAGGGGACCCCCTTTCGTGCCTCCTCTTTAACTTCTCGATCGAGCCTCTCGCAATGCGCATCCGGCGCGCAGTCACGGGTATCAGTATTGGCGGCTTGCCTCCCGCGAAGGTCATGCTCTATGCAGATGACATCAATCTTTTCCTGTCGGACTCGGATGACATCCCCAGGATCTCTTCTTGCCTCTTGGATGCTTCCTTCGCAATCGGGTCGAAATTTAACATGGAGAAGACGGATGTTAAACCCTTGGGCCCCAGTTTATTCACCCAGGCGTGCTTTGATGATCAGTCCATGGGCGGTGCTCTCATCCCGGGTGCATACATCCTACCCCCAACTGACCCCCTGCGGGTGCTGGGCGTCTGGGTCGCTGCTACTGATCTGGCGTCCCCAAGGTGGTCCCAGATTCACAAGCATAATACGCGCCTGATTAGACAGTGGCGCGCCATCGGTGCCTCTGTGCGGAACAGGGCCCTGCTGGCCAAGGCCCTCTTGCAGTCAAGGTGTTATCACCTACTGGATGGGAACGGGATTCCCCCCTCTACCCTCCGTAAGATGAGTCAGCAAATTCAGAACTTCGTGCGGGGGCCGTTCTCCGTTATGCCGTTCGACATACTGGAAGCTCCTCTGGCGGAGGGAGGCCTCGGCTGCCCCTCTCTGGCTCATAGGAAGGAGGCCTACGACTTGCGTTTCCTGTCGCATCTCATATTGGGCCCACAGCGAACTCTGTGGAAGGTCTGGACGTGGGCGGGCCTGCGAGCGGCCTCCTCCACCAACAATGCGGCTAACATAGTGGGTCTGAACCCCTTCCTACAGAGAGCGTACACTAGGCCCTCGGTCCTTGAGCCGCGTCTGCGGCAGGCTTTTCTAACCGCCAAGAAGTATGGTCTGGACCTCCGGTGCCAAGCCCCCCCTTTGGCCGTGCGGCGGGCCATGCCAGCTTTCTATCATCCGGCCACGCCCCTGCAGGCCTCTAGATATGGGGGCGGGTGCCTTGGGAATCATGACTCCCCACTTGTTGGGGATTTGGTGGACACCCGGGACAGGGACGCTGCGTGCCCGAGATGCAGAACGAGCCGACGGGCTGTCCGCAGGAAACTCATACATACCAATTGGTCGCCCAGGGAGGTAGCCAGGACCCGCAGTAAGACGGCCAAGGTGTGGCCCAGAATGAGAGGCCCCCTGGGTTGTGTCCGGGTTTTCACTAAACCAACATCTCTGCTAGCTCGAAGTACTGACGTATTGCTTACGTCTAGGGGGCGAAGCAGGGCAGGTGTGATTAAGTATGACAATAGCCGCATTGCCAAACCGCTAGCGGAACGACCGGTTTGCCCCGACACTATGCACATCTGGACGGATGGGTCGGCGATGGACAATGGCCTGGAGTCCTGCACAGCTGGCGCTGGCTGGGTCTCGAACCTGGAAATTTACGATTGTGTATCTTTGACCGGCATCCCTATGACCAACAATATAGCGGAGGTCGCGGCGATCACCTTGTGCATGTCCGCGTGGCGAGGGTATAATGTAGTCGTTCATACTGACTCTACTTTTGTACTTGGGCTGATGAAAGGCAATCTGCTGGCCATGGAGAGGGACAGGTGGGGGGACTTCCCCCGAACTGGACAGTCAGCCTCGTCTCTTCCCCTCTTCAAACATCTCCTCTTTCTCCTGCGGAGTCACGGAGGGAGTATTGACTTCGTCAAGGCTAAAGCCCACGGGGATGATGTATGGAACAACAGAGCAGATGCCCTGGCTAATGAAGGTAGGGTCTCTGGTCGGCCTTATGACCTCTGGTCCCTTTTCACACCGGATGGGTGGATAGACCATCAGCCTGTTCTGGCTCACCAGCCCCTGTCTTACTTGACTACGTTGGTAGTCCGTGACACCGTGGTGCCCCCTTTAGCCAAGTGGAAGGCGCGGCCCTTCTGCGACAAATGGGTCGTCTCCATGGCTAGGTTGTTCGGGGTATACCTAGATGTGGATATCTATGCACCTCTGGTTTGGAAGATCAACGTGCCGCTGGGTTTCAAGGAGACCCTCTGGCGGGAGATGCATCAGGCTCAAGCCATAGGCCACAGGTACCATGGCGAGTGGGATCTCATGAAGACGTGTCTCTGCGGACAAGAATTGTCTCTGGACCATATCCTCATGGGGTGTGTCCGGTATAACCTGTCTACCCTGGAGCAAGTTTTGCACGAGAGGTTGAAGGAACTGTCGCCCGGCGTTTGGCACAGGTCTCTGCACCCGGACACCTGGAAACCCACCCCCTGGTACCCCCTGCTGGCCCTTAAGAGGGTGGAGCGAAATGCTGTCAAGCCTAGCAAGTCATTGCCCAAGCCCAATGAAGCCTTTTCGAAGTCGAGAAGCGCCAGGGAATGGGTGATTGGCTTGTACTTCTGGACGGTTTGGAAGTGGAGGATGAAGGAAGCCAATGAGCCTGGCTTCCGGTTCTTGCCGAGGAACCTGGAGAGCGCCCTCCGGAAGTTATTGGCGGCTGAACCTCTGGATGTTTGACGGGGTGACTCAGCTGCTGGGTTGACGTACGTCGTTTCGGTGTTGACCTCGTCGTCTCGTAAACCTTTCGGTCGCCCTCTGGGGGCTGGTCCCTCGCACAGAAGCTTGCTCGTGCGAGGATACTCCGGCCGTACGACGGCCGATCTTGGGGCTTGCTTCGTGCCTGTGGCTCTTGCCGCAGGTCCCTAGCAGGCCCCTAAGGGGGACGTAAAACTCTTTAAGGGCGGTCCGGTACGGCGCCTCTCCCCACCCGAGGGGGGAGGCCACCTTGCCTATGTCGGACTAGTGGCCCCCTGCAGGTTTAGTGGGTATTCCCTAGGCGATGCCTCTGGGCGACCCCCACACTCTCGGCCACGGAAGCTTTGGGTTGCAGAATCCTTCGGGAATCCTATGCCTTGAGAAGCTGTCTTGGTGTCTCCAACAGACAACGAGGTCTTAAACCAGATTCCTGCAGGTGATGGTAGAGAGAGCTCTAGAGAGCAGGTTGGTTCCCTCGTCGGCGCGGGGCCCTGGCACAGAAGCTTGCTCGTGTCAGAGGCAAAGCCGCCTCTCTGACCCACAAAAAAAAAAAAAAAAAAATACACAATATCAGAGAGCGTATCGAAAGGTTCTAAACGAAAATGGGTCCGGAACGGATGCAGGGAGGGCTGAAGGAGCACCATTCCAGGGGAAGTGATGGGTGCATTTGTGACTGACACGCGCAAGGCACACACATCTAATTATGGTAATAGAAGGTAGGCCGCGCGAGCGCGCGCGCTTCAATCGACCCAAAACACGATAAGTTTCGCAGCCGCGCGCGGCTGCGTTTGTGTGCCCTATGTGCAAAGTCACATGCCCATGGTACAGGCTCCATGAAAAAGGTTGAGCCGTGCGCATCGCGCGCACTAACAATTAAAAAAAAATATCCATACAAATTGGGAGCGCGCGCGCGTCGCGCACGCTCCTAGTTATTTCACGATGTTTTCACGATACAAGACGAGAAATTGGCTAATAATTTCTGGTAATTTACAGGATGATCGACGGTGTTGCGTATCACATGCGACCGCTGCCTATGTGGTCCCCTGGTGGACGGGACGAGTGTGGTTGAATGCCCCTAACCCAAGGCAGGGTTGCGCAAGTCGCGCAAGCCGCGCACGCCTCATTTGGGACAGGGTCGGCCGTGGGAACGCGCGCGGCTGACCCCTCGAAGGGGTCTTATGCACAAAGCGAACGGACCCCTCTTAGGTGTCGAAAAGTGGTTGCCCGAGGTGCAAAGTTCAGGAGACGATCGACGAGATACGCGAACAGTGGACGGACCCCGCGGCTCCTCGAACAACTTCGCTTCCCACTCTCCAACTCACCGACGAGAACATTCTCACACTCCACGCTCAGCTCGAGCAGGCCCTCGGCACCCGCACAGCTGGCTTCCTTGCCAGGGTTTTCAGGTTGCAGCCGCAAACCCGAGACACAGTCGCGTGGTTTATCGCGTACACCACCTACCCTCCCGCGCTCATGTGCCTTCTCATTGGCACCGTCGGTATCGCTGCCACGCTCATCCAACTCGCTCTCATCTAGCCCCTTGAGAGCGTGTTGCGAACGCGGAAGGTATCATCATTGGCAATTTCACCCAAAACATCGAGAACGAGATTACCAATGCCATCGGTATCGACAGCGCGGCGTACGCAGCGGCCGTCAACAAGTTCCTCGATGACACCACCGCGACCGTGAACAACGACCTCTTTGGGTTCACCAACACTGCGGCGAACGCGATTGATAACACCACCGTGCAATTCTACACGCAAATCGAGAACAGTGTACATTCCACGTTTGACAGCACCGCGTTTTCGCCGCCCATCATCGAATTCCTGCGTTGTATCTTCGGCAACAAGGTGTTCGCGCTCGAGAAGGGCCTGGCGTTGATGAAAGAGAACCTCAATCTCCGTCTGCCACGCGTCTCGCCCGATGTGCTGAAGCTCAGTGCGGTCAACATCAGGGAGCTCGCTACCCCTGTAGGTACAGCGGCGTCTGGCAATCGCACCGCTGACGAGGAGAGTGGGATCATGGCCCGCGCATTCGAGTCCTATCGTACCGTCCTCAGGGGGGAGGTGTACATGTTCTCCGCTTTCCTTGGCGCCTATGTGCTCGTCGTCCTCACTGCCATCGTCCTCTTGATCGTCAAATCAAGGAGGACTGCCACACATGGGCCAGTTGAAGTGAGGGAGGTTAAAGAGAAGCCTGCGCCCTAAGGATCGCCGTGGACCAGCTGGAGATACTTCTACACAAATAATTTCGTAACTGTAAACACGATTCGCACATTGTATTAATCTCATAGGTATATTCCTCTCCTTGGGTAATAAATTGTCTTCACTACGCCGACTTGGGATCCTATCGAGGGGTAGATGAACATGTGTTCTCGACTGCCACGCCTGACCTGCACCATAGAGGACACCATATAAACTGGCTAGTAGTACGTGCTTCTGCACACATGGTCTCTTATCATAAACGCGATTCGCGCATTCTTTCAATCTCACAGGTATATTCATCTCCTTGAATAATGAATTGTCTCAATACACTCTATAACAAAGATCCAGGCTGCTGTGGAAACGTCCTAGAAATCAAGCCGGGTACCCTACAATTCTGGTAAAACCCCAACAGTCTTTTCCATGTCCGTAATCGACTCGTCGTCTCGGATATTTTTCACCACATAGTATTCGCCCATGTGCGCCTCTCCAACTACCAATCTCACGCCATCATGCCAGGTCCATCTCGTGCGGATGTTTTCGACCTCACCCATCACCTCATACTCGACCTCCCACTCCTTCCAAGAGTAGACACAACACACGAGGTATCGACACGGGTGGGTGGGGGGTGGCACTATGGACCACCCGGACCATTCCTCGAGCTTGAGAGCGCCACGGTCCAGTCCGAGCAGACGCAACACGGGAAACTGAGCCCAGAACCCGGAAGGGAGGTCGTGTAAAGGCGACGCGAGTAAAGACGAGTGAGCGGGGTCAATCTCACTAAACCAGAGGCTCTCGATTTGGTGCGCCCACCGCCCCAGAAAGCGGTCAAGCATGCCTGTTAGCGGCATGCTGAAATACGCCAGTGAGACATGCCGCAGTGCTGGCGTGTCCCATGTCTTCATCGACTCTAGCAGCGTCTCCGACGGACAGAATATGGATAGTACTTCTAGATGTGCTAGCTTTAATGTCTGTTGTGGGAGCACCTTTACGAAGTGTAGGAAGAGCGAACGCAGAGCAGGGAAGGTGCGAGAGATTTGCGAGAACGATATGGGAGTGTGGAAGTCGCGAGGTAGGTCCATTGTGGTGATTGAGAGCAAGTGTAGCGTCGTGTTCGTGTTCGTGTTCGTACATTCGAGGTCCTGGGTCGTCGTCGTTCCGACGAGGAAATCGTCAAACAGGCTGTCCCTTGGCGCGGGCATTGTATCTCTTTTGGGATGGAGCCGGAGGATGTAAGCCCGCAGGGGGGACTGACTCGCAGGGCGTTTCAGAATGTGAGAAGCCCAAGAGAGGATTGGGGTCGCATCCGAGGACCGTATTACCATGGATAATTTTTCGACGGGACCAACTCCTCCGTTGGTGTGAGCAGTAGTCGTCGAGTCTAGCTTGTACATCGGGCTCTGCTCTTGTAGTTGCAGCCAGCGGTGACTGGTGAAAAGGACAAACTCGTTCCACGCACGACAGACCAGTCGAAGATGTCTGCGCTGTGTCAGGTAATCCTGATACGGTTTCCGCTTCCTTTGGTAGAAAACGTGCAGATCTATGAAGGCGAGAAAAGTGTACGGGGTACAGCTGGTGGCAAATATGGGCCAATCATTTGTCTCCATGGCCTTGAGGAGGATTTGTTGCCAGATCTCGACGGAAACACGCTCCATTTATGGGTGTTAATACGCCTCTGTTGCTTATTCTTACTTATATACCACATGATAAGCGAGCCACTTGTGAGATAAAGAGGTGGAGACACACTTTGAAAGCAGCTTCACAGTGGAGTCAGTGTTCGCTCAAGGGACTGCTGAAAGCTGACCTACTGAGGATGTATGGACCTGTCCAAATAGAATCGACTTCTTTGCGAGTTTGGTGGTCTCGAGGAGTGATCAAGGACCCAAGCGGTGTTATCCGAGAGCTTAATCTCGACACTTCGACTGGCCCAATCCGGTGCCCTTCAAAAGAAAGCAGAGGGCGAGGTTATAGCCCTCGTTTATGCTCTTGCCTCAATGCCCACGGAGCTTGCTGCAAGACCTACAGTATTTGGCCTCTCGCTCCCTCGCTCCCGCTCCCTTTCTACCCTTCCACGTCCTCACCCCTCACCCTACACATGATCTGGAAAGCAGCCTATCCACACACACTCTCATTTCATCTCACTTGAATTTGCTGCTCTGACTCTACCTCGCTGCTCTGCATGCCCATGATCTCATCGACGACTCAAAAATGCCTTCCTCGTCACGTACCATGAGGAAAGGACCAAGGTGGGTTTGGGTGGGGAGCGAGGGGGCGAGAGGCCGGGCACTGTAGGTCTTAGAGCAAGATTAAGGCAAGAGCCTATATAAAATAAACGAACGTTATAACCTCGCCCTTTGCTTTCTTTTCAAGGGCACCGGATTGAGGCAGTCGAAGGTCGCCTCACTTCATAAGATGACACCGCTGGAGTCCTTTGTGAGGGTTTATAGGAGTACTCTCACACAGCAGGCGATCAAAGAAGAAATGGGCTGTATTCAAGTAGAAATGTTCGTTGGCAGAGTGAGGGACCATAGGGCCCGAACTCTACGACGTACATAATATACATGAAATCGCGGATATAGTGAGACATTTACCTTGTGACTGCTTCAGGGCGGCGTACTACCAGTCATGAGAACCAGCCAATCTAGGCCCGAAGGCACCTTTCTGGTTTCGGGATCTGAGCCAAAGTCTCGGATCGGCATAATCGCGATAATAATTCTGAATAGGGATCGGAAGAACCGAAGGGGGTGGCGGATCGATCCGTTACATCCTTGATCCCTCCTCCAGACGACCAAACTCGCAAAGAAATCGATTCTATTTGAACAGGTGCACACACTGTTTCACTTCCTCGGTAGGTCAGCTTTTCAGCAGTTCCTTGAGCGAGCACTGACTCCACTGTGAAGCTGCTTTCAAAGTGTGTTTCCACCTCTCTGTTTCACAAGTGGCTCGCTTATCATTTACTATATAAGTAAGAATAAGCAACAGAGGCGTATTAGTACCCATCAATGGAGCGCGTTTCCGTCGAGATATGGCAACAAATCCTCCTCAAGGTCATGGAGACAAATGATTCACCTATATTTGCCACCAGCTGTACCCCGTACACTTTTCTTGCCTTCATAGATCTGCACGATTGGCACGATGGGTCCCCGGAATCGTATGACAAATACATGTTACAGTGTAGAGATCTTCGACTGGTCTGTCGTGCGTGGAACGAGTTTGTCCTTTTCACCAGTCACCGCTGGCTGCAACTACATGAACGGATCCCGATGTTCAAGCTAGACTCGACGACTACTGCTCGCACCAACGGAGGAGTTGGTCCCGTCGAAAAATTATACATGTCAACACTGTACTCGGATGTGACCCCAATCCTCTCTTGGGCGTCTCACATTCTGAAACGCCCTGCGAGTCAGTCGCCCCTGCGGGCTTACACCCTCCGGTTCCATCTCAATAGATGTACAATGCCCGCGCCACGGGACACCCTGTTTGACGATTTCCTCTTCGGAACAACAACGACCCAGGACCTCGAATGTACGAACACGAACACGAACACGAACACGACGCTACACCTGCTCTCAATCGCCATAGTCACCTCACAACCCGACATCCACACTCCCATCTCGTTCTCGCAAATCTCTCGCACCTTCCCTGGTCTGCGCTCGCTCTTCCTATACGGAGTAGAGGTGACGCCACAACAGACATTGGCGCT
>Ga0307515_10006570_pt1 | contig 23217 bp, 12 predicted proteins | sample 17_EM_MG_FD_194513 | JGI IMG/M metagenome (GOLD analysis project Ga0307515, IMG submission 194513) | Populus trichocarpa ectomycorrhiza microbial communities from riparian zone in the Pacific Northwest, United States - 17_EM | ecosystem: Host-associated > Plants > Roots > Unclassified | place... | reverse complement strand
CAATATTTCCTTTACTAGAATTAACATGACAATTGCATGGAGAAAATAATTAATTATAAACTAAAAGCCAATGGGTTTTTATTATAGTAATTCATAGTATTTTTGTTTTTGTTCTTTATTTTTTTTCAATTACATCCTTTTGTGATTAATTTAATGACCAATATCTTATAATGTATAATAAAAAGACAAAATTAAAATTAAAAGAACCCAACTGCAAAATAATGAGAAACTATGTATCCAATCTTAAATTCACATGAAAAAGCTCTTTGTAGTCCACCTATTTTTCATGTTCTTCCTTTACAATCCTTATAGTTTTTTTTGTCTAAATTTTCATTTTATTTATTTTTCAGCCTATAGGTTTGAGGGTAAAGAAAGAAAGTTGTTAAAAAATAGCGAAAGAAAGAGAAAATCATCGATTCTCAACAAAAATATCATTCTTAATTTCAACTGGTTTCATTTTACGAGGTAGATTTCATTGAAGTGTTTTTTACCCTTCATTATACTGGAAAAAACATATTGAAATTAAGACATAATTTTTTTTCTAGTTTGTTTTTGGATAAATTGGAGACGTTTTGAGATGAGGGATTGATTTATTGATATTATAAGGATGTTTATTAGGTGAAAATAAGTTTTTGGGGTCCAAAACTCGAACCTCGATTTTTCAATTACTAGAAGTTATCGAGAAATATTTCAAACAACCTATTGTCCACTAAAAAAATAATAAAGTGGATGATGTGTTATTCGCTCCATAAAAAAAAAATCAACCCAAGCATGTGTAGGCTTTTAGGTAGCTGGCTAGGCACACAAGCTTAACCTACTAGGTCTATTAGAATCTAACCTCTTTTGTTCTTTGTTTTTGAAAATTTATATATATAATTTGAATTGATTTTTATTTTATTTTAAATTAATAATATTTCTCTTTAATTTTTAAATGTTTAGTCAATCTTTTTTAAATAGCGATTATATTTTTTTTAATTATTTTGTATTTTTATAATGTTTTAAATAGATTATTGTAATTGATCTTTAAGTTGTTTTCTTTTATATTTGATATAAATAAATTGTATTTGCATAATTTATTTATAAAAATAAAAATAATTTATTCTTGGTAAGAACAAATAATCTCCGAGATAAAAAAATAAAAACATATAAATTAAAATAAAACACCAAGTTAAATATTTGCATACTTATCTATTTTTTGTTTTAAGAATAAAGATTAGCCTTTTTTAATTTAATAGTTTATATATTTTTAAATTTATTTCATTAAGGGTAACTAGCATCATTACATTTCTCAATTAAAAAAAATCATGATGCAATAATACGCATCAACAACATTGGCACTTTCTTCTACAATGTTAAAAATTAACTTAAAATCCTACCCGTAGTATAATGTGAATACTTTTTAACATTTATTGGCGTATGTGATTCTCAATTTATTTTATTAAATATATATATTAAATTTTCAATTCATAATTTTTTTTATTGATGTCATAAAAACGTGATGACAACACATGCATATTTATTTTTATATATTAACAAAAGCTTTTGATCTGACCTGTGGTGAAGAATGAATCAATTGACTAGGGCATTCTATTTCCATTTAGGCACCTCTTCATTAATTTTTTTTTTATTGACAACCCAAGTACTATTAAACATGAAGATTCTCATTTAAATTTATATCTAATCTTTTGAATTTCATTCAATTTGTTGTTTCAAAATTACAATTGCAAACTGTCATGTCCATATCCTAAATATATATTTTTTAACATGATAATACTTTTTCAACCAACCCATCAATTAATCCTAAAACCAGAGATCAACAAAATCTATCAATCTCATATCACCTAAGCTACTATCATTCAGGCTAGGCTATGTCTTACTATACATATTTACAACCATATCATCTAATATATATTAAGCAAAAACCTATTATATCAATCATCACCCACCATCCCCCCACAAGAAAAAAAGAATAAGAAAAAACAAAACCCTCTATATTAAAGAAAGAAAAAATCAAGTCAAAAAAATATTGGAGTAACCTTCGGGTTTGCTTTCCTCCTTATTGAACTAATACAAAACCCATAACTTAGAAACTTGCATATGTAAAAGCAGGTAAAAAAGGAAATGGTGTAGCAGAAACATATGTTATAATTGTCTGTTTGGGAACGCGATGCAAATCGCGTTCCCTCAAATTTTGAAAAAAAAAATTTGCTATTTTTTTTTTATTTTCAGTTCGTTTTGATGTGCTGATCTCAAAAATAATTTTTTAAAAAATAAAAAATATTATTTTGATGCATTTTTAAGCGAAAAAACTTTGAATTGCAACCGCTACCAAAATCTCAAATGGGCCTTAAATGTGCATGATTGCTTGCCAATTACAAGACGTGTGTTCCTGTCCCTATGCTTAAGGTTTTTGATGTTTTGTGTTATGGCCTCCAACTCAATGATCCTATCTAAATTGTATTCTAAAAGATATTGTTGGTTATCGAGGATATGGTGAAGAAGAAACCCATACATGAATATAGAAAGGTACAAAAAGTTAGTATGAAGTATCCTCCTTACATTCTATGTACTTCAATCTTGATAGAAAGAAAATAATAAGGCATTAATTGCTAGAGTAAGACATGTTGATTTGAGACAAAACTATCTAGATGTCATGCATGCTGCATAAATATTCAAATGTTGATTTGAATCCCCAGACAACATCTAGATATGCTAAAATAAAACATTAATTCACATCACATTGGTAGAATAAAAAGTCAGTCCTTGGTAACTAGACTCATTTCATAAAGCTTATTCAACAATGTTGTAAGGCAACATATGCCAAAGAAAAAAATCTCAGAAAAACTCATCAAGCATCCTAAGTTGACAACTTTAAAATCACATAAACACAATTGATTCTATTAAAATATATAATCTTAAAGTTCTTATTTATAAATAAAACAACTATACATGATTAATAAGGTAAAAAATATAAATTTGAAACCATAAAATAATCCATATAACATAAACCACATGTAGAGTGGTCCAAGGACAGCTCTGTTAATGCAAGCAACTCTTTTTGCATGTGATTAGACATGTAGAATAACCAATTTAATACTACAATTTATGTTTAAAGCAAACCATATAACTCGAAAAAGGTTACAACATATCTAGGTGCAAATCATGTAATGATACTTAATCTTTATGCTTAATGAAAACCATAAAACCTAAAGTTACAACCTATCTAAGTATTCCATAAAGTTCACAAATATGCATTATTATATGAGATACAATGACCATAGAAACACAAATCTGATTATAAGATGAACTTAATAGTCAATTAACTGAATAACTATCAATATGTTACTGATATTGTATAAGAATTTGCTCATTGGATAAAACTTCAAGTTAAAAGGTTTGAAAAATGAAAAACAATGTCATTAATGATTTAAGTAAAAAAAAATGCATGACAATTGCAAACATTAGGGAATCTTTTATAGAAAAACAAATGAAAAAACTGAAAAGAATGGAAAAGTCTTTTCATTTAGGACTAGAACTTACAATTATAGGCCACAAGCCTTTATAAAACTAGATACATGCAGTTCCTTATAGATACTATAATAGTCCTTTAACCAACAACAACAACAAGAGAGTATTTTGAACCTAAAAATGTCATAAAAGATAAAAGAAAAAAGAAAAAGAAAAAGAGAAGAAAAGCAAAGTAGATGTCATTGAAGAGTTTGAGACCATCAATCATATGCCTAAGGTCCAACCTCCCCTTAAAAAATCATCACTTTCAATATTCCTAATTGCCTACTTGCTAAAAGTTGGTATAAGTAGTGATAAGTTATAAGGTATGAAACACAAAGACAAATGTAATGGAAAATTAAACATTATGGAAAAACAATCAGAGACTAGTTTCATATGTGGTATTATACTAAAATTGATGACAAAATACTTTTATGGAAAAGTACTTTAAATCATGGGGCATACATGTTATTCTAGGATTAAGACAACAATAACACTTAAAAGGAGAGCGTGAATTAGGTGTTTCACTAATAATAACAAATATTACAATTAATTCAATTAAATACAATTAACCAAAAATATAATTAAAGTGCTTAGAGTAAAGAGTATAGGGATAGACATTGCAAACTCGATTTTTAACGACGTTTGACAAGCTTACATCCACACCTCAAGTACCAAACCAATCTTGAGTATTGTATTCTTTACTAATCCAAGCTAAAGATTACAATGTCCTTAATAAATCCTTACCAAGCCCTTTTTCTCCACTTAAAGAAATACCCTCTTCAAGATTTTTAATCTTGGTAATGTACCTCACCAATGACCAAGAGTTTTTCACTTAAACTCTTAAAGGATTACAATTGTTTGAAATGTAACAACACTATCTCAAAAAGTAGATACCATAATTGAAGCTCTTGAGATTGATGATTTGAAGTTGTTTTTGCTCTTAAAATAGCTTTTATATAATATATATATTCAAATTTTTTACTTAATTCTTCAATTAGATTAATTGTATATATGTTTCTAGTAAAAACTAGTCGTTTTACAGCTATTACTATTCCTTTGACAGGTAAAAGGTCGACCAGTTCAAATTGGTCATGTCAATCAGTCAACTAGTTCCTATAGATTCTCAGATGTTCATCTCTGATTAAAAAACAATCAATTGGTTCATTTGAAATGGCTAAGCGGTTTACTAATTCAACTTAAAATCTAGTTTTAACAACTATAAGTCTAGTGAATCTTGAACCGACTAAATGCATATCAATCCTATAATGCATGCAATGTGAAATTTATAAATTCATTTTAATTTGTGCTATCAAATAAGATATAAATATTTACATATAAGCACTAAAATGAATCCTTAAGAACTAAGTCTTCATTTGCCTTGTATCTTGGACTTGTTGATTTGTTTATTCATTTAATTCTCTATGCTTGTTGATGATCTTCATATAAACTTATTTAAACTTAATCTTAACCAAGCATATCATTAGTTTATTTTTATTTAATTATTATCATCAAAATATATAAATATTAACATGTGACCCAAAGGTCAACAATACCTTTTAGTAACATAATCATTACAACATAGATATGTGAGGGCCATAAAATAGGAACAACGGAAGAATCATAAGTTCAATGAAACCTAGCCAGAAGTTGTAGCCTATCTGAAAAATCAAGATTCTCTATGGAGCTAGAAACATTTAAAACGTAAAAGTTAACCCTATTGGAGGATTAAAATCCTTTTCAAATTTTAAAAAATAATGTCTCTTTGTTATTTTTTATGAGAGAAACTCCACTAATTGGCAACTATTCCTGTAATTACTTAATGACTTTCCTTTTTCATCTTAGAATGTGTTTTTACTAGTTGCTAGCCTTAGGTCTATATTTAAGGAAAATACTTGTTTGCTATCTCTTCACTTAAGGGTAACATCAGAGTGAGATTCATTTCAAGTGACTTACTCATTTTGAAGTGTTATGGGATCATTACTAGGGAAACTAGACTAAGCATAGCCCATAAACGGTTGCATCTATTATAAATCAAAACCAAGTTTCTATGTTAAAAGTCAGACTTATGAGTGTCTATACCTAAACTCCTTCATTATCATTTTCTATATTCCTAAACACATGTTATACACTATAAGATTTCATAGTTTTACCGACGGACAGAATCCATCGGTATGAGATTCAGACTTCGTCGGTAAATTTTTTACCGACTAAATCACCGACAAAAAGTGTCTGTTGACATATCTTTCGTTGGTAATCCCACATTCCGTCGCTACGTCTATTGGGAAAAAAAATATTACCGATGGTTTTATAGACGGAAAATGCGCGCCAAAAAAAAATTCTCGCTAGAAATATATCGACGAATATATTTCGTCGGTGATAGTGGCATTTCCTAGTAAATATTTTTCAACTTTCGGTAAAATGCCGACAAACGTTATCCGTATGTGAAAGCATCGGTGATTGTGGTATTTTTAGTAAATATTTTTCAACTTTCTGTAAGATGCCGACGAATTCATTCCGTTTGTAAATCCATCGGTGGGGTTTTTTAATTTTTTTTTAAAATTATTTAGAATAAATAATATAAAATTATATAAATTAACAGTAAAAAAAACCAATTATGCAAATAAAATTTTATTAAACATAAAAAATAAAAAAATAAAGTTAAATAATATTCATTACAAATTGAATGTGTTTCCAAAAAAACTTAAATTAGAACAATGGCGGAGCTGGAGGAGGAGGAGGAGGAGGAAGAAGAGGCTGATTGTTCCCGGGACCTTACGACCAAAAAGGGGGCGCACATGTATCACCACTCTGTGATGTCATGTTCATTACCATTTGGCGAAGTTGTTCATAATTCACCGAGAGTTGCTCGTATTTTTCAGTGAGATAAGTCGTGTGTTGTTCATAATTTGCCGAGAGTTGCTCGTATTTTTCAGTGAGATGAGCCGTGTGTTGCTGCAAGGCCATAAACTCCTTAGATTGGGTGCTCGATACTGATTGGGAGCTCCCAATGGTTGAGACACTACGGGCCGCCAGCAAGGTCTCGGCCGTAGTGTTGGAGAGCTCGTACACCTGATTTTTATCGGGTCCACCGGACGATCCTACCTCTATCCACAAATCTAGATCGAAATTCGGATGGGTCGAAGAATCGTCCTCATATCTCTCCCTCAATCGGCTATTATAGGTCTCCTGAAAATGAAAAAAGAAATCATCATGTTCAATTCAAGAAAAATAATAACTTACGAAAAAAATGGTTGAACGAACAGACCATAAAGTGTTGAGCGCGGTTGACAATGAACTGTTGCACCCCTTTTTGGTCGTCTTCACTCTGCACGTGCGTCTTTACAAATAGCTCCATTGGGCTTGGCTCACGTCCAAGAGACCTAGCTTGTAAGAAAAAAAAATTAATTAAGAAATAACAAATTAAGTAACGATATATTTCATTTAAATTAATCTTACATCCGTTTCGCATGTGCAGCAAACGGAACAGAGCCGCTGGTGTGCATTGTAACTGAACCATGAATTTGCTTGTTCCTGTTAGCAGCACCGGATTGTGAGCCTCGTGTGAACCGCTCAGACGTCACGTGCTTAATATATATAGCGGTTTGAAAATCCCTTCAAACCGCCATGTCGTTCTAGCCTTGAAGACTGTTATCTCTCGTGTGTTTTTTGTGCTTCATACCAAAAATCACGCAACCTACTTCCATAGTGACAAATTAGATTTTAAAACATAATTTTTTTTTAAAAAAAATATCGTATTGTTTTCGGTGTCATACCTAGTTGCCGCGTGATTGTCCTACACCCTCCTCACAACATTGTCAAGCGCGCTGTCCCAGTCAAATTTGTCCTGTGTATAAATAATTTATTTAAAATAAAAATAATAATTTATTAAAAATAAGCTAGAAATTAGAAATTAACACCAACCTTAAATTTGTCAAACCATGCATCGATATAAGGTCTCCATTGAAGATGTCTGGAAACCTGACTCCATTGAAATAATGGAATCTCTATCGACGATTTAAACGCCGATGATATTACTCGGGTAACCTCAATGTTTGTGAACCTGAAAATAAATTAAATTAATGAAATATTGATTAGTTGTTCATAAATTATGTTATAATTAAAAAAAAAAAACTAAAACCGAAACAAACTTAGATTGAAAGGTCGTCCTTCCAATGTGCCTCGTACTTGCGAGTGAATTGATTCTGTTGTGAAGGCACACTGCTTTTGCGCTATGAAACCGCGCTCGAAAAGGCAACATCGCGAGTTGGCGCAGGTGCCTTTTCTTGATCGGCACCTAAGGACATGTCATCCTCACTACTAGAAGAACTAGCTGCGACCACATGTGAGCGACGAGCTGTTGATTTTGTTCTACGCATCTACATAATTTTATACGAATAGTTACATAATTAAATTTGATTCTTAAAAAAAAAATTTCGGCAGCACCTCCTCTATACTAGAGACTATCCAAAATTTTCAAACCTGCAAATATTAACAATAGCCACAACCAATTGACCCCATTCAAAAATCTTATATATAACATAACATCTATACAAATAACAATTAAAATTAATGGAAATAATTAAACACATATCATGTAATAATAGAGTAAAATTGAGATAAAATAATTAAATTAAATCCTATATATTCAATTACTAATTAAAAGGTAAATTCAACAATAACAATTAAAATGCAACAAATATTCAATTAATATGGCAATACAAGCAATAAAATATATTGAACAAATTTAAAAAAAAACCATAGACTTTAGGAATGAAAAATGCTTACCTTAATAATGTGTTTATTTCAAAACTTTATCTACATTATAAAAATATACCACAAAAAAAACACAACAAAAATAACAACAACTAAAACAAGAAAAAATAAAAAAAAATAAAATCATTAAGCATATTAAATGGAAATACATACATTTTAATTTGCTGAAGATAGAACTAGAGATTATAAGCAACAAACAACAATTTTGAAGCAAATGAGAGGAAAAAAAACAAAAATGAAAACTTTGAAACGAAGCTGATGAAAAAATGAACTGAAGAGGCGGTCGCTGAGATTTATAGCACAATTTTACCGACAAAATCCCCGACGGCCAATTTAAATAATATTATTTTTAATTATTCCGTCAATGAATTTTTAAAAATTCGTTGGTAAATTTTGAATTTCGCACTAAAGATTTTAAATGACCCTCCATAATTTTTGCAGTCTGTCGGCAAGTGCACGCGGTCAAAGATGCATTAATACCCGCCCTTTGGAATTCGCACAGTTCGTCGGTGATTCTGTCGATAATGGTGAACTGCGCCGACAAATGCCGATGACCTTTATCTTTCATGATAAAAATCGGTGATTGTTACAGTTTGCAATTCTCTGTGAAATGCCGACGGACGATATCCATTTGTAGAGTCGTCGGTGATTGTAGCATTTTCAGTGCAACTCTCTATGAAATGCTGACGGACTGTATCCGTCGATATCAACGTCGGTGATATTGGCATTTCCAGTAAATATTTATGCAACTCTCTATGAAATGTCGATGGACGTGTAATCCGTCGGTATAGATGTCGGTGATTGTGCACTATGTATGAAAGATTATGTTTGTATTGCCTATTTACCTTCCTGCAAACACTTAAATTACAAACTGCCCATTGCACAAAACAATAAAAACAATTAACACTTATAAAATAAATATTTCGTGTTACAAAATATCATTCATAATATATATTACATTATAAAAAAATGCTTTACACTTTCCTTGATTCTGATACTTAGTCAGAATTTTTTTTTCTTCGTCGTCAATTGAATAGTCATCAGCTTCATCGCAATCTTCAATATGGATATCATCATTATCATCTTCATCGACATTTGGTTATCCGCTAGAGCTCAAAACAACATTCAACTCCTCTGCGTTAACATCAATATGACTATCATCGAAAACACTAAAATTTGAATTTTCTTCCAAGTCAATCGAAGGAGTAACTCAATATGGTTCAACCAACTCACTAACTTGAAAGACTTCATCTCGCACACTTGTGTCTTCATTCTCATCTTGAACAACCTCGACACGACCCCTGGGTTTTTTAAACGAATAACCAATCAACTATTGATCGATCCTTTCTAAAAGAAGGGGTGTATGTGTAATAAACTTATTGACATTGCTTTGCGAAAACAAAGACATCATTTATGTTGTGGAGTCTAGCTTTTGAGTTGATTTCAACCAGACCATAGTGAGGATAACCTCTGATTCCTCTGTTAGTGGTGTCATACCAATAGTATTTGAATAAAAACCAGTGTTTTAAAACCCGGACCGGCCCGGCGGGTCGACTCGGGACCCGGCCGACCCAGGCCTCGGACCGGTCCAGGTGGAGGCAAAAACCCGCTCGGGAATTGGCCCGGCGAAACCCTGTCGACCCGGGACCCGGTCCACCCGGTCAAACCCGGGTGAGACCCGGTCAATTTTTTTTTTATTGCCAGTCATTAAACGACGTCGTTTTTATCCTTCTAAAATGCCAAAATGCTAAAGACAATGTGAAGAAGAACGAAGCAAAATCAGTTACAATTGGCAAACCTAATTTACTCACTCTTTGAAACCCAGCTGCCCAGCTGAGGAGCAGAGGACGTCCCGGCCTATTGATCGCTGAGGAGCTGAGGAGCAGAGGACATCTTTGAATCTCCTTCTGAAACGCAGCGTCCCGGCCTATTGCACTGGCTGCCTCTTCCGGTTAGACTTGGGACTTTTGAAGCATAAATAATTGTGTGGTTAAAGCTTGAATCTTGATCTGTTAGGTTTAGTTTTTGTCCACGGTTAATACCAATGGATGAGGAAATCCCATTTGGGAAAAGATAATATGGTTAAATAAATAATTCACTTTCAAATAATGTTAGAAAATGATAAAAGGATTAAGATGATTTGTAAAGAATCCAGCGACAAAAGGATTAGGCTGGAAGATGAGAGTATTGAGGGAAAGATTGTGTTTTCGTTTGAGTGAAGCAAGAGAGACAGAACATTGAAAAAAGTGGAAGTCACTTTCGAAAGGTGTGATGATGTGTTGACTAATCTCCCAAAGCATCAGAGAGAGTCTCACCACTTTTGAACTACAGCCGACGGTTCTAACTTATAAACAAGTTAAAAGAACCGAATGAGAGAAAGAGACATACAAAGACATACAAAGATGATTGTGACGATGAAGTTTTAAAGGAGCATGCTGATGATTTATTAAATGTTGACCAGATTGGCTCAATTCCATCGACATTTGATCCAAATTTTGCTCCTATGGACACAGAAGAACTTAATGTGTTCATTCAACAAAAGTGAATGTGTTGATTTAGAATTTATGTGGTTGGATGTTTTGTTTTAAATATTTTAGAATTTATGTGGTTGGATGTTTTGTTTTAAATATTTTAGAATTTATATTTTGTTTGTATTTTGGATATTGAATTAAATTTATGTTGTTGGTTTGGTTTATATAAGTATTGCATTATAACTAGTTATGTGTTTTTTTTTATAGGTGTTTTTTTTTTCGGGTCGATGACCGGGTCGGGTTTCAAAACTATGATAAAAACATTATTCTACTCGCTATGATATTGCAGTTCGACGACCTCTTCTAATCTACCATAGTAGTCAACTTCTAACTCATTACGATCCTTTAACACAAACACCGTTGTTGTATGTCTTTCTTTTATGCCCATAGTCTTCAATATAGAACACATATCTATTGACAAAATACCCGTTATAGCACTTAACTCTTTTTTCAGAGCCCAGGCTTAGTGAAGACAATGACTTAGCAGCACTCCTTCTGATTTGATAAACCTTGTATATAATATACATCAATGAACAGTAAACAAGAATTTTGTAATGACATACAATAACTTTGCAAGAGATAATGAGTTTGTGATAGTACTTACATGTGTTCTGAATCACGTGGCAAATTGTTCATCTTGTAATTAAAAGATTTGGGATTCGGTCAGCTGTGAGTTATTGGATAGTAAATATTGTCGATGTTGCCTGCAATGTTGTTCCAAATTATATGAGTTTATGATATTATAATATATAAATAGTACATTCTTAACAAAGTTTAATTAGTAGTATATATACTTACTGAATAAAAGGTCTCAGCTCATCACAGTTAAATAGAACATAATTGTGTGCTTATCTGAATTCTATTTCCGATAAATATCTTCCCCTTACGATATTTTTAGGTGTGGGTCGTCCTAGATTGGAGAATATTAACAAGTTCCCATTGGAAGGTACTTCACCACCATCATCATGTCGTGGAACGCAATTGATTCTCGTTCTCAAATGAGGTTCGAAATAGTACGAGATAAATATTGAGATCTACTCAACAATATAGACCTCACATATTGAAGCCTCAACATGCACCTTGTTCTTAACCTTTTTCTTGTGATTGAACAAGTATCTGTATTGAATTAATCAAATATTTTCATTTAAGAAAAACAAAGAAAATACTTTTATATATGAATTACATTGCAACTGTAATATCTAACCGTTCGAATGGATACATCCATCTATACTGGACCAGTCCTTCAACTTTTACCTCGGATGGTAAATGTATGGAGAGATGCTCCATTGAGTCAAAAAATGTTGGAGGAAATATCATCTCAAGTTTGCATAGTGTCTCGACGATATTTGTTTCAAGCCTCTCAATGTGATCAACATTCAACTTGTTGGAGCATATATCTTTAAAGAAATGACTGATCTCCGTGAGTGCATCCTATATCCTTTTTGGTAACAAATCATGATAAGCTAATGGAATAAGTGTTTGCATAAACATGTGGCAGTCATGACTTTTCATGCCATACAATCTGCATTCCTCCATATTAACCAACCTTGATATGTTCGAGGCATGTCCATCAGGAAAACGCAGACTCTTAAGCCATTTATAGACTAGTAGTTGTGTATTTTTCTCTAACATGAAGCTTGCTCTTGGTTTTGCGACCCGTGACCCATCACAAACCAACTCCATATTTTTATGGTTACAGAACAAAGCTATATCCAATCTAGCCTTGATGTTGTCCTTTGTCTTCCCCTTAACATCCATGATGGTGTTGAAAATGTTCTAAAACACGTTCTTTTCTAGGTGCATGACGTCAAGGTTATGGCGGAGGAGATTGGTCTTCCAATGAGGAAGCTCTTAAAAGATAGTTCGCTTTACCCAATTATGGGTCAAACCAAAACCAGGAAACTTCTGCTTACCTGATTGGAGACCAAACACAATGTCACCGTACTCTGATACAATATCATGCAATTCTTCACCAAAAAGACACGGGGGTGCAACATCCATTTCAATTCTACCAACAAAGAAATCCTTTCTGTTCTTTCTGTACTTGTGATTCGGTGGCAAGAAAGACGGTGACAGTAAAAAAAAGAAGCTTTACCTCCGTTTGTTAGTGTGAATGCCTTGTTGTTTTCCTTGCAGTATGAACATGCTAGTTTTATATGTGTGCTCCAACCATAAACCATTCCATAAGCTGGAAAACCATTGATAGTCCACATCAAAGCCGCTTTCATAACAAAATTCTATTTCCTCGATATATCATAAGTCAAAGCTCCAGATGACCACAACTACATCAACTCATCAATCAACGGTCGAAGACAAACATCTATATTCCGGCCTGGGCTACTCGAACCGGATATGACAGTAGATAAAAACATGAACTCCAGCCTCATACACATCCCTGGTGGCAAGTTATAAACCGTTAGTATGTCCGGCTAACAAGAATAAGGAGTAGCAAATGACCCGAATGGGTTGAATCCGTTTGTACATAACCCAAGACGCACGTTTCTTGATTTAGATGAAAAGTGAGGATGCACATTGTTAAAGTATTTCCATGCTTCACCATCAGAAGGATGCACCATCACTCCATCAACCGCATCATGTGATTGGTGCCATGTCATGTGTTCAGCAGTCCTTGGTGACATGAATAACCTCTGCAGTCTAGGTGTGATTGGGAAGTATCTAAGTTTTTTATATTCAGCAGTCCTTAGTGACATGAATAACCTCTGTAGTCTAGGTGTGATTGGGAAGTATCTAAGTTTTTTATATGCCACGAGAGTCTTTCCCCTACCTACATATCATGCACTCGGTCAGCTCAACATTTTCAAGGTAGTATAACATGCAGAAGTTAGTGCACATGTTAATTTTCTGGTATCCTAAACCAAGGGGTTTCATCATGGACTTTGCAGCATAGGAGTTCTCTTTCAGCCTGTTCCCTTCAGGAAAAATGCTTCTCGCCCATTCGATAATTTTGTCATAACCGACCTCACTCAACCCGTGATCTGACTTGATGGTGAACACTTGTGCTACGGCTGATAATTTACTGTGGTTTGTGCAGTCATCCCATAATGGTTCGTCAGAATATTTGGATAAAAAAACCTAGTTGCATCTGCATTAGATTTTTCTTCTATGATTGGACATTGACTGACATTACCTTTATTCATTCTCGTTGCATCCATAATCATATTCCTATAAGGATTACTGTTGTCATTTGCAACTCCATACACGTTGCTAGCACTAGAAGTTGACCCAACCACCCTTTCTCCCATGCTCTTATTACGAATAAATAGTTCTCCATGCGCATATCAACACAAGTAATTCTCTATAAACCCTTTTGTGTAGAAGATGCATCATTACAACATCTGGATGCAGATACTTTTTATTTTGACACTTCCTGCATGGACACCTAATACCACCTCCAGTAAAATTTCTGGGAATAGATGTTGTGAAATTAATAAAACCCTGAACCCTGTTATAATAATCCATCATCCACAATCCTTGGGGTGAATCTCGATACATTAATGAACGACCATCCATGACTTCTATCGAACCTCTATAAAATTATGACGACAACATGTATTAATTAACTATGTTAGGTAAATAAATTTGCAAAAATATTGGTTTACCTCGAGATTATCCAACAAGCTAATTACAACTTCTCATAAATATTCATTATCAATTATCAACGTCCATACAAATTTATACATATAAATTTACAGAAATTACAACTCCGCAATAGCATTTATAAAAATTAAAACGGACCCGTTAAACAAGCTATTAATTATTTCACTACAACACACATAATTTGGTAATTCAACAAAGTTTCAACAATTTACAAACAAATACAATTTTACAAAATCTAAAACAAACAATAACAAGTACAAAATTATACATTCATACTACAAGTTTGTTTGAGAAATAAAAAAAAACATGTACATACACTAACAAAATACATATACTAAAAAAACAATAAAATTGACATTTAAAATTATCATATAAATGTTAAAATTAAAAAAGATAGATTTACTTATAAAAAATGATAAAATCCACAATAAATCAGAACATGGATGCTGTGACCACAAAACTTAAAGAAATATGACTTGTGTTAAGAAAAGGGGGTTTTTTTTGGGGGGAGTGGTTGTTTGCAGTTTGGGAGGGGAGAGTTGAGATAGGAAAAAAGAAGTAGAAATAGGGGAGGAAAGGGTCGGCAGAGTGGTGATATATTCACTTTTGCTGATGGAATCACCGACAGACTTCTTGTGTCGGTGATTCCGTCGGCAATTTCGATGGTGAATTGGTCACATCACTGCATGAAGATCCTGGTTTGAATCCCTCGGTGATTCCGTCGGTAAATTATCAACAAAAACTTCCACGTCAGCGAATCGCCTTTTTTTTTATAATTTTTTTGAATATATCGTCTGTAATTCCATCGGTATATACCGATTGACTTACAGACGGAATAGTAGTCGTCAATAAATATCACCGCAATGTACCGACATAATTATTCCATCGGTAATTCCGTTGGTTTTAGGCGAATTTCTGGTAGTGATAGTCAATGAATAGCTCGAGTTCCATTGGATTTATGATTTGAAATACCTAATTTTAAGGAATCATAATTGGTTAATGATGGGGATAAGTAGTAGTGATTGTGGACCAAAAACAATATTATTTCAACTGAAATTAGACGGAGAAGATTTTAGATGATTGTGATGATAATCAGGGTTTGGTAATAACTTTGATGTGTTTTTCAACATATCTTAGTAAATGGAAAATTTTAGGTGATGCAAGCTCGAAAGGTAAGAACTCTTGAACCTATAAACTTTTTAGAGACTTGGTTTTATTCAGAAATAATATTGTGTGTGTCCAAGGTTGCTCATACTTTTTGTTTTTCATTGAACTCTTCAAACTTATCAAAGAATTTTATATTTGTGGCGTTCATCCTTATACTTCTAGTTCTTGATTCGTTATAATCAAAGGTTTAGGGTCTTTTATCTAATAACTTAAGTTTCTTGGTTCAAGTAATAATTAGGTTGGATTCTTTTAAATATAATTCTAGCTTTCTTGGGTTGTTTCTATCTTATTTGTGGGTTTAAAGATTCTTACCCTATGGGTTTGTATCATTAAGACTTTATGTTTTTAGAAAATCAGTTGTGATAAATTTGCACAGAAGAAGAAGAAAATTGATCAAAACACTTGGAAAATGTTGTAGTTTTCAAAATGACACATCATTTTGTTTTTTTTTACTTTCCATTAAATGAATTCCTAAAAACAGTTTTATATTGGTAAGAATTCTACTAATAAGCTCTAATGAAAAAGACTTGGTCATATCTTACCCTGTGTTTGCTAGATTTTATAAATTTGATGTAATTAGACTAAATTGCATTATATAATATATAAGATGAGGACTAAATGTGAACCTTTTTAAACAAATAGGATTCAAAGTTTCACTTATTGGGTCTTTCTTGGTTGAATCTATATTTCCTAACATATTGTTAGTTTCTTTGCCTTTCTCTTCTTTAGCTTATAATAGTTATGTTATCTACATAATGTCACAAATAACATTTAAATCTTTGAGCAAATTTATAGATAAAGAGTATGAAAATAAATATAGATAGATTTGTTGTACTATGATACGGTCCAAGGAAGGTTAGATTCGGATTTTGACGTAAAATTTTTTATCGTTCAATTTTACACTATTGAGCATAACTCTAAATTAAACTGTTGGATCAAGCTGAAACTTTACTAGAAGATTGCAGAGGCATGTTTCTATGTTGGGGTAAAATTTCAGGTGAATCGGAGTTCAGGAAGGATTTGCGATATAGGTCAGAATAGACTGTATGAATTTTGTTATTTACTTCCTTTTGACTTGTGGACTTCCTATTTGGCAAGGGTCCTTTTCCTACGAGAATGTGAGAGCTTGTTTTGGAAATTTTCTAGTTCCACAAGGATCTTTAATGGGCTGCAACATAATTTCCAAGTGTAGAAAAGATTCATTAATGTTCCAGAATCCTTTTCTTATAAGGATTCCTTATTCATCCTAGCTATACAAGGAAATGAGGGCTTGTGGTATTTAATGATAGATTAGTTCTTTTTATTATTTTCTTTCATGTTTGAGCTTAATTAAAACTTTTTTTTCAGCTAGGATCCAAGGCTTGTTTGGATCAGAGTTTGGGCTTACTAGTAAAGGTTTTAGGTCTTTTTTGTATGTGGGTCAAAAACTAAAGCCCACAAAAGTAGATCCATTATGATTAATTTTCAAAACTATTTAAACACTTGTAAGCTTAAATTTCGGTAGCCATTGATGAATAATACTTCCGTATTTTTTAGTTTTAATGTGTTAGAGTGATTCTTACATTCTTCAGTTCTTGAACGAACTGAATCTGACTTATCAAAGATTAACTGGTTTTGTGACATCATTCTACTTCATTCCATTAGTATTGGTGCCTTAGGGACATGTTTCCATTGTTTTATACTCCTATCAGACCTATTTCGGCTTTTCAATGTTAGATCTCAATCTTGATTGTGGGTTGCGTGACTACGTGATCACAAGGTTTGCAACAATTGGTATCAGAGCTAGGTTTTGAAATTAGGTTATATCCTTCTTGTTTTCTTTATCTATTTGTTTCTCTTTGTCTGTTTTTGTTTTGTTTTGGGTCAATATTTGTTTTCTTTCTTATGTTTATTCTCGTTATTCTATGTTTATTGTGTTATATTTTGAGTAAAAGAAAAAAAGGAAGCAATTATAAAATGTTATTTAGGTTAAAACAGGTCTATAACACATCTGTTTCGTGGTAGCATATCAAAACTTATTGTAATTAACTCAAAATTGATATTCTTGTTATTTAGAGTGAAATCGCACTAAATATCAAGTTTTAAGTCATTTGGACATCGTTGGGCCTAAGTTATAAATTCAGGTTTTAAAGAGGCTATTTTGTGTCCATGTATCAAATCAACTCAAAATTTATATTCTCTTTACTAGGATCCTAATCACAAAATAAATTAAATTTAAGGTCATTAGGATATAGTTTTCTTTAGGTTCTAGAATCGAGTTTTGTCTTGCTGTAATGGGTCTGTTTTGCGTTAGCTTTCAAAACTTATTTTTTTTCTGTTGATTTCGTTCTTGCTAGTATATTATCATCATGTTTGGGATATTTGGTTGTTGTTTGAGTCATTTTCATCACTTTCATATTTGTTTGTTTACGATCAGTTCTGGTTCAAACAAAAGTCAAATTTGCAATTTCGAGTCTAAATCAGTATTCAATGATACGATCCAAGCAATGTCAGATTTAGATTTTGGCGTAAAATTTTCTACCGTCTAGTTTTACGCTATTGGGCATAACTCCAAACTAAACTATTAGATCAAGCTGAAACTTTACTAGAAGATTCAAGAGGTATGTTTCTATGTTGAGGTAAAATGTCAGGTGAATCGGAGTTCGGGAAGGACTTGCGATATAAGTTAGAACAAGTTGTACAAATTTTGTTATTTACTTCTTTCTAACTTATGGACTTCTTATTTGGCAAGGGCCCTTTTCCTACGAGGATGTGGGTGCTTGTTTTGAGAATTTCCTAGTTCCACAAGGATCTTTAATGGAATGCAACATAATTTCCAAGTATGACAAAGATTCATTAATGTTCCAGAATCCTTTTCTTATAAGGATTCATTATTCAACCTAACTACACAAGGAAATGAGGGTTGATGGTATTTAATGACAAATTAGTTATTTTTATTATTTTCTTAATGTTTGGGCTTAATTAAAACTTTGTTTTCAACTAGGATCCAAGACTTGTTTGGATCAGAGTTTGGGTTACTAGTAAAGGTTTTGGATCAGTTTTTGTATGTGGGTCAAAAACTGAAGCCCACAAGGGTAAATCCATTAGGGTTTATTTTTCAGAACTATTTAAACACTTGTAAGCCTAAATTTTGGCAACCATTGATGAATAATACTTCTGAATTTTTCAATTTTACCGTGTGAGAGTGATTCTTGCATTCTTTAGTTCTTGAACAAACTGAATTTAACTTATCAAAGATTAACTGGCTTTGTGATGTCATTCTGCTTTATTCCAATAGTATTGGTGTCTTGGGGTAGGTTTCTATTGGGTCACACTCCTATTAGACCTATTTCAGCTTTCTGGGATCAAATCTTAATCTTGATTATAGGTTGCATGACAATATGATCACGAGGTTTGCATTAGTTGGTATTAGAGCTAGGCTCCGAAACAAGGTCATATCGTTCTGTTATTTTGGTTTTTTAGTGTTCCTTTAAGTTTTTCAATGTTTGCATTGTTCATCTTTTTTTTTTTTATGTCTGCGACATCTAAGAAAAAAGAACAAGTTATATTTCATCATGTTACTGTCTCTAATCATATCAGTAGCATCAATGAAATTTGAAGGTTGATTCAATTTTACTGTAAAAACACAACTCTTAGTGAACCATAAGAAAACTACCTCAGAATCAATTTAAACTTCATATTCTATCTACCGAGGGTAAGATGACACCATATATTAAATTTGGACTTATTTGATATCATTTGTTTGAGGTTTTAATTTATGGTTCAATTATGCCGTAGAAATACAACTCTTAGTGAACCATAAGCAAACCATCTTAAAATCAATTAAAACTTCATATTCTATCTAGTGGGGGTGAGATAGCATCATATATTAAATTTGAGCTTATTTTGATATCATTTGCTTGAGGTTTTAATTCGTGGTTCAATTATGTTGTAGAAATACAACTCCTAGTGAACCATAAACAAACCACCTTAGAATCAATTAAAACTTCATATTTTGTCTATTGGGGGTGAGATTGCATCATATATTAAATTTGAGCTTATTTTGATATCATTTTCTTGAGGTTTTAATTCGAGGTTCAATTCTGCCGCAAATTGATCAAACAAGGGGTTTGGGTACCTAGACATAAGAGAATGACCTATAAACTGAGATTTATTGTTTGTTTGATATAAAAAATACTAAATATTGAGTTTGAGATCATTCCGATATCGTTTAATCTGAGTTTCAATTCTGTTATGTAAAAATTGCATAATAGGTCAGATTTGCGTCAAGTTCCAAAAAGCGATCCTTACTGTTTGTTTTCATCCAAATCTTTTTGTTTCTATTATAATTGGGTTATATAGGAGTCAAGTAATTGTTTTCGCTAATATTCACTTATGTTTTATTTTATGTCTTCGTTTCGTCCATAATTCGTACGAATTTGCATTGCTACTCGTAAAATCGTAATCATAGTTTTGTTTTGCTTTGTTTTCAGTATATTTATTGATTCTTGAGTCTAAAAATTATAATTGGATTGCGTTGTGAAGGCTACTAACTTTGATTTGTTGATTTTAGTTCCTAAAGAACTAAAAGAAAGCAAGTTATGAGGTAAAAGACGTAGTTAGCTTATTAGAGTGAAAGCCTTGATTTGTGTGTGAAAAATGAGAGGTGTGAGGATATATTTTGTGCCACTAACCAAATTTTACAGATTCAAATGATGTCCGAAAATAACAGATCAGCAACACAAAATGCTGACGTCGCTTTCTAATTATGAGCCATAAGCCAGCAACTTGAGCTCATGTCTAGAATGTACAAGGATCTGAAAGATGAGGTGAATTCGATAAAGCAACAGAATAGTGGGGTTGATTCCCGAGGAAATACGGTCTATAGGGCCGTACAGAATGTCAAATCTGATTTTGAAAAGTTTGTTGACGAAAAGACAGATGTGGGTGAAGATGCCTATGATTTTGGATCTATTAGTTAAGGAATCAACTTTAGACCGAATAGGGCTACGAGGAAGGTGAATTCATGTGGCATGAGAAATTATGAAGATATAGACAGGGACTTGGATACTATTAAACTAAAAATTCCTAACTTTCAAGGTAAAAATGACCCCGAGGTATATTTGGAGGGGGTGAAAAAGGTGGATTGGATTTTCAATTATCATAACTATTCAGAGGAAAAGAACCTGAAAGATTATATGGATTCGATGAAGCAACATATTAGTGGGGCTGATCGGAGGAGATTCAATATGAGTAAGGAAGAGAAACAAAGGTTAAGAGTTTCAAATATTTACGATCATAATGCTTCTATGAGGTAACTGACATTGAATAAAAAACACAAAGCAATCTATAAACAATTTAAAATCATTATTAACTACAATCATTCCATTTGTTCAAAACAACAATTAAAATAAAATGAATGCTAGTGACCGAGAACAAATGTCAACCCCGCAAGAGAGATCATAAAATAAAAAAATGAGCACAAACATCTCAATGGTAAGAAAGAACATTAAAACATGAGCAAATCAATGTAAGTAGTGTAAGTATAAATAGGTGCTAATGGTTTGGTAGCTATAAGGGCGAGAAAGAAAGTTGTGGTATTTGTGAGGATTCTAGAATAAAGGTGGCCTTAGGATCATTCTGGATGTTGTTTTTTCTATCATTTTTTTAATCTCTTGTAACCTTCTCTGTAAAACAATATGTGGTAAAGATATATCATATATTTATAAGCTAATTCTATCAACCTTTTTTTTTTTTTTTATTAGCAATCAGATTTTTATATTGTGAATTAGCCATAACATTTATTCGAAGAAGGGTAGGTAAAACTAATCATGAATCTATACCTGGAGATTAGAACAAACACCGTAGAATGCTAGAAACATCAAACAACATGCATAAATAAAAGGTGAATATATATTTGCAAAGCATGCAAATCATAAAAGAAAAATAGACTAAAGAAAGAACACTGAGGAAAAATATCAATATTGCATGATGTTAAGATAACAAAAGGCATGTTCAACTCCATTAGATAAATGGGTGATGAAATGGGTTTGTGATGAGCATGAATCACAAAATCTATTTTTTTCTTTTTTAGTTAACTTAAAGGTTGAATCAAAGTGGTGAATAATAGGCTTTTATGCAAGCTATTACATTTGTAGGTGTTGGCCTTGATCAATATCGTTTCTTGTGTTGGCGGCTTTGATGTTTTATTGAATGTTGGTGAAGGGTGATCCTCTGAATCACTAAGGTTTTCTAGAATGCTCTCTAAATGTATGAAATTGTTATATATAAAAAAGAAGAGTTACGTGTAAAGCAAACACTGGTGCCAGCGGACCAATATAAAATAATAAAAAAAAAAGAATGAAAAAAATAGGTAAATGAAAAGGAAGACTTAGCGCAAACATCTAGTGTTGAGCATCTAGTCTCAGTACCACACACATTCTAGCACATAAGATGCTTTTTTGAGCATATTAAAACAAGGAGAATAAATTGCAAACCTATGTTATTTGCCGTAATTGAGGTTTTGGAAAAAGTATTATCACTTATGCTGTGATGACAAGACTTAAAACATTAAACACCTTCATGCCTCTCACTGACACACTGCTTGAGTGGCTTGGTGAGATGATATGGTTGGCAATTGGGAAGAAAGGGATAAGTTTATTAGACCATGGCCCAAGTAGTTCAAATGGGATTAATATTTTCATATATAAAGGTCAGTTTCAAAGACATATGCCACCTACCAAGCTTATAAATGAAAAGGAAAAGAGAGCTAACTAGTCAATGAAGCAAAGATAGTAGACCTACATACGGTAGAAATACCACCAAAGAAATTCAAACACCAATGAGAACTTGGAAATCAAATAACAAAAACCTAAAAATGAAATATATAAACACCAATAAAACCAAATCACAAAAACAAGAGAGTATGAGCAAAAAAAGAACTACAACAACTATAATGGTAGGAAAAAAAAAGCTAAAACATGGAGGAAAATCTGGAGAGAGACCTAGAAGACCCTCATGAGGGAACCAAATGAAATGAAACTAAAGCTCCTACTAGAAAAAAGCCAAGAGAGAATAACACAATCCAAGGCAATCAAATGTACATTGTACAACAAATGAGCAAACAAATAGTGTTTGAAATAAAAAAGGAATGAAACTAAAAGAACTATTATTAGACATAAGGGAAAAATAAAACTAAGAAAGGAAAGAGAACTTACCTAGTTGAATGAAAGGCAATAAAGACATAACAAGAAAAATCATTTCAAACCCATCATCCCAATAAAAAAGGATGTCAAATCTCACTAAAATAGTTGCAACTCTTCCAATGCATAAAGGACGAAGGCCCCAAGTAAGTGGATTATGCATTTAATGCATAATGATGGCTATTGACCTATTATGACGAGGACCAATCCCAACAAAAAGCTAAAGAGTGAAACCATCACCCTAAAACCCATCCCCAACCACTGCAATGAATGACAATGTCCTAATTTTCCTTGAAAACCACTCCTAAAACAAAGGAAGGAACAAAAGCCATCAAATGAAATGATCAAACAAAGAGCTGAAATCCACTAGGACAAAACCAAAAAAAAAAAAAGTCAACGCCCTCTTTGAAGGCAAGCCAAACTGATTAATAACAAAA
>Ga0307515_10006569_pt1 | contig 23218 bp, 1 predicted proteins | sample 17_EM_MG_FD_194513 | JGI IMG/M metagenome (GOLD analysis project Ga0307515, IMG submission 194513) | Populus trichocarpa ectomycorrhiza microbial communities from riparian zone in the Pacific Northwest, United States - 17_EM | ecosystem: Host-associated > Plants > Roots > Unclassified | place... | reverse complement strand
AGTTATAACGTTTAAATTAATATAATAGAGGTTTAAACTTAAGAATAAAGATAAGTTAAGAGTTAACCTAAAGTACCTAGTATATTATACGCTATTATAGATTGTATATATAGATAATATATATAATATATATAAAAACCTAAAAGAAAAGAATTAGAAGTACCCTATAAGGATATATTAGGCGCTAGATAAGTAATAGTATAAAAATATTAAGTATATATATAGCTGGCATCTAGTAAAAGTTTAGGAGTTAAGAGACTTAATATTTTAACTAAAAAGATTCTTTACAGAAGAATACTTAGACGAATAATAGTAGTAGAAGTGCCTAAAAAATATATATCTATAGTATATAGAGGATAAAAAGCGAACTAGGTATTAGCTAAAAAGTAAGCTAAGTATAATAAAATTAAGTAGCTAATAGTTAGGAAAAGTAGAGGCCTATAAAACTAAAGGGAGCTAGTAGTAAAGCCTTAAACCCTTAAAGGAATTTAAAGACAATACCTAAATTTATAAGTTAATTGGTAAGATTAATAGTTTAAAGCACTAATAGATAGTAGAGTAACGCGGAACTATATCTTACTAGCAGTAGTTAAGAGAATAAAATTACCTTATAGATAGAAGGAACAACCTTACCTATTAGTTATAATTTTAGGAGATCTAATAACCTATAGAGGAGGGATTATTAACGTTAAAATAGGACCTATTTAAATAACCATTAAAGGGAGATAAATTAAGATATCTTTTAATATCCTACTATTAGGACGGGATAAAGCGGTATTAGGAATGCCTTAGTTATAGGAATATAATCTAAAGATTAATTAGATTATAGGTTAGGTTAATATTAGATATATATAACGCTATAGGACGTAATAGTAAACTAAGTTAGTATAGTACTAAGTTAGAGCAATATATAAGGAAACCAAGAAAGGATTATCCTATATACTAAAGAGATACTATAAGTATAGCAAGAAACTATAGAGCCTAAAAAGTAAAAAGTTAGTAGATTATATAGTATAGAACTATAAAATAGAGTTAGAACTAGGAATAAGTTTAAGGTTCTTTTTAACCTATAAGCTTATTTAAGAGAAGTTAAGAGCACTTAAGGAGTTTGTCTAAAAGAACTTATAAAAGGGATATATTAGACAATTATAGTTATTAGCGGGATATCTAGTACTATTCGTACTAAAGAAGAACAGAAAACTTAGGCTATATATTAACTATAGACAGTTAAATAGCATTACTTAGAAGAATAAATATCTTTTACCCTTAATTAGTAAAATCTAAGATAGGGTAGGTAATGTGTAAATCTTTATAAAGATAGATCTAAGATAGGCGTACTATTAAATTAAAATTAAGAAAGGCAATAAATAAAAGGCAGCCTTTAGGTTAAAGGAAGGACTGTATAAACTATTAGTTATATAATTTGAGCTTATAAATATACTAGTAACATTTTAGAAACGTATTAATAGTATATTAAGAGAATACCTTAATGAGTTTATTATAGTATACCTTAACAATATTATTATCTACTTAATAACTAAGGAAGAATATGGAGAATACGTTAAATAGGTCTTAAAGAGACTATAAAAAGAACAAATACTAGTAGCAATTAAGAAATACGAGTTCTTTATAAGGAAAATCAATTTTATTAGATTTATTATTAAACTAGGTTATATTAGTATAGACTTAAAGAAGATCGAAGCTATAGTAAGTTAGTAAGAACTAGAGAATGTAATATAGTTAAGGTTATTTTTAGGGGTTTGTAACTATTATAAAAGGTTTATAGTATAATAGTTAAAGAATATTAAACCATTTACTAGGCTTATAAAAAAGGAAGAACTATAGGTATAGGGAAACAAATAAAGGAAGTTATTTAAGGAACTTAAGAAACTATTTACCTAGGAGCTAATCCTTAGGATCTATTAACTAGGACTAGACACGGTTATAGAGATAGATATATTAGACTTCGCACTAGGAGTATATTTACTATAAAAGTACGGGAATATATAGCATCTAGTAGTATACTATAGTTAAAAGATAACACTACTAGAACTAAACTATAATATTTATAATAAAGAGTTATTATTACGGAGTAAGTATAAGCGACGATAATATATAGCAAGGTAGATATTATTAAGCTATATATATAAACTGTATAAGGAGGTTAAGACGTTACGTAAGGAAAGAAGGTAGGAAGATGGGAAGAAAGGTTATATATTATTAACTTAGTTACTTAGTTAATACGTATATAAGGCAGAATAGGGTTTAGGTTATAGTTCTAGAAGAACTTAGCAGAATATAGCAGAATGCCGTAGATTGCCGTTAGATTGCCGTTAGATTGCCATTTTGCGGTTAGTCTCTAATTGCTAAATTAGTAGAAATAGGTAGATATATATAAGGTATTACAGGGGTGTCCTATAATAGTACCCCCCCTTTAAACTTAAGCTTTTGCGAGATAGGGCTATAGTAGTTCTAGGTAGAGTTTGTAAACGTTTTTTACGGCTTATATAAGTCTTATAGAGTTAATGGGTTCCTATAAGGACTTAGTAAAGCTTCTCTATTTTGTAAGATATATATATTAGCATTTCCGTATATTATACTTAACGTTATTAATTCTTTTAATAAAGTACTTATTCTTACTATCTACTTTAACTAGTAGGGGAGGGTCTTATATCTGTCTGGGCAGGGCATTTAATATAGAAGTAGTAGGGTGGAGGACTAACGTGTAGAATATGGGGTGGATTTTAACCGTATTAGGAAGCTTTAGTTAGTAGGCGTAGGAGGAAATAACCTTTTTAACCTTATAAGGGCCAGCGTTCTTTTAATTAAGCTTCTTAATAGGTTGTTTTATGTTTAGATTTCTTATATCTAGCTAGATAAAGTTACTAATTTAGTAAGCTGGTGCTAGGGTTCGTTTCTTATTTGCTACGGCTTTATATATAGATTAAGCCCATATTATTTCGTTAGTAAGGAACTATTATAGTTCCTCCATCTTCTTTATAAATTTATTTACTTTTATAACTTATAAGGCGTAATAAGTAGGGTAAGGAGCATTACTAAAGGGTTTAAAACCTATTTATGGATACTAGCCGTAGTTGGCTAGGAATGGGGAGACTTTTATAGTTTCCGAGACGGAATTATTTATAGTAAACTTAGTGAATATAAGCTAGTTAATTTAGTTATCTTATAAGTATAATATATATATCTAAATATACTATTCCATTATAGCATTTATATATTCCGTTTAACTATCCATTTTTAGGTAGTATTCTATAGATAATAGTGCTTTAATACAGAGTTAGGTAGTTAGTTCTTTGTAAAATATAAAGATAAACTAGCTGCCTCTATTGGAGATAATTGTTTTAGGGAGTTTATAGAGTTTCTATACATAATCTAGAAACAGTTAGGTAATAATAGGTATTAATATATCGAGGTAGGCAATTAAGTGTCTTATCTTAGATAGTTAGTCTATAACTACTATAATATTTATATAGCCCTTACTTATAGGGAGGTCAACAACAAAGTTAATTAAGATATCCTTCTATCTTTAGTCTAGAACAGGTAATAGCTTTAAAAGGCCGTTATATATCTTATATAAAGCTTTAGCTCGTTAGCAGATAAAGTAGCTAGAGAAGTACCTTTATATTATATTATATATATTTAGCTAATAGTATTCTTATTAGAGCAGTTCTAGGGTTTTTCCTTAGCCTAGGTGGCCGGCTATTAGTAGATTATATATATGTTTAAGGAGCTTAAGTTTAAGTTCATTATAGTTAAGTATAACTAGGCGGTTCTAGTAATATAAGCGGTTTCTATAGGCTTCGCATTTACTTAAAGAAATCTTTTTAGAACATCTAATGCTATCTTATATTAGCTTAAGCGTCTCTTAAATAAACTTGTTATTTAGGTATTTATTAAATATAATCTATTTAATTAATTAATTAGTTATTTTAAGGACGTATACCATAAGATCTTTAGTAAGAGGGTTAAATAGTTTAGGGTAAAGTAGGGTCTAATTTTAGTAAGAGCGCGCTTCTTCTAGGGCTGGCGCGTCTTATAAGCGTTAGGTTAGAGTATTAGGCTTTTAACCTTAAACGCTAAGGCAGTATATAATTAAAAATCGGAAATAAGATAGATATTTTAACTAACGGGCCTAATAATAACTTAGTTATTTTATAGTTATAAAGTACTATAGGTTCTTATAGTCGCTAAGAACCTTAATTAGAAATCCGGCGCCTTTTAGTTTAGGTTACTATTGTTTAAAATATCTAATAATAGCTAATAATTCCTTATCGTAGATCTCGTAGTTATATTTAGCTAAACTTAGTTATTTTAAGAAGTATGCTATAGGGCGTAATACTCCATCTTTGTTATATTAAGATAGGATAGCTTTAGTAACGTAGTTAAATAAGTCGGCTTCTATAATACTTATTTGGTTTAGGTTAAAGTATTAGAGTACGGGCGTAGTAGTAAATATAACCTTTAGATAGGCAAAGGCCTTCTTACATTCCTTATTAAAGATAAAAACTTTATTATTTTAGGTTAGAGCTATAAGGGGTAAAACTAGGGCGAAGAAGTTATTAATAAACCGTTAGTAGAAATTAGCAAATTCTATAAAGGCTTTTATATCCTTAACGTTCTTAGGTTCTTACTAGTTTATAATTACTTTGACTTTCTTTAGGTCTATTTATATACCGTTTATAAAAATAAGGAGTTTAAAGTATAGGACTTCCGTTTTATAAAACTCGTATTTATCTATATCTAATTATAGACTAGCACTATATAGGGCTTATAGGATAAGGTTAACGTATTTCCAATATTTGGTTAGGTTATTACTATATATTAGGATATCGTTAATATAAGTAGTATAGAAGATATCTAAGTAGGGATATAAGGTGTTATTTATATAATATTAAAACGAGCTTAGAGTGTTTGTGAGGTTAAAGGGTATTACTAAGTACTTAAATAGTCTATATTGGGTACAAAATGTAGTAAGCTACTTGTCTCCTTTTATAATACGGAGATAGTTAAATGCAGAGATAATATTAAGCTTTGTATAGTAATAAGCCTTACTTAGTTAGTTTAGCATCTTTTATATTAATAGGATTGGATATTAGTTCTTAATAGTAACGGCGTTAAGAGCTTAGTAGTCTATATAGAAGTGTAGACCGCCGCTAGGTTTCTTAATAAAGATCACTAATACGGCTATAGGCGACGAGCTTACTTTAATAAATCCTTTACTTAGGTTCTCGTCTAAATACTTTTATAACCGACTACGGTACCCTACTAAAACACTACCTTGTCTTGTCTTATATCACCATATACTATTACAAACGCTTTAAGTACGATGTTACAACTACTAGGAGAGGAGTTGGAAGAAGCTAGTTAGTTAATTTAAGCACGGTCTAGGATGGAGCCGATAGAGTTATGTGACAAGGAATAGTAACTAAGGTCATGTGATATGATCTATATAATCTGTAGGATCTATATAATCCGCAATAGAGTAAATAAAGTATATATATATTACGTACAAGAAGGATTTTATAGGAGTACGGTTGTGTATTTAAGGACCCTTAGTTCCTACCTAGATAGTTCCTTCCTTATAGTGATTCTTAGAATACAATTAGAGTTAATCTATTAGGTAACTACTCTACTAGTTATTATTACGTTGTTAACTTTAATTTGCATTACCTATATACCTAGCCCAATAATAAGCCTATCGTAGTACCTGCTATAAGGTTCCGTTATATAATTACTACCTAGTTATAGTATTAAATATAGAAAGTTAAACAATATGCCACTAAAAGCAGCCACTATAACGCTATTAACGGCGGCAACTACTTTAAGGTTAGGAGGTAATACTAGTATAGCAGATACTAACTTATAGCAACCTATAATAGTTGGACAACTATAAGAGATAGTTAACTAGTTAATAACTAACAATGCGGCGCTAGAAGAAAAAGTTAATAGAATAGGAGTAGCGAAGATTAAGTTACTATTAATTAAGAGATACTTAGGAGAGAGATTAAAGCTTAAGGGATTTCTTATGTAAATGTACTTTAAAGTTACGCAAAAAGGGGTAAAGCTACTAACACCTATGGATTGAATAGCCTATGTAGAACTATTCCTGTTAGGGAGAGCACTTAAGTAGTTTAAGTCTTACCTTACGGAAATATAGGCAAATAGAATAATAACCACTAATTAAGAGGTACGGTTTATATTCTTAAGCTAAAAAGGGTTTATAGAGCGACTTATATAAATATTTAGAGACCTAGAGGCAGTAACTATGGCGAAAAAAAAACTCTAAGACATTATATAATAAACCTTAGTAATTAAGTACATAATATAGTTCTAAACGTTAGCTATATAAGTTAAGTGAAATAATAAGGCGCTTATAGCATAGTATAAGTAAGGACTTAAGGCTAAAGTCTAGGACGTAATTATTCTAATAAAAGATGCGGACACCCTAAGGGAACTAATAGATTAAGTAATTAAGATCGATAATTGGATCTACTAAAGGGAATAGGCTAAGAGAAGCTAGGATAGAGTTTTACGGTTATATAAGGCGCAGAGTACGCAATAACTAAAGCTAAGTTAGAAACTATAGTATAGCGCAGAGCTAATAGACCTAAGCAGTATTAAAGAAGCCTATAAAAGATGGAGTAAGAAATTATAAAAACCTAAAGGTTAAGGATCTAGTAATTATAGGACTAAGGAGTAGAGGCTAAACTGGGGATCTTAGTAGTAGAAGATGTTTAGGTGGACTCTATAACAAAGTTAATAGTTTAAAAACAGAGCTTATATAAATTGTAGAAAATAAGGTTATTTCGCAAGGGATTATAAAGATGGTTAGAAGTACTATATAATAAAGGAAACGAGACTAATAGTAGATAACACATACGTATAAAGGGATAATAGTATACTATAAGGAACAAAAGAATATTTAATTAGAAGTTTTGCGTTTTACTATAATAACGCATACTAAATTCATAAAGACGCTAAGTATGGCGTAAGCTATTAGCTATAGGAGCTAAAATCCTTAGAATGTAGAGGAACTAATAAACTAGTTCGTAGATCGGATATTAAGGACAATAAATTTAATATAGGCGAAACATTTTATAACGATAAGGTAATATAGGCAGTTTACTAGAAATATATAGACCTTAGAGATATTATACCAGAGGTAGAGGATAATTCCACTATAGAATAGGGAACATTAGTAGGGATTAAAACCCCACTGGATATAATATCTATCGCTTTATAAGACGCAAGAGAAGTAGGATAGCGAGCTACTTCGGCACTCGGTAAAGGCAAAAAGCTAAAGGCTTAAGATTCTTAAGACAAGATAAGAGACAACTAAAATTCTTAAGATAAGATAAAGCAAGCTTAAGGACCTATAATAGACGATAACTAATAGAGTAGAGCAGTAGCTTAGTTTAAAGATATATAAATAAGCTCGGGATAGAGTTTCCTATAGGTATAAGATTCTTAAGATAAGATAAGTAAGATTTAAGACTTTTAAGACGAGATAAGAATACCTAAGCCTAGTTAAACTAAGGCAGAAGTAAAGCTTAAGATAAAAGCAAGCTCAGGATTAAAGAATCTAAGGGACTAGAAATCCGGAGTATAAATAAAAACACCCACAAGAAAGAGGCAAGAGGCTTCTTTATAGATTAAAGAATCTGTGGTATAAATAGTAGTTAGACTAGGAGATAGGTATATAAACCCAGAGGACTTACTAAAAGAACGCAGTGTTTAGCCTAAAGATTAAAATGTTAATACTAAGATTAAGAAGTAAAACAACTTTAAGGATCCACTTGTAAGACGCAAAAAGAAAGAAATTATAGAGGAATTTAAAGCAAGAATTACCTCATAGCAGGATTAGAAACTAGATAAGAGATTTAGTATATTAGGTTATATAAGGGACAGAGCACCCGTATAAAGGATTACTAATAGGCCTAAAGCAGGCACACTAAGAGCTAAGTAGCTTACTAAACTAGAATAAAAAGAGGATCTAGGGATTTTAACTAGGTTTAAAGAACGATATATAAAAGGCTATTATAACGCAGTAATAAAAAGATACTTCTTTACGGATAAACCGTATATACTCTAGCAGCTATACTAAAAGTGGTATAGGCAAAGGCATAATGATAAGTGGGAAGATTTCTATATATAGTTGGATAAGAAAGTTATCCAAGACTACCTAATTACTAAAAAGGCTATAAGTTATATTAAAGGAGCCTTAATTATAATATTAAAGGATCTAAAGGAGCGATTAGAGGACTAGAGAAGTAAGAGGCAAATTATAGTACCTATAAACGAAGTTATAACGCTTAGATTAACACAAGAGAGGTTTAAACTTAAGAATAAAGACAAGCTAAGAGTTGACCTAAGACACTAAGCATATTACACATTAGCATAGATAGCGTGCGTAGATAATGCGTGTAATATATATAGAGTACCAAAAGATAAGAACTGAAAGTACCTAGTAAAAATATATTGGCTATTAGATAAGGCAAAATATCGGAATACTAAGTATATATATAGTTAGCACCTAGTAGAAGTGCAAAGCTAAGGGGACTTAATACTTTAACCAGAAAGATTTCTTACGGAAGAATACCTAGACGGATAATAGTGGTGGGAATACCTAGAGAACACGTGTCTATAATATATTAAAGATAAAAAACGAACTAAGTACTAGCTAAAAGTGGACTAAGTATAAATAGAATTAAGTAGCTAATAGTTAGGAAAAGTAGAGGCCTATAAAACTAAAGGGAACTAGTAATAAAGCCTTAAACCCTTAAAGGAATTTAAGAACAACACCTAAATTTACAAGTTAAGTAGTAAGATCAACAGTTTAAAGTATTAATAGATAGTAGAGCAATAAGGAACTATATCTTACTAATAGCAGTTAAAAGAATAGGATTACTATATAGGAAGAAGGAGCAACCTTACCTATTAGTTATAATTTTAGGAGATCCAATAGCCTATAGAGGAGGGATTATTAACCTTAAAATAGGACCTATTTAGATAACCATTAAAGGGAGATAAATTAAGATGTCTTTTAATATCCTACTATTAGGACGGGATAAGACAGTATTAGGCATACCTTAGTTACAGGAATATAATCTAAAGATTGATTGGATTACAGGTTAGGTTAATATTAAAGATACTTAATGCCGCAAAATGTAATAATAAGCCAAGTTAGTATAGTACCAAGTTAGAGCGATATATAAAGAAACTAAGTGAGGCTTAAGTTATATACTAAAGAGATACTATAAATATAGTAAGAAACTATAGTTACTAGAAAGCGAGAAGCTGTTAAAGTATACAGTATAGGACTATAAGATAAAATTAAAACTAGGTATAAGTCTAAGGTTCTTTTTAATTTATAAGCTTACCAAGGAAGAAGGTAGAGCATTAAAAGAGTTTGTCTAAAAAAACCTATAAAAGGGATATATCAAACCATCGCAGTTATTAGTGGGTTATCCAGTACTATTTATACTAAAGAAGAACGGTAAACTAAGGCTATATATCGACTATAGATAGTTAAATAGCATTACTAAAAGGATAGGTATCCTTTACCCTTAATTAGTGAAATTTAAAATAGAATAGGCAACGCGCAAATCTTTATAAAGATAGATCTAAGATAAGCGTACTATTAGATTAGAATTAAGGAAGGCAATAAATGGAAGGCAGCCTTTAGGTTAAAGAAAGGACTATATAAACTATTAGTTATGCAATTCGGGCTTATAAACGCACTAGCAACGTTTTAGAAGCGTATTAATAATATATTAAGAGAACACTTAAATAAGTTTATTATAGTATATCTTAACAATATTATTATCTACTTAATAACTAAGAAAGAGCACGGAGAACACGTTAAATAGGTTTTAAAGAGACTATAGGAAGAATAGATGCTAGTAGCAATCAAAAAATGCAAGTTCTTTATAAAGAAGACCAATTTCGTTAAATTTATTATTAAACTAAGCTAACTTAGCATAGATCTAAAGAAGATTAAGGCTATAGTAAATTGGTAAGAACCAAAGAACGTTATATAGTTAAGATCGTTTTTAGGGTTTTATAATTACTATAAAAGGTTTATAGCGTAATAGTTAAAGAATATTAAACCATTTACGCGATTAATAAAGAAAGAAGAACTATAGGCATAGGGAAAGAAACAGCGGAAATTGTTTAAGGAAGTTAAAAGGTTATTTACCTAAGAGCCAGTTCTTAAAATCTATTAACTAGGACTAGAGACGGTTATAGAGACGGATGTATTAGACTTTATACTAGGGGTATACTTTATATAGAAATATTAGGATAGATGGCACCTAGTAGCATACTATAGTTAAAAGATAGCACTACTAGAGTTAAACTATAACATCTATAATAAGGAGTTATTAGGTATAGTTACAGCACTAAAAAAATAAAGAGCATTTTTATAAGGTATAAAGAAACCATTTATAGTTAAAATGGACTATAAGAACCTAACAGGATTCTTAATAATAAAGAAACTTAACTAAAGATAGGTTAGATGGGCAGAGATACTTATAGAATACCATTTCGAAATTTAGTATACTAAGGGTATAAATAATACACAAGCAGACGCTTTAAGTAGAAAGGCTAAATTATAAAATAATAAGAAGCCATTAGGGGCTTTACTGCGAAGAGACACAGATAGATTAATTAGATATAATTATCCAAAAATCGTAGCAACTTAAAAAAATAATAAACTAAATAGAGTTTATAAGTCACCAGAAAGCTTTTAGGTATAAAGAATTTTAAAGGCATAACTAGAAGATCTATAGATAGATATATATAAAAATTAAAAAGCGAAGTACATCCTAAAGAGCATAGTAGAATAATTCGTAAAAGAATTCTATAAGGGATTAATTTAAGGACATAATAGGGCCACAGGCTTAGTGTTAAGACTTTAAGAGGAATATATTATTAACAGAATCTAGAATATTGCAAGAAAAGTAATAAAAGAATGTTTAGATTATTAAAGGAATAAACTAATAAGGTATAAGCCATATAGAGGGCTATAACCTATTAAAATACCAGAGAGACTATAAGAGGTTATATTATAGGACTTTATTATTAAGTTACTAAAGTTAAGAGATCCTATTACCGGACAAGATTATAACGTAATCTTAGTAATAGTGGATAAGCTTATAAAGTGGGGATACTTTATAGCATATATAAAAGAAATCTTAGCAGAAGATATTACTAGAATCTATATTAAAGAAGTATTCGCAAGATATAAAGCACTAAGCAAGATTATATCGGATAGAGATTTAAGATTTATAGCAGTATTCTAGGAGGTATTCTTAGCGGAGTAAGAAGTTAGAGCAGCAACTTCTACCGCATATTATCTACAGACAGACGGTTAAACAGAAAGGTTAAATTAGACGCTAGAACAGTATCTAAGGCACTATATTAATCACGCGTAAAATAATTAGGTATTACTATTACTAGTTATACAGTTTGCATATAATACAACACCTTAAGAAGGAATAGGCATATTACTATTTAAGGCAAATTATAGACACGAGCTAAGAACATCGTTGTTACTACGGTAAGCAAAGAAAACAAGTAGTATAGCTAAAAAAAGGATAAAGACGTTAATAAATCTTCATTTAGACCTTATAGAATTAGTAAAGAAAGTATAAGAGAGAATAAAAAGGTACTATAATACTAAGAGATCTAAGGGGCTAGATCTTAAGGAGGGAGATAAAGTATAGCTACTATACAAAAATTTTAAGAGTCGATAACTAAGTAAAAAGTTAGACTATATTAGACTAGGACCTTTTAAAATTATATAAAGAATTTTACTAGTCACATTTAAGTTAAACCTACTAAAATGAAGATTTACCCTATATAGTATATTATAATACTAGAGCTAGCACACAGGAATATTAAGCCACTAGTTTATAAAGCAGACATATATAAAGAATAAAAAGAAGATAAATAGTAAGTTTTAAAGATCGTTAATTATAAGGATATTAATGACGAAATATAGTATAAGGTTAAGTAAATAGGCTATAATAAAACTACCTAGGAACCACTAAAAAATTTAAAGAACGCTATAGGAAAGGTATAGAAGTATTAGAAGAGATTAGGTTAGGTAGTATTAATAAAGAAAAATCGCTAAAAAACGAGTTACCTAAGGGGGACCTAAGAAGAGCAGTTGCTAAACTACTTAGATTTATTTCCTTCTTAGTTAAAAGAGAATCTATTTTTTTTATTACTAAGTTCCTATAAACCCTATTCTATAAGTTTCTACTTCTTAAAATAAACCTTTTTACGAACCTTCTTAAGACGGATTAACTAAGTAGACGTAGCCAGGTAAGAGTTAAGGGCTCTTTATTAAGCTTTAGCAGCCTCTTATTTAGCATTATAAAAATAATATAATTCCGCTAGAGTAACAGATAGTTTATTATCTAGCCGCGTAGCAGTAGATTAAATATAAGACCCTAAGACAAATTAATTAGGGAACTAGACAACTATTAAGAGTAATAAGTTACGTATATTTAGTATTAGAGACGGAGCGAACGTTATAAAACGAATAAATATTCGCTTTAGTACACTTTAAGTAAAAGGACAGTTGTTGTAAAGATAGACTTACTAACGTAATACAAACTAACCCCTCTTTTAAATAGCGGGAACACGGAGATAGTATAATCTTACTAAGAGATAATATTACAGTAATAGTACAAACACAACAAGCGGTTAAAGAAGAAGAAATTACTTTAGGTATAATAAGTAATAATATTAACTAAATTAATTAGACGGATATTATACCTCTAGTAAATAACTTAGAGATATTAGAAATCTTTAAGGATAAAAATAAAGAGAAGGGAGATAGTATTATAGACGCTTTAAGTATAATATTACAACTACTAGGAGAGGAGTTAGAAAAAGCTAGTTAGTTAATTTAAGCATAGTCTAGGATAGAGCTAATAGAGCTATATAACGAGGAATAGTAACTAAAGTTATATAATATAATCTATATAATCTATAGGATTTATATAATCCGCGATAGAGTAGATAGAGTACACGTATATTATGTACAAAAAGGATTTTATAGGAGTACGGTTGTGTATTTAAGGACCCTTAATCCCTACTTAGATAGTTCCTTCCTTATAGTAATTCTTAGAATATAATTAAAGTTAATCTATTAGGCAACCACTCCACCAGTTATTATTACGTTGTTGACTTTAATTTATATCACCTACACACCTAGCCTAATAATGAGCCTATCGTAGTACCTACTATAAGGTTCCGTTACATATACACCTTAACTCGCTTACCGACTCGGCCACTAACTCGGTCAATTACCCCTTATTTCCTACGCCTTCTTTATATATATATACCACTTGATTTCCATAGATTTACAATTAAGTTACTCGTTTAATCCCATACACTGTAAAAGCTTATAGTTATAAGCCCGGCCTACCTACCGTACTACATCTAATCTATATATTTAGCGCTTACTAAGCAATTAATCTACTACCTCGTTTAAGAAGTTACTACTTCTTCCACCTTTACAAGTGTTTTAAGCTTCTTTATTTACCAAACAGACGGACAATTAAACATCAATTAAAGTTAAACATTAAACACTTCGAATATTAATTATATCGAACATTAAACATATTAAACATCGATTATATCGAATATCGATCGAACCGAACCCGACCGACCGACCGACCGTACGACCCTGACCGTACGTACGCGACTGACAAACGAATTAACGAATCAAAAAATGTTAAAATAAGGTTTTCGCTAAGACGCCAATTGGACCCTACCTAATCTGTTAAAATCCTAAAAATAATAACTATAAACGAATTAAAAGTCAACCTTATCCTTAACTAGCCTTCTAATTAGATTTAATGGTTCTTTATTATATAAGACACTACTAAAACCAATAAGATATAGTAGTACATCGACCCATCTAAAAAGAAAAACGAGCTTCTAAAGCTAGAACTACCGAAACAACCTACACCAAAGGACGTACTACCTACAGCTATATTAATAGCTCAACTAGACCCACACTAGCTTACCGCCTATAACTAGCTCTACGCCGAATATAAAGACGATCTCCATATATACAAGAAGCGAGAATATGCTATAAACGGTATTAGCAACTACATCGTTTACTCTACATCAGTAGCCTACCTTCCCCTTATTAACGGCCTTAATACGGTACACAAACGGCTTCAAGCACTAAAGACTGTACTTGCCCCTACTACCTTAGGTTAAAAGTATAACGTCCTTCTTTAATATACGGCTTTAAAAGCCTATAATACAACACAGAGTATTAACAAATAGTTAAACAACTAGCGGAATATCTATAAACTTGCTAAGTAATTGGAGCTACTAGACGTACAGGGATTTAGGCCATACTATAATTTTGTTTAAGCCATTAAACCTATCTCTTCTAGCTTTATAGGAGCTCTAGAAGTAAACCTTATTTATAAAAAATAGAAGGGCAAAGCCGCCCTATCTATTATTGATCTGATTAAGGAATTTAAGGAACACTACTGCTAATTACTCTACATTTGCAACCCTATAAGGCAATTTAGATTATAATTCCAATTCCAATTCTAAACCGTACAAGAAATGTATATGCGGCCTCGCATATTAATACAGCGACTACTATTATATTACCGAGCAGAAGCGCCCTTAAGGATAGAAACCAAACCTAGACATTTAAAAGCAAATAGATAAAATGATCTCATTTATACCTTAGGTTAAAGATATAGTTAATTAAATCTAAGAAAATATAAAAGGAGAACTAGAAGTAAAGAATATAGAATCTATAATTAATTTTGATTCTAAATTAACACCAGCCAGTCATGCTGCCATATTCAGCACTGGTTAAAATTCTATTCAAAATTCTAAAGTATATCATTGCAATTAAGCAGCTTTAAAGATCTACCTCGATTACAGCTTAAATGACTACATCAATTATAGATTAATTAACTACCTCGAACACAGATCAAAGATCTACCTTAATTATAGATTAATTGACTACCTCAATTATAGCTTAAATAACTACCTTAACTATAGATTAAGTACCACACCACAAAGACTTTAAGACGATATCTTAGATATAATTGAAGCAATATCCATTTAACTAGCACTATTACCCCACCCCTTACCACTCCTAATTTGTATCTAAATTTCCTATTTTTAGTACAGCGTCTACCTTTATTTTACTTTCTATAGCTTTAACTACACCACCAAATCTAGGGGGGTATGTAGCCGACTACGGTACCCTGCCAAAACACTACCTGATCTTGTTTTGTATCACCATATACACCTTAACTTGCTCACCGACTCGGCCACTAACTCGGTTAATTACCCCTTATTTCCTACGCCTTCTTCATATATATATACCGCTTGATTTCTATAGATTTACAATTAAGTTGCTCGTTCAATCCCACACACTGCAAAAGCTTACAACTTTTATAGTACTTAGAGTTTATTTTAGGACATCCCGTATAAGGGTTTAAATCTAGGCTACTTTCCTTCTTTAAGTATAATCTTATAGTTATATAGTTGGTATTCTAGTAGCTTATTAGCTTTCTTTTGTAAGAATACATCTAGGCGATAATAATACTCTACTAGTACATTCGTGGCAGGGTTAGTGTGCTTCTTTAGTGCTAAGGCCTTCTTAATATCGGCTATTATAATAGCGAAGATTATATACTCGGGTTTCTTAGCGAGTTGCGCTAGTGGGGTAGCTCTAATTATGCAGATATCCAGGATATTAAGCTTGCTTGGATTGTCTATAGTTTCTTATTTAGGTTTAGGTTCGGTATTAGGTACGGAGTTAGTATTAGATTTAGGTTTAGGTTCTTTAGGAATCCTTTTTATAGTAGAATACTAGTCCTTTTAGTATTTTTATATATAAAGCTTAAGCTTCTACTTAGCTTAGGGCGGTGTAGTGCTTAGTAATAACTTATAGAATTTAGTAAAGTTTTTGGATCCTTAGTCTATGTTAGTAGAATTTTTATACTAGTAGAATCTAGTAGATTCCTTAGGCGTAGAGTGGACATTAGTAGAAATCTTACGTTAGTAGAATTTAGTAGAATTCCTAGGTTAGTGGAATCTGGTGGATTCCTTAGGTATAGGGTAGACAGTTATAGAAATTTTAAACTGGTGGATCCTAGTAGATTTTTTAGATTTTAGATTTAGGTCTAAGTAGTAAGTTATAAGGCACTTCTGCTTATAATAGGAGGCGGTAAATAGAAGCTTAAGGTTATTCTAATTAATAGTTACCTTATATAGCTTTATTTGGGGTTATCTAAGGATTACTAAGTAACCTAGGGTGGTAATAAAAGGTTTAATTAATTCTTTATAATTTAGGTATTAGAGTTTTAGGAATACTACGTGGGTAATACGGCCTAAGATAGTGCGTTTACTATTAAATCCAAATACGTTAATATACTAGTTAAGGGGGGTTAGGGTAAAACCATTATCTTATATAAAGATCTTGTTAGTAAATCCTATGCCGCTAGCTCCTGTGTTAATTAGGATTTAAGTATTAGCCTATTAACTATTCTACCAAAGACGGTAGTTAATAGTTATACTATAGTCCTAAGAGTTAGAGTTTATAACGTTAAATACGTTTAATAAGATCCTATAGTAGAGCTGTTTTAGAGAGCGACTTAGCTCTAGGACCTTCCTTTTAGAGGTAATTAGGGTAGGGTTCTTATAAGACGTTAGTTATAGCTTTATTCTTATAAATAGTACTTACTAGATATAGGGCTAGAACTAGGTAAAAATCGGGGACGGTAACTAGAAGATTAATACGGTAAACGGCTGCTGGTATTAGCCGTTTATAAATTATATTTAGGCATAGGGATAGAGCAGTAGTTAGAGAAGTAGGAGCTACTTCTACATTTAAAGCAGAGGCCTAGCTTAATGCGTTATTCTTATTTAGAGAACCCTAGTAGGGCGTACTTTAGGGTTTTAGTGTTAATATCTATAGCGTTAGGGTGCTTAGGCTAAGATAATAACTTAGTAAATATTTATAGGGTTATTATATTATATTAAGGAGCGGACTTCGGTATTAGGCGTAGTATATTATTATACCGTTTATTAATAATGTTTATATGGGCATTAAGGGCTCCCGGTAGGTCTATGCCTATTAGGGAGGTTTTAGTTTAGGACTTAGGGATTTAATAAGGCTGTTAATTAGTGCGGAGTTATTCTAGCCTATTTCCTTTATATAATAGTTAAATTCGGAGAAGTATATTAGGAAACTTTTTGTTCCTTAAGTTATATAGTTTATCTTTCCTTAAGTAGTAGCTTAGTAGTTTAGGTTACTATATATAGCTTTAAGAAGTACAACTAGGCTTTATACTAAGTTTGGCTAAAGAGGTTTAATAAGGTTAGCTATATCTCCTCCTAGTTAACTTAAGGCGTAATAGAGTCAGTTAGCTTTAGTTAAGTAACAGTTAGTATTACCAGTTAGCTTATTTTTAAGCTAGCTTAAAAATAATTAGAGCTCTTATTGTTTACTAGTAAATACTAAGGGATTTAGTAGTCGTTTAGATTGTTTTAGTATAGTAGTTAGCTTAGGGTAAGTAACTACTATAGGTTTAAGGCTCGCGTTCCGCGTGTTTATCTCTAAAGATAGTGTTTAGTCTTAAGGCCCTAGCGTGGGCATCTTAAGGGCGCAGACTTTTTCTTAGAGGTTCTTAATTAATTACTAGTATCGTGCTTCTTATTTAGCTTAGTTTTATTTAAGGGCGTCTATAAAAGACTTTTATATCCCTACTAATTATTTTTAGAGTGCGGATATAATACCGGCGGCCATTATAGGGGCTTTAGGTTTGTTCTGCATGTTAATAGTAATATAAGTAGTTAACGTAACGTAGTATTACGGAGTAAGTATAAGCGACAATAATATATAGCAAGGTAAATATTATTAAGCTATATACATAAACTATATAAGGAGGTTAAGACGTTACGTAAGAAAAGAAGGTAGGAAGATGGGAAGAAAGGGCATATATCGTTAACTTAGTTACTTAGTTAATATATATATAGAGCAGAATAGGGTTTAGGTTATAGTCCTAGCAGAACTTAGTAGAATTTAGTAAAACTTGGCAGAATATAGCAGAATGCCGTAAATTGCCGTTAGATTGCCATTTCGCGGTTGGTCTCTAATTACTAAGTTAGTAGAAAATAGGTAGACATATATAAGGTATTACAGGGGTGTCCCGTAACAGTTATTAGGTATAATTATAGCACTTAAAAAATAAAAAGCATTCTTATAAGGCGTAGAAAAACTTTTTATAGTTAAGATAGATTATAAGAACCTAATAGGGTTCCTAATAATAAAAGAACTTAATTATAGATAAGTTAGATAGGTAGAGATACTTACGGAATATTATTTTAAGATTTAGTATACTAAAGGCACTAAGAATGCAAGGGCAGATACACTAAGTAGAAAGGCTAAACTATAAAATAATAAGAAACTATTAGGAGCAATATCACGCAGAGATAATAACGGATTAATTAGGTATAATTACCCTAAGCTAGAAGTAACTTAAGAGAATAGAGAACTAGAAAGAGTCTATAAGATATTAGAAAGCTTTTAGGTATAGAGAATTCCAAAAAATATAGCTAAAAGATTTATAAATAGAGATATAAAAATTAAGAAGTAAAGTATATCCTAAAGAGCATAGCAGAGCATTTTATAGAAGATTTCTATAAGGAAGTGACTTAAGGATATAATGGAGTAATAGGCTTAGTATTAAGACTTTAAAAAGAATATATTATTAATAGAATCTAGGGTATAGCTAGAAAAGTAATAAAGGAGTATTTAGATTGCTAAAGAAATAAACTAATAAGGTATAAGCTATAACCTATTAAAATACTAGAAAGACTATAGGAGGTTATATTATAGGACTTTATTATTAAGTTACTAAAGTTAAGAGATTCTATTACCAGATAGGAGTATAACGTAATCTTAGTAATAGTAAATAAGTTAACTAAATAGGGCTATTTTATAGCATATACAGAAGAAATCTTAGTAAAAGATATCGCTAAAATCTATATTAAGGAAGTGTTTATAAGGTATAAAGTACTTAATAAAATTATATTGGATAGAGATCTAAGATTTGTAGTAGTATTTTAGGAAGTATTTTTTAGCAGAATAAGGGGTTTACGTAGTAATATTAATAGCGTATTATCCGTAAATAGATAGATAAATAAAATTTTTAATTAGATACTAGAACAGTATTTAAGATATTATATTAATTATACACATAATAATTAGGTATTGTTATTACTAATTATATAGTTTATATATAATATAATACTATAGGAAGGAATAGGCATATTACTATTTAAGGCAAATTATAGATATAAGTTAAAAATATCGTTGTTACTACGGTAAGTAAAAAAACGAGTATTATAGCTAAAGAAAAAATAAAGACATTAATAAATCTTTATATAGACCTTATAGAATTAGCAAAAAAGGTATTATCGGAATGTTAGTCATATAACGTAGTTACGGGACCACGAAGCGAGACTAGCTAATCTGACCTTAGAGCAAACCCCTATTTCTAAACAATAACAACTACCAACTTTAACACCGCATACGTACCACTATAAGTGATATTCGTGCATGTTAATAATGCAAGTATACCAATACTAATCAGTAGACGTACAGATTAGGAAATACGCAATAGCAAAGCTTAAGAAACAGCACTACTTACCTAGTATTTAATAATCGCAGAGCTATCGCCCTATTTTAGTTGAAGGAGAGAGCTACGTTACCCTTAAAGCTTGAGACTACGTATTAGCTTAACTGCTAACGCGTTTAATCGCCTAGAGGCTCGTATCTTTACTAAGAATTATCTTTAGTTCTTTAAAAACTATAGACTTGTTAATAGGACACGTATATACCCAGAAGACACCACCCTTAAAGCTTAAGACCCCGCATTGGCTTAACCACCAACGTGTAAGATCGCCTAGAGGATCGTATCTTTGCTAAGAATCGTCTTTAGTCTTCAAAAACTGTAAATTTGTCAAGGGGACACTCAAACACCCTCACCTCGACACCCTTACCCTCGTACTACCCTTATACCTACCCTTATATTTACCTTTATACCTACAACCATAGCACCAACGGAGAAAGAATAGGCCGCAATAGCCAGTAAATACGGATACGGAATTAATGCAGACGAGGCTACAAAGGACAAACTGATAGAGTTCGTAGAAACGATAATATATCTATATAAGACACAAGACCTTACGGATAACGACTTATAGGCCGTCTTTCAAGAGCAGTTCAAGGGATTCATAGTAGAGAGCTTTAAGAAGATACGTATAGATATCAGATCTAAACTACAAAGACATCTCCTTAAAAGAGGTGTTTATATAGGCAAATATAACAGCAGAGTTACCATATCTAAGCTGCTATTTAAAGTTATATAACAAGAAGAACTACATTAATGGATAGATAAGGAGATTGTGGCAACTATTAAGGAGTTAGCAGAACCACTAGCTACAAGAGCACTACGAAACAGGTTAAACCACACTCGTAACGGTCTATCGTCTCAGCCTACAGCTATAGTTATAATACCACCCAGGTCTAGTACGTAAACACCTATATTTACGCCTCTACTACCCCCACTACCTCCAACGCCTGTTATTTAGCCCACTATTCAGTCTGCTATTCAGCCTACCCCTATTTAGCCTACCTCCAACTATAGGCAAATATACACCCTTATTAACCAATTGCTATAGCCAAGAGAACAGCAACCACAGCAGCCGCAGCAACCGTAGCAGCTATACACATATATACCACCCGAACTGGCCGTGCCTAGTATAGAGCAAGGACCTAGGCAAGGACCTAAATACAGCAAAAAGGTAGCCACAATTGCAAAGATCTATACAGACGACCAAAAGTACAATAGAGTTAGTGACAGCTTCGACTTTAAGTTAACCATCTTCTATAATATCTGCAAGAGATTGTAAGAGTATATATATTAGGTCCCGCCGCGCTTGCGACAAGTTCGCAAGCACTCTCAGTCTTTTTGGCCGTATGGCGACGTGGAGGCGGGCCACGTTACAGAGATCTAGCTTACCACCAGAAGGCTACGCAGTGGCATTCCCTAGCATGCTAAAAGGGCTTACTTAGGACCACTACTATAATAGCGACCTTAAGTTAAGACCTTTTACTAAAGCCTGCAATTATATACAACAGTTCTTTAAAGGGCCAGAATACTACCGCAAGAACCTTACGGAGTAGAACAGCATGACCCTCTAAGGAGTTATGGACGAGAACCCTAATAAGTTAATCTATTAGAACTTCTAACTGCTTATAGATAAACTGCTAAAGTAACGTTATAGACTATACCCAGACTTTTATATAAACCGTATTCTTATAAATAAATTAGTTACTACTTGCTAGGGAGTGCTAGTATGCCGTATCGCTGTCTCCAACCCTTCAAAAGACCTTTCTTAGTTAATTAGCAAGCTACAATCCTCTATTATCGCGTGGGAAAAAGAACACCCCTTATAGGCCTTAATAAGACCGTCTTACCAAGCCTTTTTTACAGATTAACGCTACTATTAGAATGACTAGAGTTAAGACCGAAATACTAATCGCTATAGTAGCAATCGCTCTTATAGAACTAATGACAGACTAAAGGCTAAGTGCTACGTCTGCAAGAAGGAGAACTGCCGTTCTTAGAAACATATAAAAGAGGAGCGTAGTCAGTCCAGAGACGACTATAGAAGACGCTTTATTGATATCAAGGGCCGCAATAAGGGTAACTTTAACAACCACTTTAAGTAATACGTCGCTGCTTGCGAAAGAGATAAAGATAAAGATTTAGACTTTAAAGCCTACATATAAGACGCTAACGACTCTAGGAGCGATACTAGAGAACCTAACAATAGTTCTACCTATATTACCACCTTTAGAACACTTACTATAGAGAAAGCAACCTCTATAAGCGTAGAGCTAGCTAATAAGGCTTATATATACCTACTTATAGCTTTAGAACTTACTACAGAGTCTACTACGGAACCCTATATAGAGACTGACCCATTTACCTATAATACGGCCATAACCATAGCATTATAATACACCTTAATGGTCTTTATAGGAATTATAATCAATATAGGTGCTTCGCGTAAGTCTACGGCTAGCTATGGCCAATTCTAAGCCCTATAGGCCGTAGATAAGTCCGTAAGTCTTAACACGTTAACTAAGGGCTAAGTAACTATCTAATTTGGGATCAGAGCCTTTACGTCTATTAGAACCATAGATATTAACAGCCCTATAGGCAAGGTATAATTCCATATCGTTAAAGCAGATACTTCTTTCCTACTTTACTTAGCAGATATAGATAGACTCTATATCAAATACGATAACCTAAAGAACGTTATTATTACTCACACTAAAAAGGAGCTAGTAGTTAAATAATTTGGCCACCCGTTTCTCGTATAGAGCTTCTCTTTATAGTCTTATTTAGTTAAGTCTTTTAACACAAACCCTTGCTACTTAACTAACGTAGAGCTATAACGTCTACACCGTCAATTTAGTTACCTGTTAGTTAATAGACTATAAAAGCTTCTTAACAAGACTGGCCACGGCCATAATACTAATAGATTTGCTATTAAAGAGCTAACTAGACTCTACCACTACTACTAGAAGTTTAGCAGATCTCTAAGTAAATTTTACTTCACCTTATAAGACAACGTCAATTTCAATTATAATATTATCGTCGACATTATATATATTAGCGGCTCCCCCCTACTATACATAGTCGACGAAGCAACTTAATTTTAAGCTGGTAGATAGCTACAAGACATCAGCGCTAAGCACACTTAAGACGTTCTACGAATGTGCTAAATTAACAGCTATTTAGGACTACCAGACTTAATCACTATAGACGCTAGGAAGAACTTTATCAGTAAGGAGTTTAAGCACTACGCCGCTACTATAGGAGTAACTATAAAGTTAGTTCCAGTTAAATTACATAACTCCATCGGAATAGTAGAGCGCTACTATAGTCCGCTACGACGAGCCTACCAAATCATTATAACTAAAATCCCTAAAATTAGCAAGGAGATAGCCCTATAAATGGCTTTTAAAGCTATTAATAACACGGCTGGCCTAGAAGGCCTAGTCCCTACACTCCTAGTCTTTAAAGCCTACCCCCAAATAGTTAAATCGGACGCA
>Ga0307515_10006568_pt1 | contig 23219 bp, 14 predicted proteins | sample 17_EM_MG_FD_194513 | JGI IMG/M metagenome (GOLD analysis project Ga0307515, IMG submission 194513) | Populus trichocarpa ectomycorrhiza microbial communities from riparian zone in the Pacific Northwest, United States - 17_EM | ecosystem: Host-associated > Plants > Roots > Unclassified | place... | reverse complement strand
ACTTTATTAAAAGAATTAATAATATTAAGTATAATAAACGGAAACGCTAATATATATATCTTATAAAATAGAGAGGCTTTACTAAGTCCTTATAGGAACCCGTTAACTCTATAGGACTTATATAAGCTGTAAAAGACTTTTATAAACTCTACTTAGAACTACTATAGCCCTATCTTGTAAAAGCTTAAGTTTAAAGGGGGGGGTACTATTATAGGACACCCCTATAACACCTTATACATATCTACCTATTTTTACTAACTTAGCAATTAGAGACTAACCGCGAAATGGCAATCTAATGGCAATCTACGGCATTCTGCCATATTCTGCCAAGTTCTACTAAATTCTGCTAAGTTCTGCTAGGACTATAACCTAAACCCTAGTCTGCCCTATATATGTATTAACTAAGTAACTAAGTTAACAATATATGCCCTTTCTTCCCGTTTTCCTACCTTCTCTCCTTATATAACGTCTTGACTTCTTATACAGTTTATGTACATAGCTTAATAATATCTACCTCGCTATATATTACCGTCGCTTATACTTACTCCGTGACACATAGTAAGAATAAAAGCTAGATTAAAGAGCTAGTATACTAGGTCGTATTAAGGACAGAGCACCTATATAAAGAATTACTAATAGGCCTAGGGCAGGCACGCTAAAAGCTAAGTGGCTTACTAAATTAGAAAATAAAGAGGATCTAGGAATCCCTATTAGGTTTAAAAAAATAATATATAAAGGGCCGTTACGATGCAGTAATAAGAAGATACTTCCTTATGGATAAGCTATATATACTTTAGTAGATATACTAAAAGTAGTATAGGCAGCGACATAATAAGTGGGAAGATTTCTATATATAGTTAGATAAGCAAATTATCTAGGACTACCCTATTACGGAAAAGGCAATAAGTTATATTAAAGGAGCCTTAGTTATAACGTTAAAGGATCTAAAGGAACGATTAGAGGATTAAAGAAGTAAGAGGTAAATCTTAGTACCTGCGAATAAAGCCATAACGTTTAGATTACCACGATAAAGGTTTAAACTTAAAGATAAAAATAAGTTAAGAGTTAACCTAAAGCACCTAGCATACTATACGTTATTATAGATTGCGTATATAGATAATATATACGAAATATATAAGAACCTAAAGAAAAAGAATTAGAAATACCCTATAAGGATATATTAGGCGCTAAAGGAGCAATAGTATAGGAATACTAAGTATATATACAGATGGTATTTAACGGAAGTTTAAGAGTTAGGAGACTTAATACTTTAACTAGAAAGATTCTTACGGAAAAATGCTTAGATAGATAATAGTAGTAGAAATGCCTAGAAAACACGTGTTTATAATATATAGAGGATAAAAAGCGAACTAAGCATTGGCTAAAAAACAAGCTAAGTATATAAAAATTAAGCAGCTAATAGTTAGGAAAAGTAGAGGCCTATAAAACTAAAAGGAGCTAGTAGTAGAGCCTTAGACCCTTAAAGGAATTTAAGGACAACACCTAAATTTATAAGTTAAATAGTAAGATTAGTAGTTTAAAGCACTAATAGATAATAAAGCAACATAAAACTATATCTTACTAGCAGCAGTTAAAAGAATAGGACTACCTTATAGGTAGAAAGAACAGCCTTACCTATTAGTTATAATTTTAGGAGATCTAATAACCTATAGAGGAGGAATTATTAACCTTAAAACAGGACCTATTTAGTTAACCATTAAAGGAAGACAGATTAAGATATCTTTTAATATCCTACTATTATGACGGAATAAGGTAGTATTAAGAATACCTTAGTTACAGGAATATAATCTAAAGATCGATTGGATTATAGGTTAGGTTAATATTAGGGATATATAATAATATAAAATATAATAGTAAACCAAGTTAGTATAGTACTAAGTTAAAGCGATATATAAAACAACTAAGTAAGGCTTAAGTTATATACTAAAGAGATACTATAAGTATAGCAAGAAACTATAGAGCCTAGAAAGTAAAAAGCTAGTAGATTATACAGCATAGAACTATAAGATAGAGTTAGAACTAAAAATAAGTCTAAGGTTCTTTCTAACCTATAAACTTACTTAAGAGAAGTTAAGAGTACTTAAAGAGTTTATTTAAGAAAACTTACGAAAGGGATATATTAGACCATTATAGTTATTAGTAGGTTATCTAGTACTATCTATACCCAAAAAGAATGGAAAATTTAGGCTATATATCGACTATAGATAGTTAAATAGCATTACTTAAAAGGATAGGTATTCTTTACCCTTAATTAGCGAAATCTAGGACTGGATAGGTAATGCGTAAATCTTTACAAAGATAGATCTAAGATAGGCGTACCATTAGATTAAAATTAAGGAAGGCAATAAATAAAAGGCAGCTTTTAGGTTAAAGGAAGGACTATATAAACTATTAGTTATACAATTTAGATTAATAAATACACTAGTAACGTTTTAAAAATGAATTAATAGCATATTAGGGGAACACCTTAATGAATTTATTATAGTATACCTTAATAATAATATTATCTACTTAATAACTAAGGAAGAATACGGAGAATATATTAAATAGGTCTTAAAGAGACTATAAGAAGAACAGATGCTAGTAGCAATTAAGAAATACAAGTTCTTTATAAAAAAGACCAATTTTATTAGATTTATTATTAAACTAGGTTATATTAGTATAGACCTAAAAAAGATTAAAGCTATAGTAAGTTAGTAAGAACTAGAAAATATAATACAGTTAAGGTTATTTTTAGGATTTTGTAACTACTATAGAAGGTTTATAGTATAATAGTTAAAGAATATTAAATTATTTACTAAGCTTACTAAGAAGGAGGAATTATAGGCATAGAGAGATAAATAAAAAAAGCTATTTAAGGAACTTAAAGAGTTATTTACCTAGGAGCTAATCCTTAAAATCTATTAACTAGGGTTAGATACAGTTATAAAAATGGATATATTAGACTATATACTAGGAGTATATTTATTATAAAAATATAGAGATACATAGCACCTAGTGGCGTACTATAGTTAGAAGATAATACTACTAGAGTTAAACTATAATATCTATAATAAGGAGTTATTAGGAATAGTTACAGCACTTAAAAAATAGAGAGCATTCTTATAAGGCGTAGAGAAACCATTTATAGTTAAGACGGATTATAAGAACTTAACGGGGTTCCTAATAATAAAAGAACTTAATTATAGATAAGTTAGATAGGCGGAGATGCTTATAGAATACCATTTTAAAATTTAGTATATTAAAGGAACTAAAAACGTAAGAGTAGACGCGCTAAGTAGAAAGGCTAAACTATAAAATAATAAAAAACTATTAGAAGTAATACTACGCAAAGATAAAGATAGATTAATTAGGTATAATTACCCTAAGCTAGTAGTAACTTAAGAGGACAATAAACTAAAACAAGTCTATAAAATACTAAAGAGCTTTTAGGTATAAAGAATTCTAAAAGTATAGCTAGAAGATCTATAGATGGATATATACAAAAACTAAGAAGTAAAGTACATCCTAAAGAGTATAGCAGAACATTTTATAGAAGATTTCTATAAGGGAATAACTTAAGGACATAATAGAGCAATAAGCATAGTATTAAAACTTTAAGAAGAATATATTATTAACGGAATCTAAAGCATAGCTAGAAAAGTAATAAAGGAGTATTTAGATTGCTAAAGAAATAAACTAATAAGGCATAAGCTATATAGAGGGCTATAACCTATTAAAATATGTAACCGACTACGGTACCCTGCCAAAACACTACCTTGTCTTGTCTCGTATCACCATGTACACCTTGACTCGCTCACCAACTCGGCCACTGACTCGGTCAATTACCCCTTATTTCCTACGCCGTCTTTATATATATATACCACTTAATTTCCATAGATTTACAAAAAAGTTGCTCGTTCAATTCCCACACTGCAAAGCTTACAAAATACTAGAAAGACTATAGGAGGTTATATTATAAGACTTTATTATTAAGTTATTAAAATTAAAAAACCCTATTACCGGATAAGAGCATAATATAATCTTAGTAATAGTAGATAAATTAACTAAGTGGGGCTACTTTATAGCATATATAGAAGAAATCTTAGTAAAAGATATTACTAGAATCTATATTAAGGAAGTATTCGCAAAATATAAAGCACTAAGTAAGATTATATTAGATAAAGATTTAAGATTTATAGCAGCATTTTAGGAGGTATTTTTAGCAGAATAAGGAATTTAAGCAGCAACTTCTACTATATATTATCCGCAGACGGACGGTTAAATAGAAAGACTAAATTAGACACTAGAATAGTATCTAAGACATTATATTAATTACGTATAAAATAATTGGGTATTATTATTACTAGTTATATAATTTGCGTATAACGTAATACTATAAGAAGGAATAGGCATATTACTATTTAAGGCAAATTATAAATATAAGCTAAAAATATTATTATTACTATAATAAGTAAGGAAAATAAGTAATATAGCTAAAGAAAGAATAAAGACACTAATAAATCTTTATATAGACCTTATAGAATTAGCAAAAAAAGTATAAGAAAGAATTAAAAAGTACTATAATACTAAGAGATCTAAGGGACCAGATCTTAAGGAGGGGGATAAAGTATAGCTACTATATAAAAATTTTAAAAGTTAATAATTAAGTAAGAAGTTAGATCATGTTAGACTAGGACCTTTTAAAATTATATAAAGGATTTTACTAGTTATATTTAAGTTAAACCTACTAGCCAGAATGAAAATTTACCCTATATAGTATATTATAATACTAGAACTAGTATACGGGAATATTAAACTACTAGTTTATAAAGTAAACACGTATAAAGGGCAAAAAGAAGATAAATAGTAAGTTTTAAAGATCGTTAATTATAAGGACATTAATAACGAAATATAGTATAAGGTTAAGTAGATAGACTATAATAAAACTACCTAGAAACCGCTATAAATTTTAAAAAATACTAAGGAAAAGGTATAGGAGTATTAAAAGAGAACGGGTTAGGTAATATTAAAAAGAAGCTAAAAACAGAAGGATTAATTAAGGGTAATAATTAAGCCGGATTATCTAAGAGATCTACTGCTGGCGTATTAGCTGTTTCCGCCTTAACTTAACTAGAATCCTTTTTAGCCTCCTTAGCCTTAAGCTTAGAGATCTTACTTTACTAAACGTAACTCCTTTAAGCGCACCTTTTTACGCACCTTTACTAGATAATTTAGGCGAGTATAAGTATCTAGTTAAGCTTTTAGAGCCTAAGACGCCTTATTAGAACGACGTTAAACCTTAGTAAGGGCCTCGGCCAGCTTACTTTTTAGTCTTTTAGCCGCTACTAATACGTGCGACCCTAAAATAGATTAGATAGGGAACTAAATAGTTATAAAGAATAATAAAACGCGTATATTTAGCGTTAGAAACGGATTAAATATTATAGGATAACTATATATTCGCTCGCGTATACTTAGTATAGGAAGAAGGTTAGCAACTAAACGGAGCTATAATTATAATATATACTAATTTCTTCTCTATATAATAAGAATAGAACGGTATAACTTTACTAAGTAAAAAAATTAACGTTACTAGCTAGTTATAATAATTAGACATAAAGGATCTTATAAAAGGTATTAGAAATAATAAAGGTTATTAAATTAAAGATAGGAATGCTATACCTCTAATAAACAACTTAAAGATAGGAGATATCTTTAAGGATAAAAATAAGAAGAAGGGGTATAGTATTACAGACCTTATATTAGCAGTAGTATAACTACTAAAAAGGGATATAAATGGGTTAGTTAAGATAGTATAGAAGGCGCTAGAACTAATTAAGCTATAAGATAAGGGGTAGCTGAGTTATATAACTAGTTATATTATAAGTTTAGAACGTAGAAACGTAAGAACGTAATATACTAATATACTAATATACTAACGTACTTAACCTTTACTATAGGGAGGAGTTATATATTTAAAGACGTACGGTCTCTATAGATAGTTTCTCTTCTTTATAGTAAATCTTAGAATATAATTAGAGTTAATCTATTAGGTAACTACTCTACTAGTTATATTTACGTTGTTACCTAATCTATACCTATATACCCGGCCTATTAATAAGTCTATTATAGCATTTCCTATAAGGCTTTATTATACTTATAAATCTAAAGTAGGGAGTAATATATCTTTAGCTTCTATATAGCGGCCTTCTTTATTAAATCTCGTACTGAGGTTATACTAGACTCCTCTAACTATTTAAGCATTGCGTAATTTCTCTCTATAAGTAATTACGTCGCGCTATAGTTTCTTAGTTTTAGTATTATCCTTATATAGTCTAGTAAGATATAAAAGTATAGATATTATTTTTAGATCTATTTTCCTAAGGTTCTAGTCTTATATAATAAGTAACTCTTTTAAAAAAGCGATAAGTGTCTAGTACTTATTATTATTATTAATTAGCGACTAGACCTTTTTATTAGTTATAGTAGGGTCTAAGACCCGTTAAAGACACTTAAAGGGATCTATTTCCGAGTGCTTTATCTAATCTTTTAGGTGCTTAGTTTTGTTAGTAAGAGATATTTTAAATACTTTAATGCTGTAAATTATATATAGGCAACCCTAGTACTAGTAAAGCTAGTATACTAGTACTAGTCCTAGTATAAGTTTTATACTAGGCCTAGTACTAGGCTTACTAGCTTTACTCTAATTAGTTACTAATCCTTATAATCCTCTCGTCTTATCTCCTATTTATCTTATCTTATCTTTTTCTACTATTACGACTTAATACTACTATCCCTTCTATCGCTTTACTCGCAAGCTTACTACTATATCTTTTATCGCGCCTTCTAGCTCGATTAGCTAGCAGTTTAATAGCCTCTCTTTTTATAATCTATATAATTTTATAAGCGTTATTTAATAGTACTATCCTTATAGTACACCTAATTAGTAGTGTAATTGACAGCAAACGTGTGCGACGCTTAACTAGATTAGTTTAGTATTCTTATAGACTCTATTTAAATCCCCTATAATCTTCTCCATATAGAAATAACGCCTTATATTATTGTCGAATACTTTATCCTAATTCTAGGCCTTTAGGCTTAATTATCTACAATCTCCGTTATTATCCTTTTCGCCAGAGATTTAACAGCAGTTAATCCTAAGCTATTTTCAAACTACTATATTAACTAAAGCCCTATAGCGCGTCTTCAATCCAATAGCTTATTGAGAAGCTATTATTAGATTACTTACAATACACAGAGTCGCGTTCTCTACGGTTAAGTGGCCAGTACTACGACAACTAGCTCTAGCCTATAATCCAGCTATTAAGTCTTATCTAGTTGCTAGTCGTCACTCTACGGTTTGTCTTATAGCCTTAAATTACGACCTTTACCTTCGACAGCTTTAAACTAGTCTTGCGCAGGCTAATAGTCTGATTTATATTTAATCTGACCTCTAAACCTCACCTCATAACTACTCCTTCCTCGCGGTCTGCGATTAATAGGTTGATTATAAATATCGGCTTCAAAAGGCGCTTCTGGGACTCGTTGAATGCCCAGACGATTACTCAGGTAAGGCCCAAGCAAACCTCATTCTTTAGGTTCTTAAGAAGCATCAAATTACATCGAAAATTGGATGGCGATAACGCGACTTTAAACGATATATGCTTAGAAGTACTTAAACCTTGCCTTCTTTCAAACCACTAGGTAGGTTATCTTTATATTCTAAGTCCTTAACTAACTGTCTACTTACTAGATTTAATTCAACGCCAAAGAACGCCGCGTCCGCTGTATTGGTCATATCATCAATCTATCCCTTTAAGCCTTCCTTCTCGCGTCTTCAAAAGAAGCCCTTCAAGCAGCTTTAGATGCCTCATCTCTTATCCTAGGCGAAGAGCTTTTCGACCGCTTTACTAAGATCCTCACAACACCTTCAAATCGCCGCGGACGTGAGTATAGTCAGAGTTGCGATAGTCAGGATCCTCAACACCAGAAAATTGATCAACTAGAAGCTTCACCACCACTTCAACAACTTCATAGCCTTACAAAGTGGATCAAAGGCAGTTCTATTCGCGCAAAGCTATAGCAAAGGACCGTAAATCTACGTCTAGAACTAGACAACAAGACGCGGTGGTGCTTATAGTATTTGCTTATTACTAAGGCTCTGGCGAAAAAGGATAAGATAATAGACTTCTATACAGAGAATAAAGCTAACCTAGGACCTGATAACTATCTGACTGCCGAAGATTAGGATTTTCTACAGAAAGCGCACCTATTTCTACAACTATTCGCAGCCGCGACGTTATACAGCGAGGGCGATAAATCATCTATCTCCTCTGCTCTTATGACCATAGATATTCTCCTCCGTCACTACGAACAGCAGAAGGTCCGTTAAATCTTATTTTTGTACCTTTACTGATGTTTTACTAGATGAAATACAAGTCCCTTGCTACAGTCCCTCGTCAAAAGTCTCCGGCCGAGCGCATTTTTAAGATGGCCAACCCTATTAAATTACTATATAACAACCACATAATTAAATCTAAAACTTTAAAAAATATTTAAAGTTTATATTATATATATAATCTAGTTATTATAACCATTTTTTAAAGTTTAAAACCTATAACACTTTTAAAAATCTTATTAATTCTTTATTAAATCTATAATATTTAATATATATTTTCTACTACTAAATATTAAAACCAAAATTTAAAACTCTATTATTTTATAGAGATTTATATTTACTAAGACTTTTTTTATTCAAAATTTTATTTTAAAAACATAAAAGTTTATTATAAACCTTTTAACCCCCTTTTTTTCAAATTTGTATGGAGAATTGCATTTTTTCCTTATTTTTTAACTTTATAACCTTATAATAATCTTTTATACTTTTTAAATTAAATTTTAAATAAAAGGAGTGTTAGTAAAAGCAAATCTCTATAAGGTATTTAATTTTTAAAAAATAATTTTAATATTTAGTGGTAGAAAATATACACTAAATATGGTGAGTTTTAGTAGGAAGTTGGTAAAGTGTTAAGACTTTTAACAAGGGACTGTAGATTTTAAACACTAAAAAAGTATCGCGATTACTAGATTATATATCTGTAAGTAGCTTCAGATAATTTTTAAAACTCTAGAATTAATTGTGTGGCTTTTATATAGCATTTTTGGTAAAAAATGTTATTTTTGGTGGGCCTCGGACCGGACACTTTTGACGAGGTACTGTACTCGCGACGATCTAATGCTCACTTCAATTGAAATAGGATGGTTTATTATCGACAAGTATTACAAACGCTCTGACGAGGTCCCTGTCTATACCGCCGCTCTCCTTCTCGATCCTTTAAAGCGCCTTACCTACATTAAGAAGAACTGGCATCCATCCTGGATCAAGCCAGCGGTTGCAAAGGCCACTCAAATTTAGGTAAAGGACTACAAGAGCATAGTATTACTAAGTAGTAATGAGATTCCGGAGATGCCAGAGCTACTACCACCGCGTCCGAAGAAGAGAAAGCGAGAATCTGTCGAATTCAATCGGTTAAAAAGCGAGGTCAGCGTTACAAACACCATAACGCCGGTAGACTACGATAGTTTTGAGGCCTTTTACAAAGGCGAGGTTGAGATACTGGATGAAGATGAGACACCGCTCCAATGGTAGTGTCGTCCGCAGCAGAGACGCCGCTATCCAAAGCTGAGTTGTATGGCTATCTCTATACTCTTAATACCACCGGAATCTGCAGAAGCAGAGAGGGTTTTTTCAGACGCGCGAAGGACTTGTAGTTGGGACAGACTGCGCCTCAATCCTATCAGTATTGAGATGATTGAGTGTGTCGGTAGTTAGATCAAACAAGGCCTCATTCAATTATCTACTGACGAGGGTATGGGGTTGGTAATGGATCCAGCAGAGGATGAGGCTATCCCAAGGTTTACCGATGAGATAATCAATGAGATTCCGTGGTTTGGTAGCTAGTAGTAGTTCAACACCATGCTTTGTATACAAGACTGCGATAATATGGAGGTTTGAAGCTGTCGATCGAGGTCTGATTTTTGTGACTACCTTATTCCTGTTCTAGTTACCTACACCTTATGACTTCATACTATTTCTATTACCCTTCCATTACCCTATCCCTTCACACGGCAATTTACGTCCAACGAGATGGTGGTCCGTGCCCATGCTCAGATATTCGGTGAACAATAGGCGTGCCAATCGTCAATATGGAGAGGTTCGAATTTGGGGCTTGGGGCAGGGTTTTTTTACGATCTGATTTAGAGGAACATTGTATTAAGCCTTCTAAACAAGGTCTGCATCAATTCTAGTACAATTGGAAGGCATAGCGGTAGTGGAATTGATGATCAAATTCTACATAGATGCACGCGTAGTTTTAGAACAGGCTTGCGGGTAACAAGGCCGACAAGCTTATCTAACAAACAAGTTGTCAGGCCAACAATATTGGTTAATAAGCAACAACAACAAAACAAGTTTTCTAAAAATATCTTTAAAATAAAAAATATATTAATACTAAGGACTATAAGATATTTATTTTAAGGAATAAAAGAGTAGATTTTCTATATTATATAATAAAGAAGCTATAATAAAACACTTAGAATTCTTTAATCTACCCAATCCTTTGCACATTCAGTCTCTTTAAGTATTTTTATACTTATTATTATATAATCCCATAGAATTTAACATTAAGAGCCTAAAAATACTCTCTCTAGCTTATCGCTTATTCTAGAAATTAAGAGAATCTTAATTATAAGGAGCGAGAGCCGCGGAAACCTAAGACGCTAAAATAATTAACTCCACCAATTAATAGCTCTCGTACGAGGCTCTAGCATTACCAGATTCTCGCTAATATAACTCTTAAACTTATCCTTACTTTATAGATGAGTAGCCTATAAGCCTTACTTACGAATAGCTCTTTAAAAGACAGAGAGCTCTTCTTTATTAACCTCCGGCCTACCCCTTTAGACATCGTACGATGGAGTAGTATCTAGAGATAGCGCTTTATCGCGGAATCTCTCCTAGAGCTTTCGTACGATATAGAGCTGCTTCTCTTTAGTAGTACCTATCCTATTATTCTAATCCTTTAAGAAAGCCGTATAACGTTCAGGATTTAAAATCCGAGCAGCTAGATAGTATAGAGATTTTAAGAGCTTTTTTATATACTTTTTAAGCTTTTCCTCAGCTTGTACAAGGCGAGGAAGCATAAAGTTATCCTTGCTTAAAGAAGCTAATTCCTAAAAAAAAAAAATTAGTAAAAGAAATATAATAAGAAGTTGTACAACAAACCCTTATTATTTAAATAATCTCTTAAAGAGTATTAATTAATTCTAAAACTCTTTCTAATATTATATAATCTCCCTAAAGAAAAAGAGTTATATTATAGAAAGCTTTAAGGAAGTTATAAATTGTATAAAGCTAAATCTAGTTATCTATTATAAGAACATCCACTTTTAAAATATCTTTCTTATAGTACTTAATATAGAGTTAAAGCCTAGCCTTCACCTAATCCTCTAGAGCTACTAATAATATATTAAACCAGCTATTCCATCTTATACGATTATTAAAAAAAATAACTTTCTTAGCTTTACTCTTAAACTATATTATATAATTTACTAAAGAACGGATATAAACAACGTTATTATAAAGCTTTCCTATTAGTCCTATAATTTCTTAAATATTTTTACCCCTTTTATCTAACTTGTCTTTTTAAGATAAGGGTTTTATCTTTACTTCTCCCTTTACTAGCTTTTTTGCTTATTATATAACTTCTTCTTCTAGTTCTATAGCATTTTTTTCCCCTTTCCCCTCTTTCTAATTAGTGTCTTTATTAGTACCGGCTGTTATATAACTTCATCCTCACTTTTATCCTCTTCCTCCTCCGCCTCCTCCTCCTTCTCCTCCTCCTCCTCTTCTTCTTTTTTTTTCTTATTCTCTTTATTATACGACGCTATAAGCTTTTTATACTTCTTTAAGGTAAAAAGGAAGGCCTAAATAATAAGATTAATAACATACCCCTAACAGCGAATTCTTTAATACTCCGCGTTCCAGGAAATCTTATATCTTAGTAAGAGCTATATAGCAATTATATGATATAGAACGTTATTTAAGCCCGTATTATCGCCAATAAGAGCTCTAATCTTTATTTTAATTCCGTACGACTTAAGAATAGGTTAAAGTGCCTCCTATTAATTCTTACTACTTTAACTATACACCATATAAAGGCCAATTAAGATGTTTTAATATTAATCCTAGATATTAAGGAAGCTTACGCAGATTCTAAGTATAAGAGAATAATTAGGAGAGGTCCAGATATTAACCGTAAGGTGGATATTTATCTTTATAGACTAAAGAACTTATTATATAATATCCTAGCTTTTAGTAAAGTGGCTATAAATCTAATCTATAATTATTAAGTGGTATATTAAAACGATATTAAGATTCGCTGCTTCTCAGTTTAATGCTTTAATAAAAGTATAAAACTTTAGCCACTTAACATATAAGAATGGAAGCCGTTGTACGATAATAAGATCCAGAAGTATTTATTTAATGGCACCCTTTTCCACTATATGATATAAAACCTCGCCCTTAAGCCCCTAAACCTCTCCCTTTACTAGAAGCTTTTTATAGAGTGCTTAAATTAATTCCTTTCCTTCGTCTTATACTGTTATACGAGACTTATTCTCTTCCCAGCTCTATATTATATTGTATATTCTTTTAAGATAGCCACAAAGCCCTGTTGTTAAGGTATGCTATTCTTCTAAATTATCTGGAGAATAGTATTTATAGAGGTATCTCTTCTTTATATAAAGCTTATCTTCTTTAATAACCTTACAAGTATATTGGTAAATTAAGGAGAATTTTATAGAACCTTCTTTTGTATAACTTATTAAGGTTAAACCTATATTGGTATTAGCGCTTAAAAGACCAGAATAAGTATTACTTTCGAATTTATTAGATAGAATATCACTCTAATTAGCCATTTTATCCTTTATATAATAAAGAAAGAAGAAAAAGATTAAAAAAGTGGGAATGCCAAGCCTTTATCGGAACAATTGTTCCGACAAAGGCTTGTCGGGCCAATAGCTTGTTTATTGAACAATTGTCGGACAAGAACCTTGTCGACCGCAGGCCTGTTTTAGAAACAGTGTTCGCGCACAGACCACCTTCTCATTGGACGCTGCCGTGTCAAGGGATACTCCATGTCGATCAAATGGCTATGGGGTAACAGTTTCAAATTGACGTTAGTATCAACGTCAGTGTCGACGTCAGTCTTTTCATCTACTTTGGTATATAATGAAGTTCTAGGACCTCTTGCAATGAGACAGAGTCATCATTCTTTTCTTACAATCGGTGCACGGACTACCGATCGACAGAAGCTTCATTGATTTTGTGTGCCAAGCCTAGCGCCAAGGCTAGTAATCCTAGTATACTAGTACTAGTATAAACTAGGGTTGCCCATGTATGCTGAAAATAATCGTGGCTGAAATTTGTAAGGAATTAGTAGTTCAGGCAACAGCGCTCACGATCTAAATCAGCAGAATCCTGAATCACGCAAGGATGCCTCGGGTATTTGAAGAATTTTGATGCCTTGCAGCTAGCAAGGGATTCTTCCATGTTCGTCTCTGCGATCGGTTGATTCCACACTAACAGATTCGGACGCGGACCCCTTTTGAATCTAATCTGGGCATTGGAATCATAAAGTCATGCACCTGCTCCACATCACTTTCATCTGTATCGAACAGCTCCATTCGCATCCCTACTGCGTCATTCTGAAAGAGCGAGGCTATGACAAGGTTGATTTCAGCCATTGCCAAACTACTTGCGTTAACGTTGTCCTTTGCAGAGACCGTAGAGGCCTCCGAGCATCCAGATTCAAGAGTACTTACTTCATGCCTAAGCAGCTTCTTGAGCCTCTGGCGAATGGGACAAGGTATCGGTTCATGCGCGGGTCTATATCACCGAGCCAACGCTCAGGCCGAAATGAGAATGGATGCGGGTAGACATCTTCAACTATGTGCATGAGGTAGGCGCTCATACCGACAGGTGTACCGCGGGGAATGGTGAAGCTCTTATATCTCAGCGGGACATCGGGTGAGCATCGTGGTAGTCGGTGCATTATACCAAAGCTCAGACTGTGTAGAATGTAAGCAAGGGCATATGTTAGCCAGAAATTTCGGCTTCAGCGAGAGGGGATGACTACCGGAGGCCTTCTTTGATGACTGCTTGCAAAAATGGCAGGGTCTCTAAAGCAGTCCAGCTGGCTGCTTTTCCCGGCGTACTTGCAGAGAAGGCATTAAGCTCTTCACATAATTTTGATCGAATGTTTTGGTCTGCAAGGATGTAGTAGCAGATAAAAGCCAAAGTCGTAGCCGTTGTCACAGTGCCAGCACCGAGCAAAACTTGTACTTCTTTGGTAAGTCGCTCTTCCGACTTTTCAGACTCGGGTAGCGAGCTACTGAGGATATGATGTATGAGTGATTTCCGTGCTGTAGAGTCAATGGCATCCCCTTCGTAGATCTTTTTTTGCTTAGTTGAGCGTATATGCTGGATGGCGAGATTCTTGGCATCAAGGAGAGCTTTGATGCCAGGGTTCAGCCGAATTTGGACTGATTCCGGTATCAAAAATGCAAGCCTGTTTGATGTTAAAGCGTTTCCATGTCAAGAGTCTTAACCATACTTTATTAGAACCGGAAATCCGATGAACAGAGGAAACGCTCTGTGGAATATGTGGAGCATGTTGTATCTTTCAAGTTCAGCACGCAAAGCCTTCTTTTCCCTCGGAAAGGAAACATACAGGTGTGGAGCAAACTCAGGATCCTCCAAGAATCTTGATTCATCGTCACAGCAAGTGTTATGAACCACGTCTCCCGAAAACGCCGTAAATATGTGGTCGAGACGAAGGACGGTTCCGGAATCCTTGTATCTGTTCAAGCGATCGTGAAGCCGTTCGACATGCTCGCGAAGCAGTGGTTCCAATTTAGCTATACCAAGGCGTGAAAAATATGGCTCGAGCGGTTTACGGCGTGCACGATGACCTTCGTGCGAGATTGTCAAAACGTGAGACCCTGTTCAATGTTAGGCAAGAAAGACAACGTGAATGCGGAGGAGTTGTATCCTGCCTACCTTCTAGATCAACGCCTTCCGCAAAGTGGCTGTATAGCTCTGTCCGCCTCACACTTCCCGAGACATATAGTTCTTTGTAGAATTCCGGGTCATGTATAGACAGTTCCCACGGATTGATTCGAACAATCGGTCCGTATATCTTATGCAACCTTTCGATCTCAAAGATGTATTTGCCATTTCTCCAACAGTCGTGATAGAACTCGTACCAGCCACTTGCAGCTGCGATTTTAGGCCCGGGGAACTTCGCGAGCGGAGAAAAGACTAGGCGATAGGTGAGAAGAGTTATAGTATAGCACAATACGACAACGATTGCAATGCCATTTGTCGTGTACGCCATAGTGGAATCGATTTCTTGACAAGCAAAGGATGCAATGGAAGCAAGTGGCGCGATAGCATTAAAACCTCGAAGTGGGCCCAGCTGTATGCGTAGCTTTATCATCGGTTGTCCCGAGATTTATAACTTGGTCAGGTTTATCATCTTCCTAAATTGATCGTCATTTCACACAATTAATGTGTACAGGGCACCTGCTTAGGTAGATCTTTGTGAGCTTCTGGCAGGATAACGTGTTCCAGGTTTTCCGATTTTTAGTGGTGTCCGACTAACTGGTGTTTCCGGCTGAGTGGTGCACCTTAATATCTCGACAACGGCCTAATAATAAATTCCGAAATTTTATAATTAGCCTTTTATGTAATCTATTAAGTAGCTCTAGAGATATTATAATTTAGCTTAAGATTAGGGGCTACAACCCAATATCTTAATAACGGCCAGGCTTATTATACTAGAATTTTATTAAGAGTCTTAATATAGGTATAAAAGCTAATTATAAAATTTTGGAATTTATTATTAGGTCATTATCAAGATTTCAAGGTGCAGTTTTTCTAATTTTTGGTGGTTTTTAGGGTGTCTGACTAACTAGTGTCTGCCTACACAAGTGGTGGAACACGTTAACGTGTTCCACCATAAGCTGGCACCCCAGTAAGCTAGCAGCCCCAAAAACCACCAAAAATCGGAAAAACTGCACCTTAATATCTCGACAATGGCTTAATAATAAATTCCGAAATTTTATAATTAGCCTTTTATGCCTATTTTAAACCTCTTATTAGATTTAAAAAGTAATCTATTAAATAGCTCTAAAGATATTATAAAATATTATAATTTAGCTTAAAATTGGGGGCTGAAACCTAATATTTTAATAACAGCTAGGCTTATTACGCTAGAATTTTATTAAGAGTCTTAATATAGGTATAAAAGGTTAATTATAAAATTTCGGAATAAGTTTTGTCTGCCATCTCCAATTTGTGCATATTTAATCCTCCTCACACAGTCAAAACTTCGCTATGTGTTCAGCAAAGGTCATTCAGTCTTTTATCATTATCAATGGATTACAGAAACTCATCTGTTATGAAGATAGTCGTCGCTGAGGTTGAAAACCTCTGTGCGGATATCCCTTTGAGAATCAGCAACAATCCCCAATTGGAAGTGCGGGGTATTCAACGCGCTCAGGACGACTGGAGAACATATTTCGGGCCGCTGGAAGCCTTTAATGGAGCGATAGGAGATCAATTCAACTTTATGGCCGTCTGCCTCCCCGAGTGCCTTCCCGAACGCCTCGAGATTCTCTCCTATGCCAATGAGTTTGGGTTTCTCCACGATGGTAAAGCTATCTGCGTATTAAATTAAATGCTGTTCTCACTGTAACCTAGACATAATAGACGAAGGCTCAGACCAGGTTCGCGCAATCAATTTCTGATGGTGATGTTGTCGTTTCTAAACGAGCGTAAAGCATAGGAAGGAAGACGGCATAAAGCAGATCCAGGCGAAAATGCTACTTGAAATGATAAAAATCGATCGAGAGCGAGCATTGACGGCTGCAAAAGCATGGAAAGAGTTCGGTGACGTTACAGCTCAAGAACGGAAGAGCTTTGGATCATTTGATGAATATCTTGCATTTAGGTTTGGCGACTCCGGCGAACGGTAGGGTGTCACCAGAAGATTTAGTAGACCACTTAACATTAACGGCTCTAACAGGTTCTGGTTTGGAATCGCCACATTCGGGATGGGACTTACCATACCGGCAAAGGAGATGGAATTGGCCAACCGAATGGGTCGGTCTGCCTACAAGGCTGGCGGTTTAACTAACGACTTATACTCGTGGGAGAAAGAACTTGCTGTATCGAAGGCAAACGGTGAGTCACATGTTGTAAATGCTATTTGGGTTTTGATGCAGGAGCATTCGTGCTCCGTGGAGGCTGCAACACTTCTGCTCAGAGAGAAGATAAAGGAATGCGTCTCTGATTTCGTGCGCATTGCAAAAGAGGTTGAGGGAAACTTGGAGCTTTCGATTGACGCCCGGAAGTACATAGCGTCCGCTCTGTGCGGTATCAGCGGAAACTTTCACTGGAGCCTCCAATGCCCACGCTATCGGCCAAATCCCCTTGAGAGAGGAACTCCACAAAGGCATGACACTGCAGCTACCGGGGGAAATCCCACCGCGGAAGGAGATGCTGATCGAACCTCCACTAGTGAGGATAAACCGGAGAGTTCATCGACGCTAAATGAAGTGATTCAGGATGAGGGAGCTTCCAAACGTCCAAAACTTGAATGCAATGGGAATCTTGATAACAAGCCAGCGAATGGAATCAATCGGAATCGTTCTGCCGCCATCGAGGATGGAGCAGAAATCATTTTGACAGAAGGGTTTCCTGCGCTGCATGACGAAGTAAGTAACAGCGCTGAATAAAACTTACAAGCCGGGAAGACTACTGACGATTCAAAGGTTGTTCAAGCTCCTTTTCTCTACATTAGCTCACTGCCATCCAAAAACGTTAGGTCAACAGCGGTAGACGCTTTGAACATATGGTTGGAGGTCCCTGCGAGTTCCCTCGATATAATCAAATCCGTCATCAACAAGATACATGCCACGTCATTAATGTAAGATCAACATCCCTTCTCTTCTGAGAGTTAACTTTTACTTACTGGCAGCTAGGCTTGACGACTTGGAAGATTCCTCACCTCTACGACGAGGACACCCATCAACTCACACGATCTTTGGGATCCCACAAACCGTTAACGCTGCAAATTTCCAACTAGTTGCTGCATTAGAAGAGGTCCAAACTCTAAATGATGTCCGATGCTTGCGCATCTTTACTGGTATGCCGGCCTTTGGCCATGTCGCCTTGCATGTCTGACAATTCTCACATAGAGGAGCTGCAAAAGATCAATCTTGGACAGAGTTACGATTTGTTCTGGACATGCAATATTGAATGCCCTACTGTTTCAGAATATCTGAACATGATTGATGCAAGCAAGGCTCACAATTCTCGTCGTCTGCTTTTAGATACTGATATATATTCAGAAACCGGTGGATTATTCCGCATGTTAGTCCGGCTAATGGCTGCTCGCTCGCCCATATCGGAACATCCTGCTATAAGCAACGTAGTAACTCTCTTCGGCCGTTACTTCCAGATACGTGACGACTACCAGAATTTAGTGTCTGCTGATGTAAGTGTATCGGCGCATCTCAGTTATATGAAGCAGGAAACTGACTCGTAGGACTCATGTAGTACGAGAACCAGAAAGGATTTTGCGAGGACCTCGATGAAGGAAAATATTCTCTTCCACTTATATATGCTTTGCAGACCGAAAAGCCCAACCTGTGGCTGAACAACATTCTGACACAACGACGCGTTGCAGGAAAGTTGTCTTTTGAACAGAAGCGAGCTGTTCTAGAGGATATGAACCGAAAGAAATGCCTTAAGCGTACGGCGGAGATGCTGAGTATACTTCACAAGGCAATAGAGCAGAATATAGAATCCGTGGAAAAGGATCTGGGAAAAGTAAACTTTCCACTTCGTCTACTCTTAGAGACGTTGAAGATATAGACCTAGGTGTTGCGATCCCACGCAGGACAAAGAGGTTGCACAAGAATGGTTGGCCAAGAAGGACGCTTAGAAGGGCCTGGTGTCAGATAGTTCATATAGAGCTATTCATTGATGAAATGGGTTGATTGATTGATGATCTTGGTCTTGTCTTGATGGTTTCTTGACCTAGGGCCCCTGGGCTTAGACGAAGATATTTACAATGCACGTGACCTGTGCACGTGACTCGTGCACGTCCTACGCCACAAAGAATACGGATTATCTGACACCTGGGACGTGGGCGCAGTCTAAGGCGTTAGAAGGTCACGTGGTAGGGGACAGGCAAATTGACAAAGTGTAAGTGATCAGTATGATCACTCGGCTTGGTAAGGCTGAAGGGTGCGATCACTACGATCACCCTCAGTATAACGAGGTCTCTTATGTCTATATAACGGAGAGGAGTCTCGAGGTTTGTTCGGGCTCCTCATAGTTATCTCATGTTTCTATCCAGAGCTATCTAGCTACAATTGATAAATCACTCTTCTTCCTTAAACCAATACCTGTATCCATCTTATTATAGTAGTTAGACGTATACGTTTGTTGAACCTCTCTTCTGTATAGAAGCTTGTTCACCGGACCGTTGGGCGGAGCGTAGTATTGGCGTAAGACTTACGCAGCAGCTAAGTACCTCCCCCGCGACGGATACTAACACTAGGGAAGTGTACTGGAATGGAACAAGTTAGACTCATTGTATTGCCTACTTCGCATATAAAGTCTACCCTTATAGTGGTCAACAGCACGGTTTAGAAGGCGAAATAAAAAATTAGACATTTTAATTGACTAGGGCACCCTCTAAACCCTTTTTGGACAAAGATTAAAAAACCACAAATCTATGGAATCCATACAAAAAAAATCATAAAAATCACCACTTTGTATGTCCTCCAGCAGCCTCAATCACGGCCTAATATCTCTAAGGTATTGAATCCACCAATCCTTACAAGAAGGACTCTTTAATTGCCTCCTAAGACGCAAGGATTGCTACCTAAAGTGAGTTTTTTATAAACCTTGCCTCTAATCTATACGTTCGCTTAATTTACTGCTTTATCTTCTACCAGACGTTCTTAATTGGGTTCAAATCTGGAGAGTAAGGTGGCTAATCAATCGGATAGATCCCTTTAGCTTCAAAGGCCTCTTTTATTGCCTTCGCGGTATAATAAGGAGTATTGTCTTATATAAAAAAGGCTCCGACATTTTCTTAAATCGACGCTTTTATAAGAGGAAGGACCCGTTTAATATATAATTGAGTAATCATCCCCTTTTAGGCCTTGTCCTAGAATAAATCTAGGCCCTTTTAATTACTGTTAAAGCATCTCTAGAATATCTATTCTTTCTTATAGGTTATCCTATTAATAGTATACGTTAGATCTAGGACTTTATTAACCCTTTATATAAATTAGCGACAATAGAAGGATCTTCTAGTTACCTACGTCTCGTTAGACTAAATTATCAAAGCTTATTGAGCAGGAGTCTAATAAAGATGCTCGTTGGCCTAGGCTAATCGTAAGGCTTTATTCTTGGATAAGAGAGGAGGCTTCTTACGGGCTTTTAAAGCGGTCTTAATAGCTTATTTCCCAACGTTAAATTTAGGAAATCAAGCCGTTAGCTATTTAAAGGACATCTAACAAATCTGACGTAATTGGGAGAGGAAGGCAATTATCTGTTCAGGTATAAGGATTCGTGGTCGACCTAAACGGACTACTAGTTTAGGATAAGTAGCGGCGTAGTAAACCTGGTTTTGAGTAATACTAAGTTAAGTCGCGACCTTAGCCTAGGTAAGACCGAAGTCTAGTAGCGTTTAAACCTAAATTCGGTTATCTTTTAATAGGTCTAAGCTTTTAGTTAATAAGGTTAAATCTTAGGGTAATAAAAAATCCTTATTAATAAGGATAGATTTACTAAGAAGGGCCTTAAATAAGATTAAAGTAGAGAGAGGATCCAATTGTAAGGTATGCGAGGATTTAGGAACCTCAGAATCCATAATTAAGTTAAGGAATTAAGTTAGATTAAGTTAGTAAAGACTTCAATTTTATACTTCTTTATTAGTAGTCTTTTAATTTAATTACCTTGCTACTACTTAATAATATCGTAAATATCCTAAACGGGACTATTAAGATACTTATTAAGCTCTAAAATTACTATCTAGTCTTTAAATAGATCTAATTGCGTAACGCTAGCGACGTCACTATTAGATACTTACTAGCTAGACCCTATAGAATTGGTTTTTTTCCGGCCTTGCTCTTTCTACTCTAGTCTATTATAAAAGCTGACCTTCTAATAACTATATATGGCCTAAATATAGCCTAAAGTTAAGAGAGTATTACGAAGATTGGAATATCGCTGCCATCCCCGCCATGACTAAGTACTGCTATTAGCTGTAGCTAAGGGTATAGTTTTCTGCCTATCTCTATATCCCCCTTTATAGGGGGCCTTATCCCTTTAAATAATCGCCGCTATTAGCATTTAATTATTGAATTAAGGTTTTCGCCCTTCTTTACAGTACTACCTTATATATATGTCCACATCCTATGCCTTGCCGCAATCGTAAGCATATAAAGTATTATTAGTAGATAACCCAACCCAATATAATTATAGCATTTTGCGCAGTATAAATCTACTCTTGCCGTACTTGAAGATTGAAGATAAATTGGCGCTACACCCTACTAGCTCCTGTTGATATTCTACTTAAGACCATTTAAGTCGCCTTTACTACGCAAATGACCCGACAATATCACTAAAATCTTAATCTCGCCTCTTGCTTAGCTGATCTATATAAGGTACTCAGCTAGCTAATTAATAAAGTTAATTATATCGACTAAATCTTTATACTATTTACTAGTTGAAAATAATAAGCATTATTACCCTTAAAGGGATAACCCTCTAGACATCTTAAAAAATGTACTATATTTCTTTTAAGCTTATACCAATTACCAAATACAATATTAATTAGTTCGCCTACTAAACAGTATATGCTGCTATTTCGCAAGACTACGCTAAAATAGTTGTAGAGGTAGGGTCACTTATATAAGAGGACTCTAAGAACGAACTTATTATTAAGGATAGTATAAGCTAGAGGTTTATAGAGTAGCCATATTTAATTTAATAAACCCCCTAAAGGTAAACATCTATTTTAGGTGTTATCTCCTTATCTAAATCGATTTATACACTCTAGCTACTGCTTCTCCCGCGCAATAAGCGTTATATTTTACGTAGGGCGATTCTATAAGAGTTAGTTACAGTTAAGGTGTTTTTAATACTGCCTTACTCCACGGCGGATTTAAATTTAGTGATTTTGGACTAGAAATCTATAAATAACTTAGTAATTCGCTGCTAGGAACTAGATTAAATATATATACTAGGCCTACTCTAATATAAGTTAACTCTAATTATAGTAACTTTAGCTCTATTTTTTAGAGCTTAAGCTAACATACCTTTTTATCTAAGGACAACTTATTTAGTTTTAATATACCCTTAAGTTATACCAATTTTAAAGGTTATAATAGAATTGGCAAAGTTATAACGACCTTATTCTAGCTATATAGTATAACGGCCCCTAATTATATTAATAAAGTATTGTTAGTAATATGGGGTAATATTATATATCTATAAGTTATAGGTAGTATAATGATTGTTATTCTATATCTCTCCTCCTTAAGGAAGGGCGAGGAGCCTAAGGCTCCTCGCTACGCTAGTGCCGCGGCGACACGTGACGGCAACTTGCCTTGCGTGACGGCAACTTACCTATATTCCTAACACTAGCAACTCTTCTTTTACGGTTGCCATCTATATATATATACCGCTTGACTAGCGTAATAAATATTAATCCTCCTTACTTACTATTGCCATTATAATATAAGTCTTACTGTCTTAAAATTTGCCTCTTAACACGTAGTGCTTTCTTACTTAGGAGTTATAGGTAAATATCTTATTAGGAGGGCCGCTAAGGCGCTAGTAGTAAGTAAGCTAATAGCGATTTTCCATCCCAGGGATGGAAAATCCTAATTAGCTAGTTTAAGTTAGGGTCTATAGAATATTATACTCCTACTCCCTTTTAACCTAACCTTTAACTTATATATATAGAGTATTTATATTAATAAACGTCTTTAGTGCCTTGTTTGGGTTTGCCTTTATTATTATATCTACTAAGTTATCTTAGCTATTAATTTATTAAATTTTAAAG
>Ga0307515_10006567_pt1 | contig 23231 bp, 19 predicted proteins | sample 17_EM_MG_FD_194513 | JGI IMG/M metagenome (GOLD analysis project Ga0307515, IMG submission 194513) | Populus trichocarpa ectomycorrhiza microbial communities from riparian zone in the Pacific Northwest, United States - 17_EM | ecosystem: Host-associated > Plants > Roots > Unclassified | place... | reverse complement strand
TTTAATGTTCATCACATCTGTAACCCTCGAATCATAATGCCCAGAAACCATTAACATTCTTTTATCGTTCGGATCAGTACCCGGCAAAATGGCTACAACATTTTTAAGTACAACTGGAGCAGTTATCCTCCTTCCATCTGCAGGTTGGGTAAAAGTATCATAAGAAACTTGAAGTCTATTTCCTCCAGCAACACCATATTTTTCAAACTCACTTTTAATCCATATTCTGGCAGCGCCGATGCCTGTAGTTTTACTCAAAGTATCACTTAAAGTATGACGAGTTTGAAAAGAAACCAATTTTTTAATTACAGATTCTAAATTCGGGGCCGAAACTTCATTAACTAAAGCACTTATAGCAGGATCTCGGCTTATAGTTTGTTGCGCAAAAAGCTTTCCCGACAGCAAAAGACCAAAAATTAAAGCGATTTTAAAATATTTCATTCTAATCATAATAGGGCGTGTAAAAATGTGAATAGAAAGGTACAATTATTTATGAATAACTGTAAATTGACCAACAATAATGATACTTAAAATCGCTTAACAACTATTAAAACTATAAATTATGATGAAAAAAATTACTTTTAGTGCACTAGCCTTAGGCTTATGCTTTTCTGCATTTGCACAAGAGCCAGTAAACTCGGCTGCTGTAGCAAAAATTAGAACAGAAGGATTAGATAAATCAAAAGCATCTGAAATTGCTTACCAAATTACAGATGTGGCAGGACCACGTTTATCTAACTCTCCAGGATTAAAAAGAGCACAAGATTGGGCTGTTAAATATTTCAATGAAATTGGCTTAAAAAATGTTCATTTAGAAGCTTGGGGCGATTTTGGTAAAGGATGGCAAGTTGATAAATACTATGCTGCTACCACTAAACCTTTTTATCGTCCAATTATTGCTTCTCCAAAAGCTTGGACACCTAGTACAAAAGGCCCAATTAAATCTGATGTTATTTTAATTAAAGCTGATACGATTACCGATTTAAATCAATACAAAGGTAAATTAAAAGGTAAAATCGTAATGATTGAATCACCTTTGGTACAACCTTTAAAAAACACCTACAAAGCTGATGCTGTTCGTTATACTGAAGAAGATTTAGCTAAAATGGCTGCTGCTGAGCCACCTGTTGCTGGTGCTGGTCGTCCAGGAGGAAATCGTCAGGGAGCAGGCAACAACCAAAGAGCCATGATGATGAGAATGATGGGTATGAGAGTCGCTATTGATAGTGTTTTACTTGCCGAAGGAATTGGATTAAAATTAACTTACGCTCGTGGTAGTCATGGTACATTTTTTACTAGCAATGGAGCTTCCTATAAATTAGATGCTAAACCAGTTGCTCCTGAATTAGAAGTAAGTAGCGAAGATTACTTGCACATTTTGCGCTTGTTACGTGGTGGTGAGAAAGTAGAAATAGAAGCTGAAGTTAAAACTTCGTTTTATGATAAAGATCCTAAAGGTTACAACGTAATTGGAGAAATTCCGGGTACAGACCCAACATTAAAAAGTGAAATTGTAATGTTAGGTGGTCACTATGATTCGTGGCACTCGGGCACTGGCGCAACTGATAATGGTGCAGGTTCGGCTGTTATGATTGAGGCAATGCGTATTTTAAAAGCCATCGACTTTAAACCAAAACGTACCATTCGTATTGCTTTATGGAGTTCTGAAGAGCAAGGTTTATATGGATCAAGAGGTTATGTAAAAGAACATTTTGCAGATCCTGCTGATATGAAACCAAAACCAGAGCACGAAAAATTATCTGCTTATTACAACTTAGATAACGGTACAGGAACAATTAGAGGTGTTTATTTGCAAGGAAATGCTGCAGTAAAAGACATTTTCCAAGCTTGGTTAACTCCTTTTGAAGATTTAGGCGCTAAAACAATTACCATTAGCAATACTGGCGGTACAGATCACCAAGCTTATGATGGCGTTGGCTTACCTGGTTTCCAGTTTATTCAAGATCCGATGGACTACAACACCCGTACTCACCACTCTAATATGGATACGTTTGATCGTTTAGATATTGATGATTTGAAAAAATCTGCAACAATTGTAGCATCTTTTGTATACCATACCTCAGAAAGAGCTGAGAAATTGCCTCGTAAAGCAATGCCTACTCCAGCACCTGCAAGACCGTAATTTATTGTTTTTGCAATTGAAGTTTAATATCAAAAAACGCCACCCTGTAATTAGGATGGCGTTTTTCATTAAAGGGGATCAGCTGAGAAGCGTTAATTCCCTATGTTTGCGGTGATGGAAAAGAAACCGAACACATTTCCATTTTTCGGATCATACTTGATGGTTACAGGCAACCAAATTCCTTTGTATACATTGAAACGTGCCAATCTTGTTGCTATACTGACTAAAAAACTTAAACTCTGCCCTTGATTCTTTATTTTCATTTTCCAACAGGACCTTGTTGACCCCTACACTTAGCGTGAGCGGCTTATTCTTGTAATTAGCAGAGGTAATGGTGGAATCCGCTCCAATTAAAAATTTAACAATTACCTCAAATTCCCAAGGTGTACGCTCCAAGCTTCCGAAACCTGCTGTAAAGTTCGATTCAAGCAGATATTCTCCCTGTTTATGTACACGATCGTAAGACACTGTCGGTTTCATAATCCACAAAGGTTTCCTTGAAAACTCCTGAGCTACTCGCTGGAAGACCACGTTTGGCAAATGGACACCAGCTTTCATACTGACAATTGCGTTGTCTAGCGTCGAGCTATTATTCGCGGTTTTTAAGTAAGCTATAAAACCTGGATCTGATAAAATATGCTGGAGTTCGGGACTTAACAATTTGAAGTCTTTTTTCTCAAAGGCCAAATCAAACGAACTTTCAGCGGCCACTTCCGCATGCTCTACCAAATGCGCTCTTTGGGTATCATTTAACGATATGTCTATCGCTAATTTGTTTTTGACTGCATTTTTCAAATAGACAAGTGCAGATCCACGAATCGAGTGATAGTCATTTGTAGCGGCAACTAATTCGACCCAGTTTTTACCTGATACGACATTAGCCTTTATATCCTTTTTATTGATGAGCTCTAATGTTAGCCCAGCAGACCATTTCGCAATATGATTTGCCGAGTCGCCAAGTAGGTTCAGATTTAGTGAAGAATTGCGAAAGAAAGTTTCCCGATTTAGTTTTCTTTTCGCCTTGGTACCATTCATCAGTGAATCAATGGCCAAAAATGAAAGGCTTAATTTGAACGTGCGTTTCTCTCCTAATAGGTTATCAATGCCCGACTGCACAAATGATGTCAAAATATCCTTGGTATTTGCTGTTTTTGTTTGATCGATCTTGGCGGGAAGAGCAGCTATATCTTGTGCAAAAAGCTGTCCAATAAACAGTAAAGCACAGCCTCCTGTAATCAGTATTTTTTTCATGTGTCTAATTATTAGTTTCTACAAAAAAGGTTTTGTCAAATGTTTCTTCAAGTTCTTTCTCAATAGGGCTTAGCTCTTTTATATCACCAGAAATAGAAAGTTGGATCATTCCTGTGGTAGCTCCCCATACGACAATCTTATATTTGGTGTTGGCATCGAGGTTTTCGACTTTTATTTGGATTGTACCAAAATCTCCTTCCAATACATCTTTGAAAACGACCTCATCGTCGATTCTTCTGATCACTTCTATATTTAAAGTGTTATTCACAGCATCACTGTTTGCATCAATAATTATTTTTTTCATAAACGTTAATTTATTGCCTACTCTTTGATCTCGTTTTCGGCTACGCGAGCGAAGTTCTTTTGTTAAACTACAGCAATTGTTCTAGCGAAAAGAGATTTAGCTGGATCATGATGGGTAACTTTAATTTCTACCGCATCTGGTAAATTAGCTGGCACATTGTACTGAAAACTAATTTTGCACTTGGTTCTTTTTATGTCTTCAATGGAGACTCCTCCCACAAATATTTGAATGGATTTGTCATCTAAATTTTCTCCTTCTATAACTACCGAATTTGTTTCCCCTCTTCTAAGATTATCAGGACTTATGTTAGATATACTAGGTACTCCCCCTAATTTATCTGGCCGATCATCTTTAGGCTTAAATATTACTTTAGCAACCTCCTCCAGCTTTTGCGTAGCAACGTCTGTAAACAGTCCTGTCAACACGGCAAATGACATCATTCCGTACAAGTTAATACTCGCTGAGTTTTCACCGCTTCCGTTGAGTAAACCTGCCCTAAAAGAAAAATATACAATAACTGCCAATCCAGCTGCCGATACTGGCTTAACAACGTACCATAGCAACCACTTATGATCAAATTTGCCAGCGCCTACAAACGCTGTGAATGAGGCAGAAATATGGATCATACTCCCCAAAAACCCAGCACTAGCCACCAAGATAAAAAGTAAGGAATTTAAGTAAATCACCTCACCAGGAAAACTGTTGGGTACTAGTTTCACACCAAAGCCATGATAAGAATAATTACCCATTTTACCAGGTGCAGGTAATTCGTTTGGCCAAAAGCAAGCGATAACCAAAATGGGTAGGATGGTAAAAATAACCAGGACAAATCCAGATGTTATTCTTTTGAAGGTTGATAAATTTGTGGAGTTCATAAACGAGAGATTAACTAAGGTTGCAAAATTGTTATCCAAAATTAGCTTGGTGAACATTCGTTGGTCTGTGTTAATCGCCCTATTTAATAAGGTATTTTTACGGTAGAGAAAAACGTAATTTTACGGTTGTTAATCGTTTGATTATTAGTCAACTTTGAAAAAAATTATTATTTTAACTTAAAATTTAACGCTATGACACAACCAACAGAATCAGAAAAAATCAGCAAACACGGCATTACCTTTGATGAAGCTAAAAAATTAGTGAGGAACTATGTAAAAACAGTCGCCAGAGGAACCAACGGACGCCCTACAGAAACACTTTCAGTTTGGTTTGGGATTCAGCAATTAAGGGATATTCTTGGTTATCTAGAGGAAGAACTTATAAACAGTACACCAGAACGTCAGACTGATGGGATAAGAATTTATTTTGGCAATTATGGCGATATCCCTCCAACAGATAATCCAGAATTTGCGTATAAAAATACTTTAGTTTTTATTTCAACGTACACAGACAGCAAAATACCACACAAACATATCGACTACTTTAACTACGAAGTACCATTCTTACCAGAAAATAGAGGTAAACTTTGTCCTCCAGATAAAGGCTGTGATTGTAATAGCCCATTACTGGATCCCGAAGATCAACCCGATTGTACTTATACCGCTACCGAATGACCTCAGACCTCAACATTGTTTTCGAAATAGTGTGTCTAGCCACTGCAGTCCTTTTTTTAAGAAATGTTAGCGGCATATTTACATTTTTTACGATAGTTTACCTCCTCATCGTGTGTTCGACGGAAATTGCTGGAGGCATTTGGACCAGTAGATTCGGAACTTCCAATTCTTGGATTTACAATATTTTTATAATTTACGAAGCTGCATACATCTCATTCGGGCTGTATGTAGCTTTAAAAGGACTAACCAAAAGGGCTTATCAATATTGTAGCATCGCATTTATGGGTTTCTTAGTCACCTACGGATATGAACTCAGTTCGCAGAGCTTCTTTAAGTTTAATAGTAAAACAGTACTGGTTTTTTCAATTTTGTTTTCCTTCAATTGTTTCACTTACTTTTACCTGCTTATTAAAGACAAAAATACTATTAACCTAAAACAGAATGGACAATTTTGGTGGGTCGCGGGTGTTTATGCTTATTATTTTGGTGGAACAATATATAACCTGTTTTTACAACAATCCTCCTATCCCTATATAATACTTTCCTATACCATGATTTTACTTAATCTAATTTTATATGGTTTTTGGTCTTATTCTTTTATATGCAATTCTCGTCAACAGAAATAATAGTCCTTGTAGTTATTGGAACAGCCATATTCCTTTTGGCGCCATTATTCCTTTTAATTAATTTTAAGGAATACAACCGTCGAAAACAAGAGGCAATTGAGGAACAAAAAGACCTTCAGATCAAATTCGAATCAGAACTCCTCAAAACCCAAATAGAAGTACAAGAACAAACCATGCAAACCATCGCATCAGATTTGCATGATAATATTGGTCAATTGCTAAGCTTAACAGCACTTACTTTAAATTCGATCAATTTAAATGAACCTCAGCGCCTTGAAAAAAAAGTAACAGAATCTTTAAATTTAGTCAATAGCTCTATAAAAGAATTAAGAGGATTGGCAAAGCTGATGCATGGTGAATTTATTGTACAAACAGGTTTAGGAAAAGCCATTAAGCAAGAATTAGATCGTTTAAAAAAACTAGGGAATTACAAGTTAAAGGTTAAAAATGAACTAATTAACATAGATATTTCTTCTCCAAACAAGGATCTTATTATTTTACGCTTGCTTCAAGAAATTATTAACAATATTATTAAACATTCTCAAGCTACCTACATAGAATTTAATGTATATACACTTGATGAAAAATTACATTTAAACATAAAAGATAATGGGATTGGTTTTGATATCGAAAATATACAAATGAAGAAATCTGGTATGGGATTAAACTCTATGTTTAAGAGAGTAGCTTTAATCAATGGAGAAATTGTAATAAACTCAACACCTTTAACCGGAACATCAATCTCTATAGAAATACCTTATCCTTAATTTATGGAAAATGAAAAAATAGACATTGCAATTGTAGATGACCATACGCTGTTTCGTTCTGGTTTGGCGAGTCTATTGTCAGAATTTGCTACAATTAACGTGGTTTTTGAAGCTACAAATGGCATCGATTTGCAAGAAAAGCTGAATGCCAATAGTAATGTTCAACTGATATTAATGGATATTAATATGCCTATAATGGATGGTTATGCAACCACAAAATGGATTAAAGAAAAATATCCGCAAATACATATACTGGCATTGAGTATGTTTGAAGATGAAAAGGCAATTATTGGTATGTTAAAAGCCGGAGCTGGTGGATATTTATTAAAGGAATCTAAACCTTCTGAGCTCCTAACTGCAATAAAAACTACCATAGAAAAAGGGTTTTATATTAATGACTTAGTATCTGGTAGGCTTTTAGTTTCATTAAAACAAGAAAACTCAAAACCTATCTTTTCAGAAAAAGAATTAACGTTTTTACAGTTTTGCAGTACAGAATTAACCTACAAGGAAATTGCTTCAGAAATGAATATCAGCCCTCGAACCGTAGATAATTATCGAGAATCACTTTTTGCTAAGCTAAATATCAAATCAAGAACAGGTTTGGTAGTTTATGGGATTAAAAATAATTTAATTGTGATTTAGCACGAATAAACCACTGGTCCTAGCCAAGATTCTACAACCAGCGGTTTGTTTTTATAATTCAAATTCTTGATGCCTATCCGGGATTTCTACATTGATAAATCCTTTTGCAATCAACTTTTCCTTAAATACTTGTTGTACATCATATTCTCCATGCACCAAAAACACTTTTTTAACTTTAGTTGCATCTTGGCAAGATATAAATCTTAACAAATCTTCATAATCACCATGTGCACTCATAGATTGAATAGATTGCACTTCGGCCACCACCTGATATTGTTCGCCATAAATACTTACCACCTTTTCACCATTTTTCAATCGGCCACCCAAAGATCTAGGCTCACAGTAACCCACCATTAAAATAGTGTTTTTGCTATCGCTGATGTTATTTTTGATGTGATGTTTAACTCTCCCAGCTTCGGCCATGCCTGATGCCGATATAATAATACAAGGTTCTGGTTTATCATTTAAAGCCTTCGATTCTTCTCCATCTTCTATATACTGTAAATTCTTAAAATCGAAGGGATTGTCATCTATCTTTAAGATATCTAAAACCTCATCATTGTAACCTTCTGCATGTTCTTCAATTATCTTTGTGGCTTTTGCAGATAATGGACTATCAACATAAACCTTTACATCCGGTAATTTACCATCTAAATCAAGGTTATTTAATATGTAAAGTAATTCTTGCGTTCTGCCAACACTAAATGCCGGTATAATTACTTTTCCCTTTTTCTCAACACAAGTTTTTAAGATCACTTGCAAAAAAGCTTCTTCCGTTGGTTGTGCATCCTTATGTAGACGGTCTCCATAAGTAGACTCAAGCAAAATGTAATCGGCCTGAGGAAATGATTGTGGCGACCTTAATAGCAAATCTCCATATTGACCAACATCTCCACTAAAAAAAAGTTGAGTTGTTTTCCCTTCTTCAACAATAGTTAAGTTAACAGAGGCGCTACCTATGATATGACCCGCATCAATAAATTCTAAGGTTACTTCATCGGTTAATCTCGTCGGATTTTGGTATTCAACTGCTACAAAATATTCCATTGCAGTTAAAACATCCTCCTCTTCATATAATGCCTTTTCTAAAGGCAAACCACGTTGCTGTAACTTCTTGTTCTTATACTTTAAATCGCCAGCTTGTATTTTAGCAGAATCAAGTAACAAAATCTTACTTAGTTCTTTCGTAGCCTGTGTTCCAAAAATTACACCTCTAAAACCTTGCGCAATTAACCTAGGAATTAAGCCACTGTGATCTATGTGTGCATGAGATAGGACTAAAATATCTACCTCCGCGGCATTAAAGCCAAAATACTCATTCAATTCATCGGTTTCCTGTCCCATACCCTGAAACATACCGCAGTCTAACAATATTTTAGTTCCGTTATTTAAGGTAATTAGATGTTTGCTACCAGTAACATTACGGGCAGCGCCATGAAAGGCAATTTTCATACTTATTTGATTTATTTTTTAATATTAAGAAAATAAATGATAAAAAGTTTTGTAAACTAAAATATTAGTTTTAAGTTTATGTAAAATAACTGAACATTTAAATCAATACTTATTTTTAACGCTCACAATATATACATAAACAACAATTATCATGGAAATTAAAGATTTAACGAAGGCAGAGGAACAGATCATGCAAATTGTATGGCAACTGGAAAGTTCATTCGTAAAAGAAGTAATGGATTATTTACCTGAGCCTAAGCCTGCGTACAATACGGTATCTACAATTATTAGAATATTAGAAGTTAAAGGCTTTATTGGGCATGAGGCTTATGGAAAAGCTCATAAATATCATCCTTTAATTAGTAGAGAAGAATACAAAAGACATGCAACCGAAAAGCTATTAGGTAATTACTTTGAAAACTCAGTAGAAAGTATGTTCTCTTTCTTTGTGAAGGAAGAGAAATTAGATTTAAGTGATGTTGATGAAATTTTAAAGATGATTAACAAATTTAAAAATAAGCCAAAATGAGTTGGGCACATTATCTCTTGCAGGTAAACATTTACCTAGTTATATTTTATTGTTTTTACAAACTGCTTTTAGATAGAGAGACTTATTTTGTTTTAAATAGGATATATCTTGTTTTATCAGGGTTATTCTCTTTGGCTATACCATTTTTAAGATTCGAAATGTTTAGCGAAAAAGCAGTAAGTGATAAACTATATATCAGTGTTAGCGAAATAAATACCATAGTAAGTAATTATGCTATTATGCCGCAAACACAAGAGCAATATGACTGGGGTAGGTTAATCGTTATGATATACTTAGTAGGTACATTTATTTTTTTGCTACACTTTGCCTACCAACTATTTGCAATTAACCAGCTTTTTGGCAAAACAGATTCAAATGTTGCATTCTCATTTTTTAATAGAAAATCTGTTTCCGAAAACTTACCCGAAAGAGCTACTGTAGATTTGCATGAAGATATCCATGTAAAACAATTACACACCATTGATGTAATTTTCTTTGAGGTTTTAGGCATAATAACATGGTTTAATCCTATTATCTATTTGTACAAAAAATCTGTTAAAAACATTCATGAATACTTAGCAGATGAGGCAGCGGCAAAGTTTCAAGGTGATAAAGAAACCTACGCCTTATTATTATTGAGCCACGCTTTTGGAGTAAAACCTAATAGTTTAACCAATGGTTTTTTGACAAAATCAATGATTAAAAAGAGGATTTTTATGTTGCATAAACAACGTTCAAAAAAAGCTGCAATTTTAAAGTATGGCTTATTCGTTCCGCTGTTTGCAATTACTTTAGTTTTATCATCTGCTACTATCCGTAAAAACGATCAAATTTTGGCAGTTGCCGATAAAATACCTCTAAATCAAGCTAATGATGTTTTTACACAAGTAATAGAGCAACCTTTAAGTGTTGTTAATCTTGCACCTCGAACTACAAAACTAGATCAAGTAGAAGTTCAAGCAATTGTTGTTAATAACACAGAAACAAATCCCGCTAGCTACAACAGTATAAATGAAAAAGAAACCGCTAATTCTTGGAATGCATTTTACAAATATCTTGGAGATGGTATAAAATATCCAACTGAAGCAGTAAAGAAAAAAGTACAAGGGAATACAGTGATAAATTTTTCTGTTAGAAGAGGCAAAGCGATGGATATTGTAGTTCAAAACGAACTTGGATCAGGATGCGATGAAGAGGTAATTGAACAAATTACAAACTATGATGATTTCTTTCAGAAAGATGGCGACTATAGCTTAAAAGTAACATTTAAACTTGAAGGTTCTGATGCTCAAATGAAGAACGAAAATGCGGCTACTGATGCCGAAAGAACATCAATGTCTAATTTAGTCATTACCGCTTACGCACCAAAAGAAGAGGTAACAGATCAAACTGTTTACAATTTTGTTGCCATGTCTAACCCACCAACCTACCCTGGTGGGCTAGCAAAGTTTTATGAGTTTTTAGGTAAAAACATAAGATACCCTCAATTTGCGGCAGATAATGATGTTCAAGGAAAGGTGCTTGTTTCGTTTACAGTTGAGAAAGATGGTTCTCTATCGGATATTAAAGTAGAACGAAAATTAGGTTTCGGAGCTGATGAAGAAGCTGTTAGAGTTTTAAAAACAAGTAAAAAATGGTTCCCTGGTGTTCAGAATGGTAGAGCTGTTAGGGTTAAATATAATATTCCAATCAGTTTTGCACTAGACCAGAGCAAAAAAGAATTAAAACCAGTCTCATTTGCATCGATACGCACAAAAAATTATACAGGTGGAGAATCTCCAATGGTTATTGTTGATGGAGACACTAAAGATAACGACTTCTTAAAAGTGATGGATGCTAATACCATTGAAAGTATAAGCATTATAAAAGATGCAAATGCTACAGCATTATATGGAAAAGAAGGAAAAAATGGTGTCATTGTAGTTACTACTAAAAAACCTAAACTCAAATTAATTACCGCTACGCTAACTAATAAAAACTAAAGCTCATGAAAAGGATTATTTATTTATTGTTGTTAAGCATTTACTCAATTGGAGCAATTGCGCAAGAAAAAAAAGTTACTAATAGTGCAGAATGGGATAGTTTTTATAAACATCTAGGCAATAACATAAAATATCCTGAAAAAGCCAAAATACAGGATGCTCAAGGAAATAGCATAATTTTATTAACCGTTAGCAATGGGGTTGTGAAAAAGTTCACAGTTAACAATTCTAATCCAGAGTTAGGTTTTGATGAAGAAGTAGTACAAAACCTTTTTAGCTATAAAAATTTTAATAAAAGCCAAGATGGCAATTATGCTTTGATAACCTCATTTAGAATTTCAGACTCTAAATCTCCAATAAAAAATGAAGCTTATGTTGTCCCAAAAGGATATTCAGAATTGAAGCTAGTTGTGATGGGATATGGCATTAGTAAAGTTGGAGCCGTTGATACAACGAACAATAACCCAGTAGTTAATAAAAGAAGTTTTAAAGTGGCATGGAGAGGAACATCTTCTGCAAATGCAGATGCTAAACAGCCTTTAGTAGTAGTTAATGATGAGGTTATTGAATATTCATTAATGAACTTGATTGATCCAAATAAAATTGAAAGTGTTACCATTTTAAAAGATGCTTCTTCCACCTTGAAATATGGCGAGGAAGGGAAAAATGGAGTAATCATTATCTCAACCAAAGATTATATTCCAAAAAAGACTATAAAGTAAATCTCAAAACTTAAAAACTAAAATTATATGAAAAAGCTAATTTATTCATCGCTAATAGCGGTGATACTGCTAATCTTTTGCCAAAAATCTGCAAATGCACAAGATGATGATAAGATTTACAACTTTGTTTCTATAAAAAATCCACCTACTTATCCCGGAGGCTTACAAGCATTTTACAAGTTTTTAGGCACTAATATTAAGTATCCTGAAATGGCTGCTAAAAACAATGTTCAAGGTAAGGTTTTAGTGTCTTTTGTAGTTGAAAAAGATGGGTCGTTATCTGATATTAAAATTGAACGTAGCCTAGGCTCTGGAACAGACGAAGAAACCGTCAGGGTATTAAAACTATCAAGAAACTGGAACCCTGGAATTGAAGATGCGAAACCTGTAAGAGTAAAATACAATATACCAGTTTCATTTGTATTGCCAAAAGGTAAAGCTATTGCTAACACCACAAATGCTGTTAATTCAACAAACCAAGTTGTTGAAGACAATACTATCTATAATTTCGTATCAATGGAAAATCCCCCAAAATATCCTGGTGGAATGGCTGCACTCTATAAATTTTTGGGAGAAAATATGAAGTATCCAAAAGAAGCAAGAGATAATAATATACAGGGTAAAGTGTTAGTTTCGTTCTCCGTGCTTAAAGATGGTGCGCTAACAGATATAAAAGTTGAACGAAAGTTAGGTTACGGAACAGATGAAGAAGCGGTAAGGGTTTTGAAACTTTCAAAAAAATGGGAGCCTGGGCTTCAAAATGGTAAACCAGTTAATGTAAAATATAATATTCCAATTTCATTTAACTTAGCAAGATAAATTTTACACACCTCTCAAACTTGATTATACTCCACAAAAAACCCCAACCTAATTGGTCGGGGTTTTTCGATTATTAAACTCCTTTGTCTCGGACATTTAAATCTAGTAATTTAATAGGATAAAAACAAATTAGTTTAAAGTGCTTATTTTAAACAACTTATTATTTATTCACAATTGCAAACTGAAAACTGTCAATTGCAAACTGAATTATCCTTCCTCTTCGCTGATGAATTTAGCTGAATAGTAATCTCTATTCATACGAGCAATATTTTCTAAAGAAATTCCTTTAGGGCATTCTGCCTCACAAGCACCTGTATTTGTACAGTTACCAAAACCTTCAGCATCCATTTGTGCAACCATATTTTGTACACGTTTGTAACGCTCGGGTTGCCCCTGTGGCAATAAAGCTAATTGAGAGATTTTTGCAGACACAAATAACATTGCCGATGCATTTTTACAAGTTGCTACACAAGCACCACAACCAATACAAGCTGCCGCTTCGAAAGCCGCATCTGCCTGTGCCTTTGGAATTGGTAGGTTGTTTGCATCTTGTGCATTACCCGTATTTACCGAAATAAATCCACCTGCAGCAATAACTCTATCAAATGCAGATCTATCTACAGTTAAATCCTTAATTACTGGAAATGCTTTCGCTCTCCAAGGCTCAACTACAATGGTATCTCCATCCTTAAATGAACGCATGTGTAATTGACAAGTAGTTACCGCATCTTTTGGACCGTGAGGGCGACCATTGATAAACATTGAACACATTCCGCAAATACCTTCGCGACAATCGTGGTCAAATACAATTGGGTCATCACCTTTGGTAATTAAATCTTCGTTTAAAACATCGAACATTTCTAAAAAAGACATATCAGGAGAAATATCGGCAACTTTATAGTCAACCATTTTCCCTTTGTCTTTTGTGTTCTTCTGACGCCAAACCTTTAGCGTTAAGTTCATATTTCCTGTACTCATTTTCGTAGTATTGAGTATTGAGTATTGAGTATTGAGATTAAATGCTGATCGCAATACACTTTACACTTTACTGTTTAAATTTTTGTACCTATTCATTTTGAGATTGCTTATTGAATTTGTCTCAATTCGCATATCGCAATACGCTATACTATTTATAACTTCTTTGTGCTATTTTAATATTCTCGAATTTCAATTCTTCTTTGTGAAGCTCGAAACCTCCGTCACCTTTATTTTCCCAAGCTGCTACATAAGCGTAGTTTTCGTCGTCACGTAAAGCTTCTCCCTCTTCAGTTTGATATTCTTCACGGAAGTGACCACCACAACTTTCATTACGATTTAATGCGTCTATACACATCAATTCACCTAACTCGATGAAATCTGCAACACGACCCGCTTTTTCTAATTCTGGGTTATACTCATCCGCAGATCCAGGAACACGAACATCGCTCCAAAAATCTTTTTTCAATTGCTGAATTTCTGCAATCGCTGATTTTAAACCTTCAGCATTACGAGCCATTCCACATTTATCCCACATGATTAAACCTAGTTTTTTGTGGAAGTGATCTACAGATTTAGTTCCTTTAATTCCTATTAAAGTATCCAATATTCCTTTTGCTTTAGCTTCTGCTTCAGCAAATGCTGGATGATCTGTTGGAATTGCCTTAACAGAAATTTCTTTCGATAAATATTGTCCGATAGTATATGGAAGAACGAAATAACCGTCTGCTAAACCTTGCATTAAAGCCGATGCACCTAAACGGTTTGCACCGTGATCTGAGAAGTTTGCCTCACCAGTACAGTATAAACCAGGTACAGTTGTCATCAAGTTATAATCTACCCATAAACCGCCCATTGTATAGTGAACTGCTGGATAAATACGCATTGGCGTTTCGTAAGGATTCTCGCCAGTAATCTGCGCATACATATCGAATAGGTTACCGTATTTTTCTTTAATAACCGCTAATCCTAAACGCATACAAGTTTCTTTATCTGGATTATGGTTACCGGCTTTAGAAGCCTCAATTTTTCCGTAACGTTCTGTATTTGCTTTAAAATCTAAGTATACAGCAAGTTTAGATGCACCAACACCATAACCAGCATCACATCTTTCTTTGGCCGCACGAGAAGCCACATCACGTGGAACCAAGTTACCGAAAGCAGGATAACGACGCTCTAAATAATAATCTCTTTCATCTTCAGGAATTTCTGAAGCTTTACGTGTATCATCTTTCTTTTTAGGAACCCAAATACGTCCGTCGTTACGTAACGACTCAGACATTAGAGTTAATTTAGATTGGTGGTCTCCAGAAACTGGGATACAAGTTGGGTGGATTTGAGTGTAACAAGGATTTGCAAAAAATGCACCTTGTTTATTCGCTTTCCAAGCAGCAGTTACGTTACTTCCCATTGCATTGGTAGAAAGATAGAATACGTTTCCGTAACCACCTGTCCCTAAAACCACAGCGTGACCAAAGTGACGCTCCAATTCTCCAGTAATTAAATTACGGGCAATGATACCACGAGCTTTACCATCAACCTTAACAACTTCAAGCATTTCATGGCGAGTAAACATTTCTACTTTACCCATTCCAATTTGACGCTCTAAAGCAGAATACGCACCTAACAATAACTGTTGACCAGTTTGACCAGCTGCATAAAAAGTTCTTTGAACTTGTGTACCACCGAATGAACGATTATCTAACAAACCGCCATATTCACGAGCCAAAGGAACACCTTGAGCCACACATTGATCAATAATATTTGCACTTACTTCAGCTAAACGATGAACGTTTGCTTCGCGAGCACGATAATCTCCACCTTTAATGGTATCATAAAATAAACGATAAGTACTATCGCCATCATTTTGGTAATTTTTAGCGGCATTGATACCACCTTGAGCAGCGATAGAGTGTGCTCTACGTGGCGAATCTTGGAAACAAAAGCATTTTACTTTGTAACCCATTTCTGCCAAAGTTGCAGCTGCTGACGCTCCGGCTAAACCAGAACCAACTACAATTATTTCTAAACTTCTTTTATTGGAAGGGTTAACCAAAGGCACAGACGATTTGAATTTCGTCCATTTACTGGTTAATTCTCCTTCTGGTATATTTGAATTTATTGCTGACATTATATTTTAGCTTTATTCGTTCAAAATTATTTTAAAGACCTAAATAGATCCAAACTGGCATTGCTGCAAATAACAAAGGGATAATGATAGAGAAAGCAACACCTAAGGATTTAATGATTGGCGTATACTTTTTATGGTTCCAACCCATTGTTTGAAAAGTTGAAGCGAAACCATGTAACAAGTGATAACCTAAAGAAATCATTGCTAGTACGTACAAAATAACTACCCAAAGTTCTTTAAAAGTTTCTTTCATTACTGCGTATAAATCTTCGTGTCCGTTTGCATCAACAGATGGAATACCAGTAAAACGAGATACAACCCAAAATTGCGACAAATGCACAATCAAGAAAATCAGTAACAAGGTACCTAGTAAACCCATTGAACGAGAATACCATTTACTATTAGCATTGCCATCATTATATGCATACTTAACTGGCCTTGCCGCTTGATTTTGGAAGGTTAAACGTGCACCTTGTACAATATGCAATAGCAAACCAGCCATTAACACAACCTCCATAGCTCTAATGATCCAATTGGTTGCCATAAAATGTGCGCCAATATTAAACATCAAGCCTCCATCTGGTATAAATACGAAACAATTTAAGAAACAGTGTACTACTAAAAAAGAGATTAGAAAAAGACCTGTAAGGCCCATTATTAGTTTTTTTCCTATTGAAGAGGAAAAAGCATTTGCGATACTACCCATTAGCTTTTATTTTTTATTCAGTTAATGCAAAAGTATTTAAAATATGAAATAAAACGGGACGTGTTTCTATAAAATCATAATAAAGTGGTTATTTAGAAACATTCTAAAAAAAATTAAGATTTTTAAATTAAAATATCAGCAAATGAAGAGGTTAAGAAAAAAATTAAGCACAAAAAAAGGGAGCAATTATTAAATCGCTCCACTCAGTTATAACAGGTATTTATTAATTATTTCCGTTAAAAGAGAAAGTATAAGTTCCTCTATCGCCAACACCTGAGATAGTTGTTTTTCCATCTTTAGATGAAGGCAAAGCTTTTTCTATATCAGCTGCGCTATTAACTGGCTTTCCATTTACAGTTGTGATAACCAATCCTTTAGAAACATCAAAGCTATCAAATAATTTTCCTGCCTCTACATTAGTTACCACTACGCCATTGTTTACACCATATTTAGATTTAACCGTTGCAGAAGCTGGCGCAAAACTAGCTCCCAATTTACTGATAGAGGCACCAGTTGGTTTGCTAGCTGTAGATGCTAAGGTTACATTACTTTCTGGTTTTAAAGTTACGGTTACATTTTTGGTAGAACCATCTGTTTTTAAAACTGTCAAAGCTACTTTATCACCCGGGCGCATACGGCCAATTTTTTCTTGTAGATCTGGGGAATCGTAAATTTCAATACCTTCCACTTTTTTTATGATATCACCTTCTTTGATACCTGCAGCTGCTGCACCGCCGTTTGGAAGAACGTTGCTAACGTATAAACCATTAATCTCTTTTATCTGTAGCTCTTCAGCTTTATCAGCATCTAAAGCTTGGAAAGTAACGCCAATATAACCACGTTTTACTGCACCGTATTGTTTAAAATCTTCTAATATTTTTTTAGCCAAATTTACAGGAATTGCAAAACCATAACCTTCATTTCTTCCAGTTTCTGAAGCAATTGCTGCATTAATACCTACTAATTCGCCATTTGCATTTACCAATGCGCCTCCACTGTTTCCAGGATTAATTGCCGCATCTGTTTGAATATATGATTCAATTGAATTATTTGCTGGGCGTTCTGGCCTTTTACCAGTTCTTTGATATTCCATCCATTCTTCTTGAGTTGGTGATTGGTTTTGTCTATCCAATATTCCAATATTACGAGCTTTAGCACTTACAATACCTGCAGTAACTGTGGTTTGTAAATCTAATGGAAAACCTACTGCCAAAACCCATTCGCCAACTTGAACGTTATCTGAGTTGCCCATTTTAACAAAAGGCAAGCCATTCACATCAATTTTAATTAAGGCTAAATCTGTATTTGCATCTTTACCAATAACTCTTGCAGTTACCTTACGTCTGTTTGATAAGATCACTTCGATTTTATCCGCATTGTCTACAACATGATTATTGGTTACGATATAACCATCAGCAGTTAAGATTACACCTGACCCCGATGCAGCACTTGGTTGGCGTTGAACCCTTCTACCACCACCTCCAAACAACTGTCCGAAAATATCTTCCATACCTGAACCTTCGCCATCACTACTTGCTGTTTTAGCTCCATAAGTAGTTTTAATATGTACAACTGCTGGAGAAACAGCCGCTGCAGCTTGCACAAAATCAACTGTACCAGCTGACGAAATTTTAATTGGGTTACTGGCAAACATCATATTTTGCTTTTCAGTTAATGAATAGCCATCGTTGTTGCGCTCTAAAAGTTTATAAGCGCCAATTGCAACTGCACCTCCCACAAATGCAGTTAACAGCATTAATCCTATTTTTTTCATTGCTTATATATTAATTATCTTTTTTACGAATGATTTACTCAAATTTAATACCATATAAACGATATTTGTACACTAAACACATCCAAACTTGTGTTAAAAAATGTTAAATCAAATTTAACAAATGATTTAGCATTTTCTGCGAACAAATATTAGACGCATAAATGAAGAAATAATGAACATTAAATTCTCAAAATATCAAGGTGCTGGCAACGATTTTATTTTAATTGACCATCGTGAAAGCGAGTTAAAAAACATTGATAATAAGCTTGTAGCGCAACTTTGCGATCGCAGATTTGGCATTGGGGGCGATGGTTTGATGTTTTTAACTAAAAACCCTGACTACGATTTTGAAATGGTTTATTATAATTCAGACGGCAATGTTGGTAGCATGTGTGGTAATGGAGGCCGATGCATTGTTGCCTTTGCCAAACATTTGGGAGTTATTGAAAGTGAAACTAATTTTTTGGCAGTTGATGGCCCACATTATGCCAAAATTACAGCAGAAGGTAATTGGGTAGAGTTGCAAATGATTGATGTTGAAAAGATCAATATCGATGGGGATGCTTTCGTATTAAATACGGGCTCACCTCATTATGTAAAAGAAGTTAAAGATTTATCATCGCTAGATGTATTTACAACAGGTAAGGAAATTCGCAATAACGATACTTATAAAGCTAATGGTATCAACGTAAATTTTGTAGAAGACAAAGGTGACCATCTGTTTGTTCGCACTTTTGAGCGTGGTGTAGAAGATGAGACTTATGCTTGTGGCACTGGCGTAACTGCTGTTGCAATGGCAATGGCACAACAAAAACAACCTGGCCATATCGAAACCCCAATTGAGGTTTTAGGTGGCAAGCTACAAATCAACTTTGATTATGATGGTTCGAAATATACAAATGTATTTTTATGCGGCCCAGCAGAAAAGGTTTTTGAAGGAGAATTGTCAATATAGTAGTTTCGTCATTCCTATGAAAATGGGAATCTTAAAGCTTTGCACCTATTTCCGCATTAAGATGCCCAGTCAAGCTGAGCATGATGAAGATTAATAATTAACCGCAAAGAAATTGATTTTTAGAAAAGCAATGACAGTAATCAATTTATTGTCATTCCCGCTTTCTCTTCAAGTCCTCAACCAATGAAGATTGGTCTCCGGGCTTTTTGTTCAATCGGGTTTAATTTACAAATGCTTGTGATACTATGTACAGTTTACTTGTTCCAAGGGAGTTCCTATGGGATACAAGCCTAAGTTTAATAGCCCAAATTGTAGTGGTATACTTTTTGTCACACTGAGCGTACCTGTCCTGGCTTCTTTGGGAGTCGAAGTGCAAAAAGATTTAGCGAAAAGTTGGACAAGCTTTAAAAGAACTACTATTCTTGCGCTTCAAATCTTGTTACTTCTATAGATTCTTCCTTCGTCAGAATGACAAAGTAGGTTAACAAAATGATTAATTCCCTTCAGCCAAATAAGCAGCAATACCAATCTTTATTTCTCCAAAACCATAGCTTTTCCCTAATGCATCACGTACCTCATTTAACTTCATAGATTTTAATTTAGAGATTACACTGATAATTTCTTCCAATCGTTTGGCAGGGACAAGTTCAGTTGCTTTTACTTCTTGCCTCGCTACAAAATGTGCCAAATGTCCCTCAATTGTACCGATAGTCATTTTTCTCTCCGCAGCAATTTGAGTCATATTTTTGCCTTGCTTAAACAAAGCTAACGTTATTTCTTTTGTGTCTTCCTTTGGCTCTTTTGGCTCCTTAACTTTTTTGGCAGCTCTAATTCTGCTATAAACATCTTCGCCTGGCGGCTTAAATTCTTCCTTATTTGGCAAGGTGTAAGCAGTTTTAATTTGCTCTGCTCTTTTAGCGCTATTATGCAAAGCTTGTACATCCTCCTTAGTAAGCTCTACACCTGCATTTGTTGCAGCAAGCATTGCTTTTGCCTTACGGATTTTTTTATATTGCTCGTAAAACATCGCTTCCATCTCTAACAATTCGGCTAAATATTCTTTGGTTTGTTTTTGAGTTTTAACCACTTCAATGAGTTCGAAAATAGAATCACTCATTTTCGCTAATTGCGGATTGAAGTAATTCTCCGCAGCTTCAGTCCTTTCCAACAGCAAGCTTAAACTTTCGGAATTGCCGGCTATAAATAGGCGTTCAATTTGTTTCAAAAATTTATCTGCATTTACCTTAAGTGCCATTAAATCTTGTTGCAGTTTTACAGCCCAAGGTAAATGAGTTTGTTTTGTAGAACGTTTTTCATCTTTTGTATAACTAAAAACGTGTTCGAAAACATAAACATCTAAGACTGAAAAATTAAAACTCTGCATCAGAGAATGTTTTAAAAATGCATCGCTCTCTTTTTTAATTTGTATGGCTAGATCTTCTTGCTGTTCTTTTGTTTTTGCAAAATAAGTTACGTTTTGGTCTTGCCTAATTCCTCTTCCAGAAATTAAAGAAGTTAAAACCAAACCTTCCATAGAACGTAAGCGAGAAAGTGCAACATAAATCTGTCCAGGCGCAAAAGCATCCCCAATATCAACTATTGCCTTATCAAAAGTTAAACCCTGACTTTTATGAACAGTAATTGCCCAAGCTAGTTTTAAAGGAAACTGCATAAATGTTCCAGCAACTTCTTCTTCTATTTCATTGGTTACCTTATTAGCGGTATACCTAATGTTTTTCCAAGTATATTTTTCTATAATTATATTTTGTCTTGAACCATCAGCCTCTACTTCAATAACATCATCAGTTAGTTTTTTAACGATGGCAATTTTGCCATTAAAAAATCTTTGCTCACCAGTTGGATCGTTCTTAATAAACATAACTTGGGCACCAACCTTTAGCTCAAGCGTTTTTTCTGCTGGATAAGAACCTTCAGCAAACTCTTTATCTATTATTGCATTATAGAAATAAGATTTACCTGCTAATTCAGCTAAGCTATTTTTATTTAGCGCATCTGCCTTGTTATTATGGGTAGTTAGTGTGATGTAATTATCGGTTAATACGGGTTTGTAGTTCTCTCTATAATAAGTTTTAAGCAAGGCGATGTCTTGTTCGGTTACTTGATTATTACGAAGGTTATTTAAGAGATGAATAAAAGTTTCATCAGCTTGGCGATAAATTTTTTCTAGCTCTATATAAACTGGTGGATTATTTTGTAAAACCTGCGCATCAAAAAAGAAGGCACTTTTGTAAAATGCACTTAACAAGTTCCACTCATTATTTTTTACAACTGGTGGTAGTTGATGTAAATCGCCAATAAACAAAACCTGTACACCACCAAAACTTGCCGAATTATTTTTGCGGATATAACGCAAAACCATATCAATGGCATCAAGCAAATCTGCCCTTAGCATACTTACCTCATCAATAATCAACAATTCTAAATCCAACAAAATACGTCGCTTGGTAGCGTTCATATTTAAATGTTTAATGATAGATTTTGGTGTGTTGTAATGTTGGTATTCTGCTACGTTATTTGTTGGTGCAACCTTAGGTAAATAAGTGCCAAAAGGCATTTGAAAAAGTGAATGGATGGTAACTCCAGCTGCGTTGATTGCAGCAATACCAGTTGGCGCTACAATTACGGCCTTTTTATGGGTTAAGGAAATGAGGTTCCGAAGAAATGTAGTTTTACCAGTACCAGCTTTACCAGTTAAAAAAATATGTCTCGAAGTTAAATTTATAAACTTTGCCGCAAGTTGGGCAGGTTGTAGTTCTTCTATGGGTTGTAACATTTTATTCTATAAATCACAGGTTGTACAATATACATTTTCCATTTCTAATGTTACAGTTAAATGATTTATTATTTCCAAATTCACAGCCAAATGGCATGAATACTAGTTATAGGTTTTTTCGGTGTTTTACAGTTGTTAGGTTTGAACAAGAAATAATTGTCAAATGTTAATTATTGTTATTTAATGTTAAATATTATCAACTAAATTTTTAGTATTAAAGATTTAGTTATACATTTATAACACCAAAACAAACCTAATAATGAAATCTATAAGCCTGGCCTTTGTGCTATCCTTATGCTTTTCTACTATGCTATTCGCACAAAATCCCTACTCTATTAAGGGAGTTGCTGCAGATACCGCTAGTAATGCTAAGCTACAAAACGCGACCATTAGCATTTTAAATGCTAAAGACTCTACTCTTTACAAATTTACAAGGGCTAAAGCAGACGGAACATTTTCAATTAGCCCGATGCGCAAAGGGAATTTTATTCTTTTACTCACTTACCCTGAATATGCAGATTATGTATCGCCATTTGTATTAGATTCTGTTAACCACACCTTCGATTTTAAGCAGGTTAATATGAAATCAAAAGCAAAATTGCTAAGTGAGGTAATTATTAAAGGGCAAGGCGCTGCCATTAAAATTAAGGGGGATACTACTGAATTTAATGCAGCAAGTTATACCATACAGCCAAATGATAAGGTTGAAGATTTGCTTAAAAAACTTCCTGGCATACAGGTAGACAAAGACGGAAAAATTACTGCTCAAGGAAAAACTGTTCCTAAAGTATTGGTAGATGGAGAAGAGTTTTTTGGTGATGACCCTACATTGGTAACCAAAAATATTAGGGCAGATATGGTTGATAAGGTTCAGCTTTTTGAAAAAGCAAGTGATCAAGCTGCTTTTACAGGTGTTGATGATGGACAGAAAACCCAAACAATTAATATAAAACTGAAAGAAGATGCTAAAAATGGTTATTTCGGAAAAGTAGATGTTGGTGGAGGAACTGATGATTTTTATACCGCTCAATTGTTATTCAATAAATTTAAAGGCAAAGAAAAGTTCTCATTTTATGGAACAGCAAGTAATACCGTTAAAACTGGTT